>JAEEGK010033036.1_pt1 | contig 10084 bp, 3 predicted proteins | sample 8958771 | NCBI WGS metagenome assembly JAEEGK01 (sample SAMN16246547, study PRJNA631951) | gut metagenome | biome: gut microbiome; feature: rumen; material: SC-attached | host: Bos | place: Iran: Karaj | collected 2018-10 | reverse complement strand
TAACATTTCTTCCTCTAATTACTCCGATAAAATAAAAAAAAAGAGAAAAACAAATGAAAATAATTATTATTAAATAAGAAATAAATATTCTACATAATTTAAGACAAATTGGATAACTTAAATTTTCATATTTTAATCCATCACTTTCAGGAGGAATATATTCAATATTCAACCATTGATTTTTATAAAAAAATTTTTTAATTTTATTTGTTTTACATGTTATATAAATATAAAGTCGATAAAAACAATTTTTTTTACTATAATAATTATAACATTTCTCTGCATTACCTCTTTTTATAAATGTTATAAAAATATCATTTATATCCATATTTTGTTCTGCATTATATAACTTCATAATTTCTTTTTCCAAAAATTCCATTTTTGAATAATCTATTGTATTTCTTTTTAATTTAACAAAATCATAATTATTTTTATTTATGCCAAAAAATTTTTTTTTTTGCTGATTATTAAAATCATAATTTGCAATTTCATATTCTTTTAATATATCAAATTTATCAATAGCCAAATCTAAAACATTATAATCAAAAAGAGAATAACTAATTTGATAAATCGGAGTATTAAAATCGTTTTCATCTTCTGGAATTTCATTTTCAAAAAATGAAGCATTACTTATACATTGAACAAGTGAATTTAAATCATCATATAATTGAGGTTTATTTTGATTTATATTAATATTATGTATATAAATTGTATATTGATTTAATTGATAATTAATTTCATTATGAATTGAATATGAATATTTATGAAAAATTATAAGAAACATTATATGAATTATTAATAATAATATTATTATATAAGTTAATGATATAAATATTTTTTTTGTTTTTTCTGAATGTTTATCATTATGATTATAAAAACATTCATATTGAATTAACATTAATTCAATATCATAAATTGAATATTTAGGTTGAATTAATTTATTATATTTAGAAAAATCAATTGTACAACTACTATAATCTTTTTCACATGAAGTTGATTTTCTAATTCCAGTTAAATTTTCCCAATGAATTTCTTCAATTTCATCTTCAACTCTTTCAAATCTTAAATAATTAATAAGTTCAACTAATTTATTTTTAATTTTATCAATTTTTTCATCTTCATAAAAAAAATAACATTTAGAAATAGAATTTTCATAAACTTGAAAACTTCTATTATCAATATTAGAAGAAGGACAAGAATAAGTATAATTAATTTCATTACCTTTAATAGATACAATATCATATAAATAATAATTATTCATTAAAATATTTGAAAGTGTGTATCTTGTTAAAAAATCTCTTATAAATGAATAACCAAATACAATTTTAATATCATTTTTATATTTATCAATATCATCTCCACAATAATAAAATAATATAAATGAAATAATACTACAAAGAATAAAAAATATAAAATTAATTTTTAATAATCTAAAATAATCATTTACTCCTTCTCCAAATTTTGAAAATTCATTAATTAAAGATAAAGGATTAAAACTAAAAAAACCAAAATTATCACATATATTAAATTTATATGGTTTTCCATTTTGATTAAATTTTCTTGGATGTCTCATATTAATTTCATTTAATAACATCATTGTATTATATTCATTTTCATTATTACTTTGATTTCTTATTTCTTTTAAATAAAAATCATTTTCTGGATTATTTTTATAAATCATATTATTTATTGGGTTATTAATTGTTTTATTTTTTTGATTATTTACTTTTTCATGTTTTGAAATCATTATTAAATCTGATGTTAATGGTGAAGAATCTTTTTCAAATTCATTTAACTTTAATTTTTCTTTTTCATTTGTTATATTATTTACTTTATTATAATTTCGAATGGTATTTAATAAATATTTTTTTCTTTTTTCATCAAGTTTATAATTATTATTTTTTTCATTACCTAATTCTAATATATCATCTTCTAATGAATTTGTTTCAAATTCTTTTTGGTATAATGTATTTATATTACCAAAATCATCAAAATATTTTAATCTTTCAGCCATTTTATTTTTAATTTTATAAACATTTATAACAATTTATTAATTTTTTTAATTATAATTTATTTTTTTCCAATTGTATAAAATTTTTTATTTTAAATTAAGGAAAAATTTTATTTTATTTAATTTTTTATTTCCAACATAAAAAATAATTATATTAATTTAATAATATAATTCAATATTAAAAAATATTAATAATATTCAACTAGAATTATTAAGATATAGGAGGAAATTCTTTATTTAATTGAATTTTAAATGTTTTAAATAGACTATCAAGATCTTTTTTACAATCATTTCTAGATAAAATTTCATTAATTGATTCTTTAAAAGTTTCTTTAACATTTTGGCAAAAAGTAAAATTATCATATGGTCCTAATGTTAAATAATTATTTTTTATTTTAAATTTAATTTCATAAGCTTCAAAATTTTTATCATTTTTATCAATATTTACTTTAACAATATTAGTTTCTAAATCATTAATAGATAAATTTTCATCAGAATATTTTCTTTTTTTTGCTAAATATTTATTATTACTATCTGAATTATTATCTTCTTCTTTTTCATTTTTAATTTTATCTTTTGATAATACATTTTTATTAATTTTCTTTTTACTTGACTGTTCACTTAATTGAGCTAATTTCTTAAAATAATTTGAAAGTATTGTAAAACTATCAGATAATGAATATAAGTAAGATGTTATATCTTTATTAATTTTTTTAATCCTTTCTGCCATTTAATTAAATTATCTAAAAAAAATTGAATAAATTCTTATTATAAATTAAAAGCAAAAAATTAAAAAAAAAATTAAGAATAAAAAATAAAAATAAATTTAAAAAAAAACAAACTTAAAAATTTTAAATAAATAATTCAAAAAATGATTTTAAAAAAAATAAAAAAAAATATAAAAAAACTACTTTCTTTTTTTTTTAAGTGGAGCAGATTTCTTAATATTCCATTTTTCAGGTAATTCTTCATATTTAGCCATTTTAGCAGGAGTATACTCAATAATAGCATCATTATAAGCATCAGAAAAAACATAAGTAACAGGAATTTTTCCAGTATATAATCCATATAAAGGATCTAAATTCATCCAATTATTATTAATTTTTGAAAGTACCCAACAATGTTTTGTAAAATTAGGTTTTCTTTGAAATTGTTCATATCTATAACCAAAAATAATAGTTGATTCAATATTATTTGCTCTTAATAAATACATATATAACATTGCATAATCATAAAATCCTCCTACTTTCATTGATAATAATTTTAAAGGATTTGGTACTGTTTCTGTAAAAGTAGGAGAAAAATTTAAATAATTTTCAACCCATTTTCCTATTTTTATATAATCTGGTAAATTTGATTGATTATTTTGTAAAATTTCTCTATTTATTTTTATTAATTTTAATTTGAATTCATCTTCAATATATAATAATTTTTCATTATCTATAAATTGAGTCCAGTCTGGTTGATAATTAAAAGTACATTTTATTTGAGCAGCAATTTTAATTAAACTTTTCTTACCTTTTTTTATTGTTGAATAAATATGATTTTTATCAATTTTAATTAAATCATTTTTTGGATATTCTCCTTTATTACTTGAAACAATATAACTTTCCATTTCATTTGAACCACCATTAAAATAAGAAGGAATTGTCATTAAAATATTTTTTAATTCTTTATTACAAGCAAAAGTTTTTTCATATTCAATAGTCCATCTTGCTTCATTTAAAGAATAATAAATTTTTTCATTAAAACCTAAATTTGGAATAATACCATTCCATTTAAATTTATGAAATCCTTCAATTAATTCTTCATTATCTTCATATAATAAAGAATTTTGAAAACCATAAAAATTAAAATCATTAGGTATATAAATAGTAATTTTTCCTTCAATTCCAGCAAAATCATTTGGAATATAAATATTTTTAGAAAAATAAAATTTTTCTTTTGGATTTGACTCAGTAATTCTATATTCAAAATGAACAACAATTTTATCATCATTTAAAACATCATGATAATATATTTTAATTGCTTTTTCGTCTGGATCATTTACAAAATCAACACCATTATTAATATCATTTAAAGTTGTTTTTAATATTGAAATTTTATCATTTTTATTAAATTCAAAACAAGTCATTGCACCTGATAAAGGATTTGGATTTTTTCTTTCTAATAATCTATATGCTATTTCTATTGTTATTTCTTGATAATCTTTATATATTTTATTTCTTTGTGCATAACCGATTTTTTTAAAATATCCTATTCCATTTAATATATTTAATTCTTCTTCCATTGATTTTAATTCTTTATTTAAATCAACTTTTTCTTCTTTTAATTCTTTATTTTCTTTTAATATTTCTTTCTTTTCATCTTGAAGTTTTGAAACACTTTCTTCTAAAAGTTTTAATTTTTCATATAATTCTGCACATTCTTCCCAACATACTTTTTCTTCTGGTTCATTTTTTTTTTTTTTTACTGGTTTTTTCTTTTTTTTATGTGTTTCTTCATATTCTAAAGCACCTTTTAAATCTTCATTTACAATATTTAAATCTAATATTTCATAATTTAAATCATCATTTTCTAATTCTAAATTATAATTTCTATTTTCTAAATTATATTTATCATCTGCATAATTTTGTTTTGTTTGATTTAAATCTCCTTTTATTTTATCATTAACATCACTTAATATTTGAATATTATTTTTAATTTGATTTTTTTCTTTTTCTAACATATCTTTTCTTGCTTTTCCATGAATTTTTTCTTCTTCTAATTTTTCTGTTAAATCATCTCTTTCTTTTAAATTTTTTTCAACTAAATTTAAATAATCTGTAACTTCATTATCTAATTTATTACAATTTGATAATAAATTTATTATTTCTTGTCTTTGATCTCCAATTATATTATTATAATTATCAATTATTTTATTATTTCTATTTATTTGTCTTCTTGCTCTTCTTATTAATTTTTGCATATTTAATTCATATTTTTTATGATTATCACATTGATTTTCATAATTTTCTTGAAGTCCTTTTAATTCATTTGTTTTATCAATTAAAGTATTTTTTGTTGTTTTTAATTCTTTTTGTATAACTTCTTCTTTTTGAATTTCTTTTTTTAAAGCTTGATCAATTTTTTTTTTTTTATAATTCATATTTTCAACAGAAACAAAATTAGTACTAAATGATTCTTTTAATCTTCCATATGTTCCTTCTAATTTTTTATAATTTACTACTTTTTGAAGATAACCATATTTTTTTGCTCCTACTTCATTTAATAATTGAATCTCTCTTTTTTCATCATTTATTTTACGTTCCATTTCATTTTCTGAGTCTGAATATATATAATATGCACTTTGTGGACGAGACATTTCTGTCGCTGATGGAAGTCTTTTCATTTTATTTAATTGGTAAAATGAATTTGATGTTGAATTCATTTTTTTTTAATTTATTAACATTTTATTTTTATTATAATTTCAAAAAAAATTGTTAAATTATGATAAATAAATTAAATAAAAAAACTTATTAAAATTCATATTATTTAATTTTAATATTATAAAATTTAAAATTATAATATTATCTATTAATTTCATTAAATTCTTTATAAAAGAATATTTTAATATATATCTCAAAAACAATTTTGAAATAATTTCAATCTTCTTTTTTCATTAGAGAAAAGATAATTAGAAGTGAATATTCTTTTAGAAATTAAATAATCTTAATTCTGAAGATTTTGATATTTATTATTATATTATAAATGAAAAGAAACAATTTACAATTCTTTTTAATAATAAGAAATATTTTTTAATTGTTTTTGTTTTTCTATTTTTAAATCAAATTTAGTTTTTTTAATTTATAATTATTGAAAAAATATATTCTTAATTGATTGATTAAAATATATCTTAAATTATTATTAGATTAATTCAATTTTGAGGATTACTTATTCTGCCTAATTTAATCTCTTCATAGACTAAGATAGATTGTAGTCCATACTTACTTATATAATAAAAAAATTTTTTTATGATTTGATTAAATTTTTTATTAATTCATTTATTAAAATTTAAATTTAATATTTGAAATTAAAATGAATAATCAATATAAACAAATAAAACCTAAACAATTATCAAAAAAAAGATCAATTTCTGTATCACGAGGAACAAATTCTAATATTTCTTCAATTAAAAAAATCATTGAAAATAAAAAAAGTAAATTATTTTCAAAATTTAATATCTTTAAAAATAAATCTCCAATTAAAAATAAATCAAAAAATCATTCAAGAAATAATTCTGCAAATATTCATAAAAAATCTAATTCATTTTTTAAATTGAAATCAAAGACAATTGAATTAGAAAATTTAAGTGAAAATAAAAATAAAATAGATAAAAATATAAAAAAAGTACTTCAAAATGCAAAAGAATTATTAAATGCCCAAACTAAAATGTTAAATGAATTTTCAGAATTAACAAAAGCTGTTTCAAAATCAGAATTAGATTTAGAATCTAAATTAAATGAAAATACAAATTTTAATAATCTTGATAATATTATTGAAGAAGTTATTAAAAATCATTCTAATAAAAAGTGTATTAATTGTTTAGAAAAAGATAAATTTTTTATGGAAAAATTAAATGAATTAAATGGATTTATTGGTGAATTAGGATATAATTATGTTTTTCATAAATTTAAATCTTTTAATTATAATAATGAAAATATTTGTATTTATTTTGAGAATACAAAAAATTTAATTTGTTTATTACATAAACAATTTTGTGAAATGAAATATATAATTAAACAACAAGAAGAAGAAATAAAAAATAATAATTTAAAAATTGAAAATTTAAAAAAACAATTAAATGAATTTCAAGAAAATTTATCAAATAATTCTTCACAAATGTATAAGACAAATAATGCAATAGTATTAGAAAATTCAATATTTCAAAATCAAAGTAATTTAAATTATGAAAGTAATAATAATTTTGATTATAGTAAAAATTCTTATAATGAAAAACAAATTCCTATTAATATAGAACAAAATGAAAGAAATGGACATACAAATTTTAGTTTTAATTTTAAAGGAGTTGAAAGAAATAAAAATATGAAATCATCATATAATGATAATAAAAATCATAATAATATTAGTCAAAGTTCAAATTTATTTGATAGTGAAACATTTTTTGAAGGGTATAAAAGAAACAAAGAAATGAGAGTTGATTTAGAATTAGAACATCATTATACAGAAGAAAATGAAAATAATATTAATAAATTAAATATAAATAATTTTCCATTTAATTAATTAATATAAACTTATTTCTTATGCAAATTTTAATTTAAATTTATTTTATTTAGAATAGATAAATTTTTATTTATCTTTATATAATTTTTTAAAAATAAAATTTGATTAATTAAATATTATTAATGGATAATAAGGAAATGAATAATACACCTATAATGAAAAAATCAAGAAATGTTTTATTTAATAAAAATGAAGGAAATTATAATAATATAAATTCATCTTCTAATAATGATGAACTAATAAAATATATAAATGAATTATCAAAAATAATTAAATTATATTACAAATTAAATTTAATAAGTTTTAAACAAATAAATACTTTTTTAGAACAAGAAAGTGGTCAAAAAAATAAAAAAGTGATAAAGCCTATAATTAAAAATATGGAAGATTCTTTTAATAAATTTTATCAAAATGCAAGAGATGTGTTTAAAAAAATGAAAGAATGTAGAGCCAAACAAATTTCTAATAATTCAAAAAATAAAAGAGGAATTTCTTTGGGAAATGTCTCAGAAAAAAATAAAACAAATAATAATAGTAATAGTCTTAATAAAACAAATTACAATATAAAAGCTAATAATATAAATATTACAAATAGTATTATTCATAATGATAGTGCTAATTTTAATGGGAATAATTTATCAGTGTTAATTAATGCAACTGATAATAATGTGAATAATGATAAATTAAAATATGAAAATTTAATGACTGAAAATAAAAATTTAAAAAAGAAAATAGAAGATTTAGAAAAAAAAGAAATGGTGAATAATTCAATTATAATTAATAAAAGTAATATAAATTTTGATGAAAGTTTTATTTCAAGTTATGATTTTAAAAAAAATAAAGAGGATTTAAAATTTATTCTATTAAAAAAAAATAATCAGATATCATTATTAAATGATGAAATTTCACAATTAAAAATGAAAAATTCTGATTTACAAATTGAACTTAAAACCTTAAATAGTACATATTTAAACATAAAGGAATGTTTAAAAATGCAAACAAAAAATAATACAGAGAATTTAAAATTAAAAAATGAAATTAATTCTCTTAAAGAAAATAATGATTTGTTAGAAAAAAGAATTAAAAATTTAAATGAACAAAGTGAAAAAATAAATAATGAAAATAAAAGATTAAATCAAGAAAATAAAATTAATAAAGAAACTGAAAATGATATTTTAAATAAATTAAAAGATGAAGAAAATAAAAAATTATTAGATGAGAATGAAATACTTAAAAAATCAATTTTAGAAAAAAATGATTTATTAAATAAATTAAAGAAAGAAATAGAGAAATTAAATAATCATTTATTAACAGAAAAAGAAGTTTCAATAAGATTATCAAATGCTTTTGGAGATTTACAAGTTGATTCATTAGAAAAAGAAGGAAATTTAAAAGGACAAATTCAATTAGAAATTAAAAAAACTGAAGAAAATCAAAAACAAATTGAAAAATTAAAAAATGAAATTAAAACAAAAGAAGTAAATATTAAGACATTAAATGACAAAATTAAAAAAAAAGAAGAAGAAGTATTATCTATTAATAAAAATAAAATTAATTCTGAAAAAGAAATTGAGTCTTTAAAAAAAAATATATCAACTTTAAATAAAGAATTAAGTCAAAAGAACTTAAATGAAATTAATAATTTGAAATTAGAATTGAAAAAAGAAAAAGAAAATGTGAGTAAAATAAAAGAAGAAAAAAAAGAAGTTGAAACAAGAGTTAATTCAATGAAAAAAGTTATCGAACAAAATAATAATTTATTAAAAGAATCTAGTTTAAAAATTAAATTAATAAATAAAGAATATGAAGATTTAAAAAATCAATCTGAAAAAGATAAAAAAGATTATCAAAAAGAATTAAAAAAATTAAAAAATGAAATTGAAGAAGTAAAAGCAAATAATCAAAATCAAAATCAGATTACTAACATTTCTCTCTTAAATAAGAAATCTATTGATGAAATAAATCAAAAATATTTAAAAGAAAATAATTCTCTAAAAAAAGAAATAGAAAGTTTAAAAAAAGAAAAAGATGAAATTAATAAAAATTTAAAAGAGAATATAGAAAAAAATAATGAATTAAAATTGAAAATTTCTGTGTTAATTAATTCAAATGAATCAAAACTGAAAGAAAACAAAAAAATAGATAAAATAAAAACTGATTATTCTGAAGTAAAAAAATCAAATAATTTAAATAAGAAAATCGAAGAAACTTTAAATAAATATAAAGATATTATTGATAAATTAAAAAAAGAAAATTTAGAATTACTTCAAAAAAATAATAATTTAATTCTAAATAGTAAAAACTTAAATAATAATGTGAAAATAAAAGAAAAAACTAAAAAAGAAAACGACATAATATCTAGTAAAACTAAGGAAACAAATATAAAAAATGATAAAAATGAAAATGAAGAAATTAAATCAATAAAAGAAAAATATAATGAAATAATTTTAGATTTAAAAAATCAATTAAAAAAATTTCAATTCGATACAATTAATTTTGAAAAAATCTGTTTAGAAAAAGATTTAAAAATAAAAAAATTAGATGAAGATATTAAAATTTTAAATAATCAAATTGAAACAATTAAACAAGATAATATAAAAATATTAGAGGAAAAAAAAGAAAAAATTAATGAATTACAAAGAGAAAATGAAAATTTAAAAGGAAAAACAAAAGAAAACAATAAAATCAAAGAAAAAGAAATTAATTTATCACAAAAAGAAAATGAACACAAAACAAAAGTTGAACCATTAAGCATAGATATTGATGAAATATCAAATTCAAAAGAAGTTT
>JAEEGK010033033.1_pt1 | contig 10085 bp, 1 predicted proteins | sample 8958771 | NCBI WGS metagenome assembly JAEEGK01 (sample SAMN16246547, study PRJNA631951) | gut metagenome | biome: gut microbiome; feature: rumen; material: SC-attached | host: Bos | place: Iran: Karaj | collected 2018-10 | reverse complement strand
TTGTGAAAAATAATTAACTGGTGTAGCTCCTTCTTTTTTAATTTTATGAACTATTAATATTAATTTATTTTCTAAAATATTCTTATCTGATTTTTGATCCTTTTCCTCTTTTTCCTCCTTTTCTTCATTATTAATATTTTTATTATTATTACTATTATTATCTCCCTCATTAATATTATCTTTATTTTCATTAGTTTGAGGCTCTTCATTTTGACTATTTTTTTCATTTTTATCTTTATTTTCATCACTTTCTCCCTTTTTTTCAGTACTTTCTTTTTCATTTTCTTTTATCTCTTCGTTGTTATCATTATTCTCATTGTTTTCTGTTTTATGTTCTTCATTTTTTGAACTTTGAATATTATCATTATTATTATTATTGCTATTTTCTTTTCCTTTTGATTCTTCTTTATTGATGATATTGTTATTATTATTTCCTATATCAGTCTTTTCTTCCTCTTTTCTCTCTTCATTTTCGTTTTCATTAAATAAAATCAAGAAATTGTAATAATCAAATCTATTAAAGATTTCACTTTTTGTCATAATCAATATCTCTTCAATAAAATCAACAAGATTACTTTCATTAATAACTTTTTTCATTTCATCATAACTTATATATCCGAGTTTATTTATATCTGTCTCCATAAAAGTTCTTTTAATTAATTCTTCTAAACTATTAGTATCAATATAATTTTTTATTTCTTCATTTGTTTTACTTTCAATTTTTTTATTAAACAAAATATCCAAAATATTTATTTGCTTTTTCTTTATTTCATAAATATTTCTATGATTTATAAATTCCTTATTAGCAAAATTAACAATAATTTCTTTAGCAATTTTATCGTCATCACTTATATTAAAATAACTCCAAGCCAAATTAACATATTCAATTTTAGCATCTTTTATACTTATAGTATCCTTAATTTTTTTTAATACTTCATTCTCGAAATCTTTAGAATTATTTATAGATTTATGCTTCATTTCTAAATAAAATAAATATAATTCGGGATATTTTTTATAAATATTTTTTCTATCGATTTCTTTTTTCTTTGTTTTATTTTTATTATTATCAGAATTATCAGAAGTATATCTATCAGTCTGATTATATCCATGTAACATTGAATATTTTTCAAAAGCACTTTTTTTAAAATCTCTTTCTTGTTGCTTTATTAATTTATCTTTTTTGGTGATATCGTTTTTTAATTTTTTGGTGATTTCATCCGAATTATTTGAAAGAGTTGTTAATTCTAATTCCAATGCTTTTATTTTAAAATCTTTTTTTTTAATTACTTCATATAATTTTTTGATTTCTTCTTCTTGTTTTTTGTAATCATTTATTAATATTAAAGCATTCCTTAATTTATTTTTTAATTTTTCCATTTCTTGATTCAATACTTCGTTCTCTTTGAGAAGTTCCGTATATCTGGAGCATTTTAAATTTTTTTTTAATTCTTTTATTTGATTATCTTTTTCCTCATTTTCTTTTTCTAATTGCTTCATGTGGCATTTTAAATTTGAGATTAAAGTCTCATTTGCTACTTTTAATATCCCGTTTTCCCTCGTGTATTTTTCTTTATCTTTTTCCATATTTATTAATAATTTTTCACGTGATTTACATTCTTCATATAATTCATCATATAATCTTCTTAATGAATTTTCAGTGAATGTTTTATTACTGTTATTTATTGATTTCAAATTAAATTTTTTATCATCTAATTTAATAAAATTTAAATCCATGGAATTTGCATTATCTCTCATTAAATTTCTTATTAAATTATCATTTTTATCCTGCTTAGTTTCATTATTTTCATTTTTAAAATAATAACTTTCAAGTAAATCCATATTTCTCATATTTTGACTATTAATCAAATTCAAGAATTGATTTTGCTTTTCAATTTCTTTTGCTTGTTTATCATTTTCCATCTTTTGTTTATGATATTTCAAATTCATATTATTTAATGATACTTGTAATTTCATCATATTTTGATACAATTTTTCCTTATCATAATAATTATTCCCTTTTTTATTAGATTTTTTCTTAAACGAAAAATTCTTTTTATTTAGGTATAAATTAGCAGTATTATGTGGGCAACCACTAGTATAAACATTAGGAAAACCAGTTTGTTCTGGATTTATTTTGCTTTTTCTATAAGATGTTGATGTCACTCTTCTTTGATTTTGGAAAAATTGATTACTTTCTGTCGGAAAATAAAATTGATCTCGGGACAATGAATTAAAATTATAGCGGTCATTTTTTCCAGAAAATTTACGCTGGACGTTTAAATTATTTTGAGGTGAATTCATTTTTTCAGTTATATATTTATTAAAAATATTTGTTTTATTTATTTAAAAAATAAATAAAATTAAATAAAATTTCTACTAGCATTATATATTTAATTTTTTTTATATAAATTGATTTTATTTATTTTTAGAACTTAAAGACAAGCAAGTATTTATAGGGAAAAAGTCTGTTTTTTTGCCTTTAATACTTTGCAAAACTTGATAATCTAATGAATTAAGGTCAGATTCATCAGTCATTTCAACTTTAAATATATAATTAAAATAATTAATAACATTATGCTCTACTTCAGTATGATTTTCAAACTTTATTCCATTTTTTTCAAATTTTTCTCTGTGTAAAGAGCATATATAACAAGTATTTTCTTTAATTTCATTATCTTCATTTTTTTTCTCACGTACACTACCGAAAGAATCAACAATGATACCAGTAATCATATTCATAAAGACCAAAGAAACTAAAATAAAATTGCACATTTCCAAAAAAAATTCGATAAAAAATCCTTTTTGATCAAGCTTTTTTATTCCGAAGCCCATACCAGCCCCTCCACGTATGCCACTGTTTATCATATCGAAAAAGCATTCACTATATGATTGACAAGATTCATTTCCTGTGAACCATTTAAATTTTATCATAGAGAAAAATAAACTAGTTAATAATATTACAAATCCGATGGAACAAAATTGATCGTATCTTATTTGAACTATATATATAATATCTTTCATTGATTTAATAATGAATACGATAGTAAATAATTGTATAGAATATAAGAAATGAAAATCGACCGAAAATAAGGCTATAACTCCTAATATTAAATTCCAGACTAAAATCTGTTCATCTGAGCTCATAAATTTCTTAATTATTTCATATATTGATAAGCCATTATTCTCTTTTTTATTATTATCATATGAATCGATTGATACCGAATCTCCGTCATTATCACCCCCATCTTCATCTTTATCTTTTTCATCATCAACTTTTTCATATTTTAATATCTGGAAATAAAACCAATTCGTAATCAAAAATAGAATAAAAATCGAGTTAATTATGGTCAAAAACATAATAATTTGGGTACGTAATTCAAATCTGACCCAAACAGATTCCTCTTCTTCTTCCACTATTTCGTTACCGGTATCATCGTTACCATCTTCGCTACTAACGGCTTCTTCTTCAGTTTTTTGATTATCGTAATCTTCCACCCATTTTTCTTCATTTTCACTTTCATCTTCTTCTCGAAGTTTCCTCAAAGAGTGAATTATATTATTTCCTTTAGGTAGACTATTAAATGAAGCAATAAAATTCATATTATTTTCAAAAGTGCTATTATTTCCTTCATTTAATGGGAAAAATGTATCTTCTTCTGATGCTGTGTTATCTGTTTCTTGAATAATTATATCGGTTCTATTAACATAAAAAGTACTAATTAAAACAATAAAGTTTATTAATAAAGAACCTAGAGTAGCTACTATAATTGCTTTATTATAATCTATATTATACAAATTATTCAATAATTTATTCTTTTTTTTCCATAATTTTCTTCTTATGCTTAAACTATCTTTAAAAGTAGGCATATATTCTAATAAATAATTAAGTCTTTCTTTTTTATCTCCAGTGAAGCTATTAATAAAAGTATCTAAATCAGAATCTCTACTAAACATCGAGCATGGATTTATAAAAAATGCTACTTTTTGAACATCGCCTTTTAATGCGAATAAACTCTGGAAATTATCTTCTATTTCTTTATACTGTTCAACAGTGAAAAATTCTCTGAATTTTTTACGTTCTGGCTCTGTTAATTTATCTTTGGGTTTATAGAATATTTCAACATCTTTTACAATTTTTGAAAAAAATCTATAGGCTTCTCTTCTTCCAATAATTTCGTTTCTATTTTTTTTGACTTTAATAGGTCTATTTTCTTCTGATTCCGTTTTTAAATTTTTTAAACATCGTCTGAATTTTTCTGCACTTTTATATTGGGCTGACATTAAGAAAAATTTAAAAATATTTGAACTTATAATAAAATCTAAATTGGTATCAAGATCCGATGAAGTTAAATATAAATTAATTAAATCCTCATTAAATTCTTCCGGAATCTCTACTTCTTCCTTTTTATTATTTTCTTCATCATCCATAATACTTAGATTAATTATATCATCATTACTTTCTGTATTTTTTTGTAAATTTTTTTTTGCTAAAGTATCCCTATATTTTTTATATAAACTTACTGTGCATTCAGCTAATCCTGCCAACATTTTTTTTTGATTTAACATTTTTATAATTCGTTCTTTATTTTCTCTTGGGTTAAAAGGCTCTTCTAAAAAGCATATTATAAATCTCAAAAATTGAGCTAAGCATAATTTATCGGTATCATTTTGTAAATTATCTAAGCAATAATACCCGGTTTCTATATATTTTTCAAAATCTACATTTTCTTTTTCAATATTCTTTTTCTTTATTCTTGATTCAGTCATTATTGAATTAAAAAAGCCTAATTTTATACCCTGCTCTTCTTCCTTTTTTTTGGCAATTTCTTTTTCATCTTCCGCGGATTTATTTATATCACTGGGTAATTCAAAAAGTCTCATATTAGATTCGAAGCATCCTTGAATCATTTCGATTAAAAAGTCAGTAATTCCTATAATTAAGTCATTGAAGTAACTATTGCTATCATTTGTTTTAAAAATTGAAACAAAATTTAATTTTGAATTTAAATAATAAATACTATTTTTTGAAAGAGTTGGAATTTTTAATACAAAATTCAGCAAATCCAAGTCTTCTTCTATGTTTCTTAAATAAAATTTATTTATATTCGAACGCATTAATATAGTTTGATATATTTTATGATGATTTTCGCAAAAAAGTCTCAAAAATTCTATTAATATCAAAAATTTATTTTTCACAGAAAGTCCAGTATTTAAGCCTTCTCTATCTTCATTAAAATCTTTTAATTTATGAAAATCAATATATATATGTTGTATTAAAAATGTGAGTTGAGCAGATATTATATCATGTAAAACTTGCTTAGTAACAGGGGTTATATCAACTAAACAATCATGCCATAAATCAGGGTCTATTTTATACATTTTATTTATTATATTCACTAAAATAAATGAATTATCTTTACCTCTAGCATATATTGATATTTTTCTATTATGTTTAAAGTTAATCCTTGCCATTAAATCTAATATTATATTTATTTTAAGTTGATGCTTTTCCGGCTCATCTTCTCCTGTTTCTTCCGCAAATATATTCATTAAAGTATTATTCTGATTTTCAATTCCTTCTTTCTTCATTTTTTCATATACGCTGATAAAACTACTAATTTTCATTGCGAATAAACTATTAGTGTTAATATTAAGATGTGAGCCTCCTAAAGAATCTGCATCCGAATCTTCTCGGAATTTTTTACCATTGAAATTTAATGGCAAGAAACGCAAGCAAGAAAAATGTTTTATATACTCGCATAAATATTCTAATAATTTAGGAGTATCAAGAGGCTGAAATTTTGGGTCTTTATTCATCGTTTTTATTAAATCTGATAAATTGGGAATTATTTCCTTTATTTTATCTTCAGTTTCACCTATTATAAAAAGTTCATCTTTATCATCATTTGCAAAAAACAGTGATTTAAACATTGCTTTATATTTCTCGTCTTTTAAAAATCGATTATTATTTTGAATTATAACTTGGTAAAAATAATTCAAACACTGGAAAAATAAAACAATTATTCTATAAATGTAATATTTATAATGAAGAGTCATAATCGGTGTGAAATAAAGTATTTTATATAAAGAAAAAATTGAGGGAAATAAAATTATAGTTTTGAAATATTTTATAAATAAATGAGGTTTTGGTACTATGTTTTTATCCATATATTTTTTTGTTATCATTCGATATTTTGTTAAATTAGTGAACAAAGGATCCATTCCGAGAGCTTGTTCTACTATTCTATATCTTTTCAAAAATTTGAAAGCTCTTTCTTGATTTCTATTAATTACTTTTTTTTCTTCTTCTTTTTGACCAGTATTTTCTTTTGATAAGAATAATTCACGTTTTGGTTCTTTAGCTTTTTTCTTGATAAAGGATAAATTACTTTCACTTAATCTTGCTTTTGTTTCCGTTTTCGTATATTCCCCTTTGGTGGTTGATATTATTGGCCCGTTGACATTGCAATTAGGTAATCTTGTCATTGAACTCATATTTAATTTGTTTAAATTTGAAAGAATATTGAATGGAGATATGAAATAATATCTCATATAAACAGCAGATAATATTTTCCTATCTATAAAACTCATAGATTCTATTTTATTTTGCAATAAGGTTTTAATTTCAAATTTTGGTATTTCATCCATGATCAAATAAAAAGAATATTCATCTATTTTATATAATAATTGATATATATTTAAAACTAAAGAATGCTCTTTTTCGGTCAAATTTTCATTAGTATCAATCAAAGATGCTTGCCAATAGTCATTCAATTTTTTATTTATTACTTCGATTGTGGCTACTCCGTATTTTTTCTCGCCATCATCGATCAAAGAATCATTAAAACTATTTTTGAATTTTTCCCATATTTGATAATAAAATGGCGATTTATATAATTTAAAAATGATATCTAAAATATTATTATTTAATATTAGTATACTTTTATTAGAACTAAGTTTACAACATTTTTTAAGACAAAAAACAATATAAATAATTTTTTCGATTAAATCATCACTAGTGAAATTAATATCTAAATTGAAATAAGCTTCACCTTCTGATTTTAATTTTTCTACAATTTTTTTATTTAATAATTCCACTTTTACCATCTTCATTTTTTCGTCTTTCATTTTTCCCGCTTCGTATCTAGAATTCATCGTAAATTGACTCCTTACTTCAGATTCATTTTTTTCTTCGATGACTTGTTCTCTGACTTTCCCAAGCATTTTAGAAAAATTTTTTTTAGCTCCTTTTGCTGTATTTATACCTAATTTTTCTTGCTCTTGAGTAAATTTGAAATTTTTATCTGATATATTTTTGGTCATAATGTCTTCTAGATAAATATATAATTCCTTTAATTTTACTGTGAAAAAATTCAAATTCAATTTACTATTATTTTTACGTAAATATTTTAACCAATTTAAATAGTATGTTATTTCGAAGAATTTTACTCGTGAATTAATATTACTATACAATTTATTCAAACTTAAAAAAAGATCTATACTTTTTTGCGAGAATAAAATATATAGTATTATTAAATTTTCTTTGGATATAAGTGATATAAAATCAAATATTGATATTATTAATTCATTTTGAATTTCATATGGGATTGATTTCGCTATAAAATTATTGATTTGGAATAAATTATATATTTTATATAAGTTATCAAAAATACCAAATTTTAAAATACACATTTGGAATATTTTTTTATCAGCGATAGTATTATTTTGACTTTCATCAAAAGTCTCTTTAAATATTTTACTCATTTCATTTATTTTTTCAATCAAATTTTTGGTAAATTCTTCAATTTTTTGATTATTATGGAAAAAATTGTCAAAAATTTTCATCATTTCATCATTTGTTTTCAAAATTTTATAAAATGAATTTTGATTAATTTCGACAATATTTGAATTTTCTACTTCTTTGCAGTTTTTACAAAAAGTTCTTAAATGAGTTGATAATAATTTACTATCACTTTCTAATAAATTATAGCTTTCATAAAAGGATTTAATTGGTTCTAGATAAAAATCATCTTCACTCGCAAGCCAATCAAATATTTCCCATTTTTGAAATTCCGGAGTATAATCATTCGTTTCTTTTTTAAAAGCATATAACGAATTTATCAATGAATTAGATATAGGATTTGTTTCAAAAATAAATTTAGCATTGGTAAATTCAGTTTCAGTATCTTCTTCTTTTACTTTTTCTTCAATTTCATTAGCATTCTCATTATCATTATTTGATATTATCTTATTATTTAAAGATCTTTCTGTAGTTGATTTAAATGATTTAAGTTTAGTTAATCTTCTTTGGAATACATTTTGTTGCCCCTTTCCTGAATTTTGTTGGCTTTTATTAGATATTACTTCTTTAAAAAAAATTTCATCATTATAATATAAAAAAGTATAATAAATAAATTCTTCTATTCTTTTTTTTACATTTCGTGAATCAATTCTATATTTTTTAACCATTCTTACAACTGAATTAAAGCTTTCAATTACGACACCATGATAAAAATCATCTATATCTTCCTTTGTTGTATATCTTAAAGTAGACAAAATAATTAATATTTCAAAATATTCATTAATTAATTCACTGTTTAATTTTTCAGTTAAATCATATTCATCTAAATGATCATCATATCTTTCAATTGTTTTCCATATATTTTTAATTAATTCAATAAATCTGACTTTATCCCAGCCTAATTCCTCCACAAATTCTCCAAAATGTTTTCTTGCAATTAGTCTCGTTAATGGTGATGAATTTTCTGTATCGGAAAAACTGACATATCGTCTAAAGGGTGAAGCTTTTGGTAAAATTATAAAAACTCTGAAAAAATAAAGACAATCGATTTTAAGTTGGATTATACATGTATCATTTGAATTATTGATTTCACTTTGGGACATCTCTTTTTTATTTTTAGCAAAAAGCTCAAAAAGATCATATACAAAATCGAATTCGAATAATTCTGTAAAATTAACTTTATCAAGATTTATATCAAAGGCATTATTTACTACTAAATTTTGATAAAAAAGTTTCAAAAATTTAACCGAATTTAAATATTTTTCATTTATATATCTGGGCTTCCTCATATTTGGTCTCATTCGTTTTTCCATCAATAACGAATTTTTTAAATCTTCATAAATCGATTTTAAATCATTTATAAATATAGATTTAAAATCATTGTTTTTTATCAAATTGCCAATTATTTTATTAACGCATATGTCATTATCAATTTTTTTATCACTAAATAATTTTAATAGTCTTGTATCATCTTCGACTGTATTTGAATGAAATTTTTTATCCTTGCAAGAGCAAAAAAATTCTTCTTTCCTTAATTTTGAACAATGTATAGGGACCGTTTTTATTTTTCCATCCCCAAGGCAATTTCTTTCGCAAAACGGGCAATAAAATTTATTTTTGGATCTATCAACGTAAAAGTTAGAAATGCTGTCTTTGCCTATTAATTTCAGCATGTGACAAGAAATTTTATCGTCGAAAATAATTTCTTTTTTTAATTTAACTTCTTTTCTTTCATGTCCATGTTCAGCACAAGAACAATATTGTGAAATATTAACCACTTTTTGAATCGAATTTCGACTTTTTAAATTATGCCCTGCGTGACAAGTTTTATAACACTCATAACATATATAATCTCCCAATTCAGGACAAGCATTGCAATTACAAGTTATGTATGTATTTTTAGTGTCTAAAATATGACTATTATTCATAATACAATTTGCATTCATTTCTTCTTTTTTTTCTTTACTAATGGTGTTATTCATTACCTCACGATATAAACGTTCCATCACATCTCCTACGGGATTATTTGCGATTAAGTCAGGCTCATCACCACTTTCAGAATTTTCATCTATTAAATTATTCAAATTTTCTTTCATTTTTTATTTTTATGTTTTATTTTTATCTTTTTGTATTTAGCGTTTATAAATTAATAGATATGAATATTTATTAAGTTATTGTTTTTTTTTAATTATTTAATAATTTTGATCATTAATATAAAAGTTAATTTGAAAATATTAATGGGGATTATGGAGTGGGGCACGACTATTGTCGGGTTTGAAAGAAG
>JAEEGK010033031.1_pt1 | contig 10085 bp, 6 predicted proteins | sample 8958771 | NCBI WGS metagenome assembly JAEEGK01 (sample SAMN16246547, study PRJNA631951) | gut metagenome | biome: gut microbiome; feature: rumen; material: SC-attached | host: Bos | place: Iran: Karaj | collected 2018-10 | reverse complement strand
CGTCAGGCTGGGTTGTGGTCAGCACCTGCTCGAAAGTGCCATCGAGCAGATAGCGCATCGCCGTGAGGATCGATGCGTTGTCGTCTACTATCAGAATCGTTCCGTACTTGTTCATGCTGCAAAGGTAATCATTTTCCGTCAAGAAATCATACAGTGAGGTGTCTAATTTTTAGACGTTCTGCACTCCGACGGTCCGAAAAGCTTGCATAGAGAGGAAGAAACCCTTAACTTTGCATCAACAAAACAGGGAAAAGCGTATGAAACAAGCATTGATTATCCTTCTTGCCCTTGCCGCAAGGCAGACAGCCGCCCAAAACGCGTGGACCGTGCAGCAATGTATGCAGTATGCCGTAGAGCACAACCACGAAGTGAAGCAGGCCGAACTGCTGCTCGACAACTACAGGGTGCAGAAGACGAAAGCCGTAGGCAGTTTCCTGCCTTATGTGGATGCCGGCATAGGCGCACAGTATAACTTCGGCCGGGCCATCGACCCCGAGACCAACGGCTATACCGACGTGAGCACCTTTTATAACGGCTACCAGCTGCAGGCGTCGCTGCCCGTGTTCGACGGATTCAGTCGTCTGCATGCCCTGAAGGCCGCAAAGGCCGGCGAACTGATGGGGCGGGCAAGCCTCCGCCAGCAGCAGGACCTGACGGCGCTCGACGTGCTGCAGGCCTATACCAACGTGGCCTATTACGAAGGGCTGGTCAGCATGGCTGGTGAGAAGGTACAGGAGACGACGCTGCTGCTCAAGCAGACGCGCCTGCTTGAGGAGGTGGGGCGCAAGAGTGCTGCCGACGTGGCTCAGGTGGAGTCGCAGCAGGCTGAGGCCGACTATGAGCTGACGCGACAGCAGAATCTCCATGCCTCGGCCTTGCTCGAGTTGAAGAAGGCGATGGGGTTTCCGATAGGCGACAGTCTTGCCACCACAAGCTTCACCCCCGCCCCCTCTCCCGAAAAAAGGGGCGTTGGCTGTATTGCTGAGGCCATCGCCCGCTATCAGATGGAAACCGCAAAACACGAGTGGCGCCAGGCTCGTGCTTCACTTTTCCCTACTCTCTCGTTGAGTGCGGGCCTGAGCACCACTTATTTCCGGACCTTACATTCTGAGACGGCGGCATCGTTCAACAACCAGTTCAAGAACAACATGGGTGAGTACATAGGGGCTACGTTGAGCATCCCGCTCTTCAACCGCCTTCAGACCGTTACCAATATCCGCAAGGCCAAGAACAACTATAAGATTGCCCACGAGGCATACCAGCAGAAGCTGCTCGAACTGGAAAAGCTGAGTCGCGAGGCTTGGCAGGACTGGCAGGGCTACCTGAAGCAGACAGCCCAGATGGAGAAGAAGGTAGAGGCCGACTCGCTGGCCTATCAGCTGACGCGGCGCCAGTTTGAGGAGGGACTTTCAACGGCCATCGACCTGCACACCACCGGCTCGCAACTGCTGAAGTCGAAGGCCACGCTGCTGCAATGCCGGCTGATGGCGATGGTAAAGGAACAATTAGTGAGATATTACAAAGGAGAACAGATATGGACAGAGTAATCGAAAAGACAAGGACACAGCGGCTGATGAAGTATTGGCCGTATATGGGTGTTGGGTGTTTGGTGCTGGCAGTAGCTGGCTGGCTGATATTCGGCAACCACGCCTCGACGCTCAGAGTCAGCCGCGACGAGCTGACCATCAGCGACGTGCAGCGCGCTGAGTTTAAGGACTATGTGCGCACCAACGGGCAGGTGCTGCCCATTCAGGTGGTGCAGATCTCGCCCGAGGAGGGCGGCATCGTGATGGAGAAGGTGGTCGAGGAGGGCACGATGGTGAAGAAGGGCGATGTCATCGTCCGCCTGTCGAACAGCAACCTCGACCTCCAGATTCTGAATGCTGAGGCTGAACTGGCCGAGAAGCAGAACCTGCTGCGCAACACGCAGGTGGCTATGCAGCAGGACCGCCTGAACAACCAGACGGAGCAGGCCCAGCTGGATATGGACACCCAGCGCCGACAGCGCACCTTCGAGCAGAACAAGCGGCTCTACAGCGAGAAGCTCATCAGTCGCGAAGACTACCTGCAGTCGCAGGAGGATTACCAGCTTGCGGCCAAGAAACGTTCGCTGATTACCAAGCGCCTGAAGCAGGACTCGCTCTATCGCACCGTTCAGATGGACCAGATGGAGGACAACCTGCAGGCGATGCGCCGCAACGTCGTCTTGGTGCGCCAGCGTAAGGACAAGCTCGAAGTGCGCTCGGCCATCGACGGCGAGCTGGGCCTGCTCGATGTGGAACTGGGCCAGAGCATCCAGCCGGGACAGAAGATTGGTCAGCTGAACGACCTCTCGGACTATAAGGTTCAGGCACAGATCGACGAACACTACATCGACCGCGTGCGTCAGGGACTGACTGCCACCTTTACGCGTGGCGACAAGCAGTATCAGCTTCAGGTTCGCAAGGTCTATCCCGAGGTGCGCGAGGGCAAGTTCCGCTGCGACTTCATCTTCAAAGGCGAGCGCCCTGAGAACATCCGTACGGGCCAGACTTACTATATCGACCTCGAACTGGGTCAGCCTGAGCAGGCCATCATCATTCCTCGCGGCACGTTCTTCCAGACTACGGGCGGCCAATGGATCTTCGTGCTCTCGGCAGATGGCAGCAAAGCCTATCGCCGCCCCATCCGCGTGGGCCGACAGAACCCCCAGCACTACGAAGTGCTTGAAGGACTGGAGCCGGGTGAACGTGTCGTCACCAGCGGCTACGAAGCATTTAAGGACAATGAGGTATTAGTCGTGAAGTAAGACAACGGATTTAACGGATTTAACGTATGAAGACAATTATCAGAAACTTTACATCGATATTCCGTAAGTTTGTTACAGCGAACCTGCTGAACCTGTTGGGCTTGAGCCTGGCCTTTGCCTCGTTCTTCGTCATCATGACGCAGGTCATCTACGACCTGGGCTACAACAAGAGCTTTGCGGAGCATGAGAAGCTGTTTCGGCTGACAATGGAGTTTGGGGCAGGCATGGAGGACTACGGAACGACGCTGCCTCGTCCGGTGATAGAGCAACTGGCGGCAGCCTCGCCACACGTCACCGGCTATGGCATCAAGCAGGGATGGATCAACAACGACCAGTTTGTGGTGGACAACCAGGAGTACTCGCTGACGCTCACATACGGCATTCGTGACTTCTTGAGCGTGTTCAAGCCCAAGGTGATTGATGGTGACTTGAAGGGCATGCAGTGGAATGGCAATATCGTGTTGACACAGACGGAGGCAGCACGTATTTTCGGCCAGGCTGGGGCTGTGGGTAAAACCTTGAATTATAAATGGGAGGACAATGAGTTTTTCAATGTGTGCGCCGTGATAGAGGACTTTCCGGAAAACAACCTGCTGCATGGCTCCTGTTTTATAGGCACCAATGCCAACGAAGACAACTACCAGAATTGGAACTACGACGCCTATATCCGAGTGGATGATGTCAAGAACCTGCCGGTGGTGCTCAAGTCCATGCGTAAGAAGGCCATCGAACTGTTCAAAGAGGACTTTGATTTGACTAGCCCCAAAGAAGCGGAAGCCCTGCAGGTCATTCTGACCCCTGTGGCCGATGTCCATTTCTCGAAAGACCTCAGCAAGAATTTGGCCGAGAACAATTCGGTGAATAGGAGTTCCGTCTATCTGCTCATCTGCTTCTCGCTGCTGATAGTCGTGATAGCCGCCGTGAACTTCATGAATTTCAACTTGGCCGAAACGCCCATGCGCATCCGCAGCATCAACACTCAGAAAGTGTTGGGAGCTACGACGGCGAGCCTGAGAGGCGGTCTGCTGGCAGAGGCGGTCATGGTCAGCCTGATGGCTTTCGTGCTGGCTATGGCGTTGGTGTCTCTGGCTCACGACCTTGGCTTGCAGGATTTGGTGCAGGGCAGCATCCTGCTGCAAGACCATCCTTGGCTGATAGGGCTCACCTTGATAATCAGCATTGTTGTGGGGGTGCTGGCGGGTGCCTATCCTGCGTACTACGTCACCTCCTTCCCTCCTGCCTTGGTGCTGAAAGGCTCCTTTGGCCTGTCGCCCAAAGGCCGTGTGTTGCGCACCATACTGATTTGTCTGCAGTTTGTCGTGTCGTTCATGCTGGTGATAGGTGTGGGTATCATGTACATGCAGAGCTATTTCATCTTCCACACAGACTACGGCTTCGACAAGGATGAAGTGATGGTGGTGCCTACGGCTCCCGACACGCGCAATCATGCCGATGCCATTGATGCCGACCTGCGCAAGATACCAGGAATAGAGGGTGCCAGCCTGGCCCAGAACGTTTTAGGCTGCAGCGACCGCTATCAGACGTGGGGCAGGGGCAGTGGCGACAAGCACATGACGTTCACCTGCATCTTTGTGGACTGGCGGTTCCTCCAGGTGATGGGCATTGACATCGTGGAGGGGCGCAACTTCCGCGAGACCGATGGCGATGTGTACATCTTCAATGAGTCGGCGAAGAAGAAATACCCGTGGCTCGCCGTCGACAAGCCTATTAACGATAAGGACATGCCTGTCGTCGGTTTCTGCGAAGACATCAAGTATTCATCTTTGCGCGTAGACGACAGCCAGCAGCCGATAGCCTTCTTAGTACCCAATCCCAATAACTACTATTGGCTCGACGGCTTCTGGCGAAATGTGCTGATGGTACGTGTGGCAAAAGGCGTGGACAAGCGTGAAGCCAAGGAGAGAGTGCTGGAAACGGTGCTAAAGTACGAACACGACAACGAGCTCACCGTGAACGACCTGCACTATGTGGACGACGAACTGGAGAAGACCTACCGACAGGAGAGCCTCTTCACCAAGCAGATTCTACTGTTCTCGCTGCTGGCCATCCTCATCAGCATCATCGGTGTGTTCGGCATGACGATGTTCGAGAGCGAGTACCGTCGCAAGGAGATAGGCATCCGCAAGGTGTTTGGCAGTTCGACAAAGAAGATACTGATGATGTTCAACCGTCGATACCTCCTAATCTTGTTGGCTTGCTTCGTGGTGGCAGCCCCTATAGGTTACATGGTGGGCGTTCACTGGCTCGAAGGCTTTGCCGTCCGTACTGCCATATCGCCCCTGCTGTTCTTAGTGTCTTTCCTCCTCATCGCCCTGATCACGATGCTGACGGTGACTTACCAGAGTTGGAAGAACGCCACGGAGAATCCCGTGAACAGCATCAAGAATGAGTAGGTAAATGCAAACAACAAAGAGAGAGAAATGAACAGTTATCTGAAATTCCTGAGCCGTCATAGGCTGTTTACCGTTATCAATATCGTAGGGCTTTGCCTTTCGATGGCCTTTCTGCTGCTGTTGGGCGACCTCATCTACCGTCAGACAACGGTAGAGAACTACCAGACGCGCGCTGACAGGACTTTCGTCGTTGGCAACGAAATGTGCATGATGTCGAACTTCCGTGTAGGCGAGCGACTGAAAGACCGCTTTCCTGAGGTGGATGACTGGTGCTCTATGGCTGGCTATGGCATGACATTTAACATCCAAGGTCAAGAGGCTGACACCAAAGTGCTGGTTACAGGCCAGAACTTCTTCACGTTTTTCGACTACCGCCTGCTGACAGGTGACCGCCAGAAGGTGCTCAGTGCGCCCAACCAGATAGTGGTGAGCCAGTCGTTCGCACAGCGTTATTGGCCCGATGAGAGTCCTATAGGGAAAGAGATGGTGCTGGGCGACGCAAACGATGAGAAGGCACGGATTACTTACACCGTCAGCGGCATCATGGACGACTTTGACCGCTCTATTGTTCCTGACGGATATGAATGTATAGTCAACGTAGAGAATCTGCGCCATTTGCACTACTCGGCCTGGAGCGAGCAGATGAACAACGCCGCCAGCTGTGTGTTGTTCTTGATGGAGCGTGAGGGTAGCAACCTGCGTAGCAAAATCAGCGACCTGCGCGACTATCTGAAAACCTTCTTCTGGATTTACAGGATGGAGGCTGCGAAGGAGCTGACACTTACCCCACTGTCCACGCTCTATTACGATGCCAAGGAGTGTTCGTTAGGGCAGGAAGATATCAATCACGGCAGTCGGGAGATGGCACACCTCTATGTAGTTGTTGCCCTACTGGTATTGGTGTTCGCCATCTTCAACTACGTGAACCTGAGCGTGTCACTCACTACAGAGCGGTCGAAGGAGATGGCTACCCGACGGTTGTTAGGTTCTTCGCGGCTACAGGTCTTTGCAAAACTTGTCACTGAGAGCATCTTCTTTACAGCTGTCGCTTTCATTATTGCCTATCTGATAGCACTCGCCCTACAGGATAAGGCAATCGAAATGGCCAATTGCCAGATGAACTTGCTGAAGGATACTGGAGTTGTGGCCATCGTTGCCATACTACTCAGTGTCATCCTCGTTGGCTCAATGGCAGGCTTTGTCCCAGCCATGATACTCAGTGGCTACCAGCCCATCGACATCGTTCGCGGCACTTTCCGTCGCCGTGTGCGCCAGCGTTGGAGTCATGTGCTGATGGTTTCGCAGGCCGTCTTCGCCATCATCATGCTCACCATCACGCTGTTGCTTGGCAGCAGCATCCGCGAGCTCATGAACCGTCCGCTGGGCTATGACATCGAAAACATTCTTGAGACTTGGGGCATTTCCAGCCTCAATGAAAGCCAACGGCAGACGTTCCGCACCAAAATGCTTGCACTACCAGAAGTAGAAGCTGTTGGCTTCGGCTTTGGTACGCCTATAAACGGACTGGAGAACCAAACGGTATCAGCCGATGACGGAACGGTGGTCAGCCAACAGCTGTTGATGGGCGACAGTTGTTTCTATAACATTCTGAACATCCATCCTGACAGAACCTACAATGAAAATGGCTTGGGCGTCAACTATCAACTGCTACGACAGTTTGGAAAGCACGATGACGAAAGGAAGATAGTAACAGCTGACGGGAAGGTGAACATTGAAATAGGTCGTGTCTATCCCGATATTGTCTATCAGAACGTCATGCGCGAGGAGGAACATCCCACACCTTTCTTATTTATATGTGCAAATGAATTCCGCGATAATACGGATGACTATGTGAGTAGAACGTATGGAAGGCCCCGACAAGCACTCGTCAAGTATCATGGTTATCGCAAGAAGGTGGAGGATGCTATTAAGCAACAGATAAGTTCTGTTACAGGTCATGAGGCTGAAGATGTTCACTCGCTCAGTCAGCGTCATCAGGAGTGGTACGAGGAATACGAGCGATTCCTGAGTGTGTTGATGGTCTTCACTGGGGTGGCTCTGCTGATAGCCGTCCTTGGCCTGATGGCGATGAACAGTTACTTCGTTGGCCAGCGCCGTCGCGAGATTGCTGTGCGCCGTGTCTTTGGAGCCGAAATCAGCAGTATCACCCTGCGCCTGCTCCGCACGGTGGTCGTCCAGTCGCTTGTGGCTGCCGTCATCGCCATCCCATTGGCTTACTGGCTGGCTCCGAAGGTGGGCAGCATCTCCGGCCTCAGCATCCGGATGCAACTCCTGCCGCTGCTGCTCTCCCTCCTCATCGTCCTCGCTGTCAATGTCCTCACAGCCGCCTTCCAAGGCTGGCGCGCTGCCACCGAGAATCCCGTGAACAGCATCAAGAATGAGTAGGCGAAGATGACTATCCAGCCTGTTCTGGCAATAAAAAAGGGGAGTATCGCGTTTCTCAATAAAGTAAGAAGACATTGTATGGACCAAGAAACCTACGAGAAACAGAAAGCCTTTGCCGGCGAGAAGGTCCCTTCGATGCATCGCCGTATGGTGGGGCACGACTATCAGGAACGGCAGATGTATATGATTACGATGGTGACCGAGGACCGCCGCCCTTTGTTAGGGCAGGTCGTGGGCAGGAGCGACGGGCAGCCAGACTCCCCAGATGAGCCTCGAACAGAGCCCTCAGAGCTGGGGCGTTGCGTGGAGCAGTGCTGGCATGAAATAGCCCTACGCTACCCGCAAATAGATGTGCTGGCCTTTCAGCTGATGCCCGACCATTTCCACGGCATCCTCTTTGTGAAGGAGCGCATCGACAAGCCGCTTGGGAAGGTGCTGCTCGGTTTCAAGCAGGGCTGCAACAAGGCCTTCCGCGCCCTCGTTCCCTCTGTTGCGTCTGTTGCTGTACTACAGCAACAAACAGGACAGAAGAAAGAAGACCGCAAGCACGGCCTGCTCTTTGAGCCGAGCTACAACGACAAGCTCCTGCTGCAGAAAGGACAGCTGAAGCGCTGGAACGACTACCTGCGCGACAACCCGCGCCGGCTGCTGATAAAGCGCGAGCACCCCGACCTCTTCCGCGTACAGATGGGCTTGACCGTCGGAGGCTTGTCGTTCTCTGCCATCGGCAACCGGTTCCTCCTGCAGCGGCCGGTCTTGTTGCAAGTGCAATGCTCCCGCCGGCTGACGGAGGCTGAGATACAGGAGCGCGTTGCTTACTTTACGAAAGCCGCCGCAAGGGGCGCTGTGCTCGTCTCGCCCTCCATCTCGCCGGGCGAGAAGGCTGTGATGCGTGCCGCCTTTGAGCAGGGCTTCCCCCTTATCTATCTGCAAGAGAACGGCTTCACCGACTTGGCGAAGCCAGGCGGCAAGCGCATGGAGGCCTGCGCCGAGGGGCGTCTGCTCATCCTTGCCCCGTGGGAGCACCACAATGAGCGCACCACCATCAGCCGCAGCCAATGCCTCTCGCTGAACGACATGGCCCGCGCCCTCTGTTCCGTTTGTTGCTGTACTACAGCAACAGACTAAACCCGCCCCAAGCGGGCAAAGGAGCCCACCAAACTGGGAAAAACCGCCACCAAACAGGGAGCAAGCCGCCCCGCAACCGGATTCGGGCGGACGGCCACATATCTTCGGGCGGCCGCCCTTATCCATTCGACCGCGCGGACTTATACGTGGGGGCGGTCGCCAAAATCCACATTTTCTTCCTTCTATATCCCCCATAGGAAGGAGCAGACGGAAAGGCCATACGCACAATAAAACGATGTGGCAATGCGTTTATCATATAGCAGTTCATCTAATGAGAAAAACATGATGAGAAAAATCTTATTTGCGCTCTTGGCAGTCCTGGCCTTCGCCGGCTGCAGCAGCGACCCCGTGTTACGCGGCATGACCACCCAGCAGAAAGAGAGCTATGCCAAGGCCATCGCGGGCGAATATGCAGGAACCTACATCATCATCTATGGTGATGGAGCTGGCGGCATGAAAACCGTGAAGATAGCGAACTCGCAGATGAGCGTCACCGACCTGACGCTGCACTCGGTCTGTTTCCGCCGTTTCCCCGTGTGCCAGCTCTCGCACGTGGTGATGGATGGTGCGCTGGCCGAGGCGCTGGCGGGTGCAGCGGATGTGGACTTCATGGCCGACTATCGCTTCTACGACCTGCAGGACAATGGCGACGTGAACTGGGGCTTCGAGCCAGCGGCCATTCCGCTGACGCTCCATTACGGTGGTGCCGACCACCACCTGATGCTGAAGCTGAGCTCCAGCAACTACTTCCAGCTGCAAAAGGCGAGCATAGATGCGGGCCAGCCGTTTGCTGAACGAGGTGTCTTCCAGTTTGCCGTCGTGGGCATCTACGAGGGCGACACGCTGCTGCAGGAATTCGACGGCGTTTGGCAGGACACCCAGCGCGAGTTCCTCGTCTACTTCCAGCACGACAAGGAACAAAAGAGACAACTGCGAAACTAAAGACAACCGAAAACAACAGCAACTACTGAGTCCTACGTTTTCTACAACAACGAATTTGACGAATTTAACGAATTATGAGATTGCGGATAATCATTTATCATGTAAAATCAGACTGTTTGAAGCGAAGAAGGCATGCCATTGTAAGACAATTATGAGTCAATAAGCCGCATGAAATTCGTTTAATTCGTAAAATTCGTTGTTAAAACGTTACGAAAGACAAAGCTTAGTGTCAAAGAATCATACGGAGTTGTGTCTAATCTTTTGACAAACGGCCTGGCAGGGGATTGAAAAGCTTGCAGGCAACGAAAAATGAGCGTAACTTTGCATCGTCAAAAACAAAAAACATGTCAAACAACCATTAAAAATACACTCTTTGCCTACAGTTGAATAAGCATTGATGATTTTCT
>JAEEGK010033029.1_pt1 | contig 10085 bp, 6 predicted proteins | sample 8958771 | NCBI WGS metagenome assembly JAEEGK01 (sample SAMN16246547, study PRJNA631951) | gut metagenome | biome: gut microbiome; feature: rumen; material: SC-attached | host: Bos | place: Iran: Karaj | collected 2018-10 | reverse complement strand
GTACTTGTTTCTATAACTCATTGAAAAACATGGACGACATTTCGGTGCCTGATACCGTTGAGTGTAAATTGAATAAAGCTATGAAGGAGATGAGTGTTCAGTTTGTTCATAAGTTGATTGATTCTGGTGTTGATTTGTTTGAGTTTGCAAAGAGGATTGGTTTTGGAATTGATGAAAGCATTTTGTTTAATGAAAGTTATTTTGTGAAAAAAGGTATTGCATGTAGTGTAAAAGGAACATTAACAAAGATTGAACTTGAGTTGAATGGAATTATGGAATGGCTTACGGAAAAGAATGTTAGTTTTGACAAACAGTTTTATATTTCGATATTGAATATTGAAGAAACCAGGAGCAACAAGCTGCTTGATGTAATTGCAATTATTCCTATTGATTATAAGGCTCAGATTAAAAAACTGCCGGACTTTTTTAGTGAGAATTGTAAGTTAGTTGAAAATAACAGTTTTGGAAGAGTTATTTCTGCCAAAACTTTATCTAAGGACAATTATGTTGATAAAACAAAAGAGCATATTCATCAGGTAATTGAAAGTTTCAGGATTCCTGTGCAGGGGTATTATTGGTACAAGGGTACTTTACAGGCTTTTTTGGGATACAGGAATGAAGAGATTAGTGTGTTTATGCAAAGGGCTGAAGGTGTGTATTAGTGGAAACTAACTTGAACGGTTTAGCAGCAGAGTTATCAACTAAAGCCTATGTGGTTTGGAGAGACTTTATCGCGAGTAAAGCTCTGGGAGAGTTTATCTAAAACAAAAAATCTAATAAAAACAAAATGGAGGGAAATATGAGTTTTTTATTAGGAGATTTTAAAGAGTTGAATTATAATGAATTGGTAGAGATTAATGGTGGTGCTGGACTTTTAAAGAACCTGGCAACAAAGATTTCAGATAAGTTTAAATCTGGTTCCAGCAGTAATTCGGGAAACAGCAGTGGTTCTACAGCGACAACAACCACTACTGGAGTTGGTGTACCAACTGTAAGCAGTACTTGTGGTGGAAAAACAACTGTTACAGGAGTAACTATGAGTTCTAGTGTGAACTTAGGAATTGATACATCACTTTCAACTCTTGTACCAAGCACTACTAAGGGTTGTTCAGGTGCTTACGTTTCTTATCATTCTCAACTTATGTTTACAGATAGAAATCTGAAAGATGGTTCTGAGTTTGCAAAAACTGCGTGTGGAACCACTTCTATCGTTAATGAGATTTCAGAACAGTATACAAAAGAGACTGGAAAATCCTTAACAGATGCTCAAATTGTTGCTGCTGTAAAAAAAGCTATTGATGCCGGAATGATTGATGGAACTGATGCTTTTGTAAACGATTGGGGTGGAGCTGCTGATGCAATAGGAAAAGCACTTGGAATGAAAGGAACCTGGAGCTATACAACTGATGCATCAAAAGCTACTTCTACAATCATTTCTATTGATACAAAAACAAACGAACGGGATTATGATGGATATCATGACCATTTTGTAAATGATATTGGTAATGGGCAATATTATGATCCATATACTAATAAAGTAGGAAACATATCTGAGCTTAAATTAACTTCAGAATGGAAGGATACCCAGGGGATAAAATCTGCATATCGTTATTTGACATACAACCCAAAATAAAAAAGGAGTAATAATATGAAAAATAGGTCTGTTTTTTTTCTGATTTCATTGCTATTTGCACAAAAAGTGTTTTGTTTTGAATTAAAGCAAACACCAAAGATTGAGGTATTTACACAATTCGAAGCAAACAAGGATCTGTACATCATTTATCATAATGCTTATGTTGAAGAAGATAAAGTAATTATGAAAAAAGCTTACGACGAAGGAAAGTTTGTACTTTTTGTTTATGAAATACCTTTTGATGAGTATTTTTATGAAGATATAAAAACTCTTGGTAAACATAGTCCATTCTACAATATTAAAACTCCTGATATCGAAAAAGTTTTTGAAGCGTTAAGAAAAGATAAGAGAGATAGTGTTGGTGCAACAGTTCATCTTTCAAAAAGAACTATACTTGAAAAAAAGACAGGTATGATCGTTCAGAATTTTACTACAAGAAATTATCATTATGAAACAAATCTCATCGGTGGTTATTCAATGAATTTTATTTCCAGAGACGGTAATGTTTATCATTACTGGCTGGCAGATCCTTGTTCATACATCAATGATGATAAATTGTGCAAACAGATGCCTGACTATTTTGTGTATGAAGAACGCGGAAAAATAACGACCTATTACTGGAAATCCTACGAAGAAACCGACCGCTTTTTTGATGATATGGTTGCAAAGAAAAAATCTTTACCGGCTTATGTCATTAAGTTTCAGGAAACGTGGGAAAGTATAGTTAATTCATTCGAGTAAGCTCAATTATTTAGTCCTGTAGTTTTATTCAAATTATTATCAACTCAAAAAAAGACAAAAAAACACAAGGAGGGAAGTATGAGTTTTTTATTGTCTGATTGTAAGGAATTAGGATTTGATGGTTTAGTTGCCGTAAATGGCGGCTGTAATATTGGAAGCACTTCTATTAAATCTTATAGCAGTGGATGCTCTTCTTATGTTTCAACACCACTACCACCTAAAGAAAAAGAAGAAGGCCATGTTATAACAAAAACAGATCAGCCTGTATATATTCCTGGAAATAATATCATTCCACCCGTATCTAAATATGCAACGGGAAACAGCGACCCAAGAGGTTATTGGGCAACACTGGAGGCACAAATCAAATCGTAAGATAATCTGACTAATTCTGGAGAGAGTTTATGCATTTGAGAATTCAATTACAACATGATGAATCGGACTGCGCAGCTGCATGTCTTTCGATGATTCTTAAATATTATGGAAAAGCTGTAAGCATTCGAAAACTTCGTATTGCAGCAGGAACTGATACACAGGGAACTTCCGGTTATGGAATAAAAGCTTGTGCAGAACAATATGGGCTTTCGTGCAAAGGTTTTACAGACCCTGAAAAAAAGTCCTTAAAAAACATTCCTTTTCCGGCAATCTTCCATATGCGCAAAGAATCTATAGAACATTATGTTGTAGTTGATTCCATAAAGAATGGTAAAGTCAGGATTTTTGATCCGGCAGACGGTATTGATAAAATGCCTCTGTCGGATTTTGAAAACTGGTGGTCTGGAGTTTTTTTTCTGCTTTGTCCTTGTGATAATTTTGAAAAAGAAAAGGAAGATAAAACTCCAATCGTCAGATTTTTTTCTCTGTTAAAACCACATACACTATTGCTTTCAAAAATAATCGTATCAAGTATTATTCTGACTGTTTTTGGAGTGCTTATATCATTCTACTTTAGATTTCTGATTGATGAAGTTTTGTACTCTGAAGTAAAAGCGACTCTGGATATCTGTTCAATCTGTTATCTACTTGTACTGATATTTCAGGGAATACTTTCATTTTGCAGAAATCAGATAACACTTTATCTTGGTACAAAAATCGATGCCGTTCTTGTGAGTGATTTTTTCTATCACCTTTTGAGACTGCCGCTGTCTTTTTTTACATCAAGAAAAACCGGCGAAATCCTTTCGAGAATAAGAGATACCGAGACTATAAGAAACACAATTTCCTCTACTACAGTTTCTGTAATGATGGATTCAATTATGATTGTTCTTGGTAGTATCTTCCTGTTTAAGATGGGCTCGTCTCTGCTGTTTATTTCGATGATTCCGATTTTTATTTCTTCGATTATTGTCTGGGTTATAGCCAAGCCTTTTAAGAGATTGATTAAAAATCGTGCGATTGCCGAAGCTGATAAAAATGCTTCTATGTATGAAACGATAAATGGTATTGCTACTATTAAAGCTTTATCTACAGAGAAAAACGCATTCAGACGGAATGAAGCAAGAATTGTAGAAGCGATAAGAAGGTGTGTCCGCCTGGAAACTTTTGCGAACATTAATAGTTCTGTTCAAGGCTTTATTTCAAGTTGCGGAACTTTACTTGTTTACTGGATTGGAAGCTATAAGATTTTTTCTGGAGAAATCTCTCTGGGCCAATTGATTTCTTTTATCACTTTATCTGGATTTTTTCTTGGACCTCTCAGCCGTTTGCTTACAATGCAGCCTAATCTGCAGGAAGCATTTGTTGCAGCAGAACGTTTGTCTGACATAATGGACATTGCCGAAGAAACAAAAGATGAAGCGGATTTTGAAGGCATTGATTCTTTTAAAGATGAACTTGTGTTTAAGAATGTTGCTTTTGCTTATGGAACACGCGGGAGGGCTGTTCAGAACATCGGGTTTAAAATTAAAAAAGGAGAAAAGATTGCTTTCGTTGGGAAATCTGGTTCCGGGAAATCAACTTTGCTGAAGCTTCTTATGAAGTTTTACAAATGCGAAGAAGGAAACATTCTTATTGATGGAAAAGATATAAGTAATTTGAAAGTTGAAGAATACAGAAGCCTGATTGGTTATGTACCGCAGGAAAGCTTATTGTTTAGTGGGACTATTGCAGAAAACATTGCGTGGGGTATGGATTCGGTTACAAATGAGATGATTATTGCGGCTGCAAAAGCTGCGCAGGCTTATGATTTTATTATGGCTTTGCCTGATAATTTCAGGACTGTTGTTGGAGAACATGGTGCCACTTTGTCGGGAGGAGAAAGGCAACGGATTGCTCTGGCCAGAATCTTAATGAGAAATCCTGGAATTATTATTCTGGATGAGGCTACTGCCAGTCTGGACAGCATTTCGGAAAAAGCAATTATGGACACTGTTAATTGTTTTACAGACAGGACGATTATTATGGTTGCTCACAGATTGTCTACCGTTTGCAATTGCGACAAGATTTTTGTTATGGACAAAGGAAGAATTGTAGAAAGCGGAAATCATAATGATTTACTTGCGAAGAATGGTATGTACAAAGAATTATGGAGGGCGCAGTATGAAGCGAAAACAACTTGTGCTTGAGCATAAAGACATGATGTATCATTCAAGAGAGCTTGTCCATCTTTATGTTCCCAGAGAAATAAACCTTATGTTTTATACGATAGTTTCTCTTGTGGTTTGTTTGATTGCCTTGCTTTTGACATTAAAGATTAACGATGTAATAAAGGTTAACGGAATAGTAAGAACGGAAACAAATAACTCCAGTGTGAACAATATTATTGCAGGGCAGATTGAAACTATTTTTTATAAGCCTGGTCAATTTGTAGAAAAAGGTGACGTGCTTTTTTCTTTGAAAAAAGATGTTTATCAGACTGTAATGAATGATCTGGAAAATGAGATTGCTGATACTAAAAAGGAATTGAATTGTACAGAGACTTTGATACATTGTTCTGAAGATTGTTTAAAGAACCGTTCGACAAGGGCACTTGTTCCTGACAACACAGATACATTTGTTCGTTCACAACTTGAAGAATACTTTAATACTGTTGATTACATGCAGAAGCAGATTGCAATCTATGATTTTCATTATCAGAAGTTAAGAGACCAGCCTGAAATACTTTTTAATCAATATGAACTTGATGAAGCACTTCTTGAATTGAAGCTGAGTCAACAGGAGCTTGAAAGGTATAAGGCAAGTTTTTTGGCGGAAAACATACAGAAGCAAAAAGCTTTGGAATTGAATCTTGTAAAGCTGGAACAGGAATTAATCAGGACAAAAGAACAGTATTCTTTTATTGAGATTAAGGCTCCTATTTCTGGATTTGTACAGGAAGTATCATCATTGAATGTTGGAGATTATGTAGTGGAAAACCAGAATGTTCTGGTAATTGTTCCTGATGATACAAAAAATTTTAAGGTTGAACTGGATGTTCCTACAAAAGACATTGGTGAAATTACTGCTGGAATGGAAGTTAAGTACCGGTTGTCGGCTTTTCCTTTTTTTGAATACCGTGGGGCTGAGGGTGTAATTGATTCCATTGATTCGGATGTTCGGCAGGGAAATAACGGACAACTGTTTTATCGGGTGTGTTCAGATATAGATAAGGTTTCTTTTAAAAACAAAAAAGGAATTGAGTATCCTCTCAGGGCGGGAATTGAAGTTAGTGCAAGAATCATTCTGGAGAAAATATCTGTGATACATTTTATTCTGAGGAAAATGGATTTTATACAATGAACAATTCAAATGTAAAACAATTGTTTTCAAAAAACTTATTCGTTGTGTTTCTCATTTTTCTGTTGGCGGAAGGGTTGATGGCAGAAGAATCTTTTTCAAAGGATACCGCCTTAGAGCAGCTTTGGAAACTGACCATCCAGAATAACATTGATATTCAGGCTGCCTCACGAAATCAGGAGCTTTCCGATTACGATTTCAATCACTATTGGCGGAAGTTCCTTCCATCCATTTCTGTTTCTTCTTCTTCAACTTTTTCCGACCCTTCTTCCGAAAGCTCCCAAATACCAGAATCCCTAACCTCCTCGGTTACAATCTCAGAAAACCTCCCCGGTGGTCTTAGCCTTGCACTTTCCCCTAATGTAAATCTTTCACGAGAACTGACAGCCGGCAAACCAAAAATAATGGAAGAAACAAAGCTTTCGGTTTCTGTATCTCAAAGGGTCCTGCCCTATTGGCTACAAAAAAAAAACAAAACAGGACGGAAAAGAATTGAAGACCCCGAGAAAACAATGCAGGATATCAGCCAGAAGTTAGCTACTACTAATTCAAAAATTGTTCTTTTATCAACACTGGAAGAAATAACCGGTAAATATATTCAATACAGAATTATTTGCAGAAACATCAATTCAGTAGAAAACAGAATTCAACTTACACAAAACATATTAGATGTTTTAAAACAATTATACCAGCAGGGAAAAATCTCTCTGTCAGATATTTTTTCCAAAGAAGAAGAGCTTTACAAATATATGAATGACCTGCAGTCATATAACAGTTCTAAAGAAAGCACACTGCTTGCCATAAACAAATGTCTTTCATCACAGAGTAAAAATACCCCAACCCAAATACTAGAGTTAGTGCTTCCTAACCATCCTCTCCCATCACAGGTTGAACCGATATTTTCTGTAAATCCGAATTATGAAAGCTTAAAGCTTCAGTCCCAGAATCTTGATGCAGGTTTTACTTTATCAAAGCAAAATGATTCTCCTATACTTTCTCTCAGCGGAAACATTCCCATTCACAACGGTTATGATGAATCTGATTTTATAGGAGCATACCAGAGCAGCAATGCAAAAAAGTGGTCCGTTTCTGTATCACTGAATCTTTCGCCATTAACTTCTGAAGACACAAAACGAACTAAGTTAGAATACACTAACAACAAACTTACAAATAAAGAAAAGACAGAAAACCTTTTAAGTAGCATGTCTGCCGAAAAAGAAATGTTTGAAAAGCTTTTAGCTGATTCCGAGAACCAGCTTGAATTACTTCAAAAAAATCTTGAATACTATAAAAAATTATTGGCCGCCCAAAAGACTCTGCTTAAAGACGGCCAAATAACAATATTAGAAATTACTCAAACTGAAGTAGAAATAGCATGCAAAACAAATGACATAACCAATTGCACAGATAACATCTGGTACTATCAATGGATAATAAAAAATAAATCCTTTTAGTGTCCCAAGTTTTGCGTAGCAAAACTTGAAGCGGACCATAAACAAATGTTCGCTTACCAATCGATGTTCAGGTCCGCTATGGCATATGTATTATTTCCCTAGGTTTACTTCCGTTAGCCGGGCCTACAATACCACGCTCTTCCATTTCTTCTACAAGACGTGCCGCTCTGTTGTAACCGATTTTCAACCTTCGCTGAATATAGGATGCAGAAGCCTTACCGGCCTGTACAACAATTTCCAGAGCCTGATCATACAACGGATCATCGCCAACAGAATTGCCGAACAAATCAGTTCCAACATCATCGCCGTCTTCATCTTCAACAAAGATTTCTTCATCGATGTAATCCGGCTCGCCATATTCTTTTACATACTCAACAACATTTTCAACTTCTGAATCGCTTACAAATGTACCCTGAATACGAACAGGATATGGATCAACAGCAGAAGCATAAAGCATGTCACCACGACCAAGAAGTTTTTCTGCACCAACGCTATCGATAATAATGTTAGAGTCTGTTCGTGAAGCAACCATAAATGCAATTCGGCTAGGAATGTTTGCTTTTATCAAACCGGTGATTACGTTTACAGATGGTCGCTGAGTTGCCAGTACAAGATGAATACCAACAGCACGGCTCATAGCAGTTAATCGGGCAACAATAGATTCCAGCTCTTTTCCACTTGTAGCCATCAAATCTGCAAACTCATCAATAATTACAACGATGTACGGCAGCTTTTCGGTACAGATATCACGTTCTTTAATTCTCTGGTTATAGCTTGAAATATCGCGAACACCAAGACCATCAAGCAGGGCATAACGTCTTTCCATTTCGCACAGACAGTACTGTAATGCCTGCAAAGCTTTCTTAGGTTCAGTAATTACCGGAGTAAGCAGGTGTGGAATATTATTATAAAGCTTAAGCTCAACAACCTTAGGATCAACCAGGATAAGCTTAACATCTTTGTAAGAACGCTTGTACAGAATAGAAAGAATCAGTGAGTTTACACAAACAGATTTTCCAGAACCGGTAGCACCCGCAATAAGCATATGAGGTGTTTTTACAAGGTCAATCAGCTGAGCTTTACCAAGAATATCTTTACCAAGAACAACAGGTACAGCCATCTTTGTATATTCCGGCAAATCCATTTCTATAATTTCGCGGAAGCTTACGATTGAGCGGTTCTTGTTTGGAACTTCAATACCAACAGCCTGTTTTCCAGGAATAGGCGCAACAATTCGAACAGAGCTTGCAGCAAGACTCAACGCAATATTGTCCTGAAGTGCAACAATCTTACTGAGCTTTACACCTGGTGCCGGGAGCAGTTCGAACATTGTAACAACCGGTCCCTTTTTAATACCAATGATTTCAGCATCAATATTGAACTCAGACAAGGTCTGCTTTAAGTTTATGGAAGCTTCTTTTGTTTTATCATCAATAATCCAATACTGGTCATCCTTGTACGCTGTAAGCAAATCAGAAGGTACAACATAAGGCCCCTTTCTTGTAGCACGATTTGTTTTTGGCAGGTTGCCTTCAATCACGTGTGTTACCGGAGTATTTTCTGCCTGCTGTGCATTAAAGAAATCTGTGAGTTCATCTGCTGTAAGATTTTTTGCAGTGTTAGCATTTGGATTTAATTCCGGTGAACTTTCTGGTCCGGTCTCCAAAGTATTTTTTGCTGATGATGGAGCGGCTGCTTTTGGTGCTGGCGATGGAGTTGGTGTTTCTGTTGCAATGGCTGCAGTTGAAGCTGCCACTCCAGTAGTTCCAGCAGCCTTTCTTATGTCTGCTTCCATATCAGAGAATACATCAGAAACTGCAGATGTTAGTTTTACCTCACCTTTTTCCTGAGCATAAATCTGTTTGAAAACTTCGTTAGTTGGCTTTAACTCTTCAGGTACTTCTTTAATATCATCAGAAAGCTCTTCGTCATCAGGCTGAGCATTCATATCGATATCATAGAAATCTGAATCTAAAGCATTATCATTATCTTCTTCTTTGTTTTCTTCAACTTCATACTCCTGCGCAATATCAGGAATGTAAGGAAGGTCTGATGTAGCAGGCTCAGTCTTTACAGCTTCAGTCATAACAGGTTCTTCCTGTACTTTTTCTTCAAGAGAGATTTTTGTCGGATATTTTGGAACAGTTGGTTCCTTCTTTTTTTGTACAGGCTCTGGTTCAACTTCATCATGCAGAGTAATTCCATACGGATATGCAGGATTAGGATGTACGCTTGAATCGATAATTCTTACAGGTTTTACTGGTGATTCTGGAAAAGACTCTTCTACAATTTCTTCCTCAGGTGCTGGCTCCGAAAAATCATCTTCCATAAACACATCAGCAAAAGTGTCATCAAAATTGTCTTCGATTATTTCATCAGTTTCTACGGCTTCACCATTTTCTGTACCAGTTTCTTCCGCAGACTCTTCAACTTCTTCATCTTCATCATCAGACAACTTGCGGGCATTTACAGCTTCTTCAAAAAGATCTTCTGCTTCGTTTCGGCGGGCAATTTCTTCTCCGTTCTGCTCAAGCTCATCCTTTGGA
>JAEEGK010033028.1_pt1 | contig 10086 bp, 10 predicted proteins | sample 8958771 | NCBI WGS metagenome assembly JAEEGK01 (sample SAMN16246547, study PRJNA631951) | gut metagenome | biome: gut microbiome; feature: rumen; material: SC-attached | host: Bos | place: Iran: Karaj | collected 2018-10 | reverse complement strand
AGGACCTCGCCGCCTTCGTCATGCTTGCAGCGACCCAGATCGGCTACACCCGCGCCTACCAGAAGCCCTGGGGCAAGGCGAATACGATCTGCGGCGACGATATCGAGGTCACCCAGCACATCGGCCAGCAGTCCCCGGACATCGCGCAGGGGGTTGATGGCAACCGTGGCTGGGGCGATCAGTGCATTGCCTGGGGCATGGCCACGAACACGCCGGAGACCGGGTACATGCCGAAGGACCACTGGCTGGCGAAGAAGATCGGCAAGCAACTGTACGATTCCCGGTATGCCGGCATCGACATCAAGACGCTGGTCACCACCCGGGACAACCGGATCGACGATATCACCATTGCGATTCCGATGAACGAGCAGCATTCCGAGGAGACCATTGCGGACATGGTGGCGTTCTGCTGCGACGGCTGCCGGACTTACCGGCTCCACATCAACGGGACTGGCCGCTTCGTAAAGCACGGCCCGATCGGGGACTGCGGTGTGACGGGCAGAAAGCTTGCCGTGGATTTCTATGGCGGCAACTGCAAAATCGGAGGCGGATCGCCCTGGACGAAGGATGGTTCCAAGGCCGACCTGTCGCTCAATCTCCTCGCTCGCGCTCGTGCCCTGTCGTACATCGAGGAACATCCGGAATGCCCGGAAGTGTTCTGCTCGATCTCCTGCCGGATCGGCTCGCCGGAGATTCTGGTCGCGTTCTATGACGGGCAGAACAACGAGCTCCTGTCCTACCGTGAAAGCGTCAGCCCGGAAGAGGTTATCAAGCACTTCCGGCTGCGGGAGCCGCGGTTCGCGCAGATGTGCAGAAACGGGCTGTTCACATGATGGCGGCATTCACATGGGTCTTCACGGCAATCAGCCTGGCCGGCACGGCGCTGAACGTCAGGAAGAACATTCTGTGCTTCTACCTGTGGGCGATTGGAAACATCGCATGGCTCGTGTTCGACATTGTGTCGGGTCTGTACAGCCGTGCGGTGCTGGATATCGTCCATCTGGCGTTTGCCATCTGGGGGATATTCGCGTGGAGAGAGAAGGACACCCGCCTCTCGTGAGTTGCGGGGATCTCAGTCGGGCAAAAACGTGTGCGCCAAAATGTCGCTATCGGTTAGTGAGACTAACCGATTGGATTCCATCTCGTTGATTTGGAAGATGTAGGAGAATTGCTTTGTGGCGTAAAATCCGATGGTCAAAGATAATTAACAGAGCAAAATACAATCTATGGACCCTTACACGCGAGAAAGCAAGTGGAAGAAATCCTTTTTTCGGGATTTTCTCCAGCCAGGACTTCGTCCATCACTCCGCAATTCGGAACTTACCCTTGATCTCGCTCTTCACGATGCGCGGGTGTTCCTTCGTGGCGATCTCGCGGAAGATGGAGCCGTACAGGGACTGTTCCGGGGTCTTGCATTCGGTCGGTGTCCAGAGCTGACGTTCGACAACGGCCTCGATGAGCTCGCGGGTATTCATGTCAGTCTTGGTTTCACGGAGGACGATGATGGCGGCATTGAGCAGGGAGAGCCGCTTGACCGGTTTGTCAGACTCGTGCGCGGGATTGATGACATATTCGTCTTCCTCGTCATCTCCGGTGGGCTGGAATTCCTCGACGGGTTCCTGCTCCTCGACGGGATGCTCGGGAATCTGTTCCGCGACAGGCGCGCTTCCGCGTTCGATCGCCTCGACGGGCTCCGGCTCTGTGACGGGGGCTTTCGATTCGCCAGAATCGGATGCCATGCTGTCTGGCTTCGTGACGGATTCCATCGTCTTCTTCTCATCGACCGCGATCTTGCTTGCGGGGACGAAGAACGTCTTGTACGTGGAGGTGCTCTGGACGAGGAATCCGGTTTCGAGGACTTCGATGACCTCGGCGAGGATGAGGTTCTTGCCGATCTTGAATTTGACGCGGGTTCCGACTTTGATTTCGCTGATGCTCATGGATGGCCTCCTGTGGGTTGTTTGGTGAGCGTGGTTGAGCGGACGCTTTACATAAGCATGCGTTCCGAGCTTAATCCAGTGGAATTATCGATAAAACCCGAATAAAAACGAATCTTTCCGGCGTGAGCATGGTTTTGTGCTTATTCAAGCCGGAAAGCGAACGAAAGGAGAAAAAAACATTTATGGAAAAACAGAAGAACCTGCTGGCCCTGACGCCGGAACAGCTCGTGGACGTTCTGGTCAGGTCTGGCTTCCGGGACATGACGCTGGAACTGCTTCACAGCGATTTCGAGCTGGGAGCACCGCGGAACCCGGATGGTACCGTTAACCTCATTCACTACATGGCATGGACGATCAAGGAGATCAATAGCGATGCTGAATCCGACCAAACTCAAGCCGATTGAAATCGTGCGAATCGTGAACACGACCCCGCTGATGGCCGTGCTCAATGACCGACAGCTCCGGCGGCACCGTGACCGCGCGGGCTTCCGCATCAGCGAAGATGGCGGCTCGACCGTGAATCTGTTCAAGTATGCGGCCTGGCTTCGTGCCGAGCTTATGCTTCGGCAGAGCGAGGTGCCGGTGACGTATGAGGACAAGAAGAATGCCGCGCGGAACCGGAATCTCGCCCTCGCGATGGCTGGCCGTGACATCGGGGAGCTCCCGGATGTCGTGGACCCGGAGAGGAAGAAGAAATGCGAACGGGACTTCCAGCTCTTCTGTAAGGAATACTTTCCCGAGTTGTTCGCTCTCGAGTGGTCTCCCGATCATTTGAAGGTAATAAAGAAGGTCGAGCAAGCCGTTCTGCACGGCGGGCTCTTCGCCATGGCGCTCCCGAGAGGCAGCGGCAAGTCGACGATCACAGAGGTCGCCGCCATCTGGGCGATGCTTTACGGGCACCGCGAGTTCGTCGTGCTCATCGGCGCGACGGAATCGGCGGCACTGGAACTGCTCGATTCCCTCATGACCGAGCTGGAAGTGAACGAGAGGCTTGCTGCCGACTTCCCTGAGGTCTGCTTTCCGATTCAGCAGCTCGACGGCATCGCGAACCGATGCGCCGGGCAGCTGTATCACGGGGAAAGAACCCGGATCACGTGGACGAGCAACGAAATCGTGCTCCCGACCATCAAGGGTAGCGCGGCGAGCGGTATCGTGGTGCGCGTGGCCGGGATTACCGGCCGAATCCGCGGCATGAAGTACAAGCGGCCGGATGGACGCAGTGTTCGACCGAGCCTCGTAGTGATCGACGACCCGCAGACGAGCGAGAGCGCCGGTTCCCTTGAGCAGACCCGCAAGCGCATCCGTGTGCTGGCGGGCGACATCCTCGGTCTTGCAGGACCCGGCCAGAAGATTTCGGGGATCATGCCCTGTACAATCATTCGTCCGGGCGACATGGCCGACATCATCTTAAATCGCCAGACGCATCCCGACTGGAACGGCGAACGGACGAAAATGGTCTACGAGTTCCCCAAGAATATGAAGCTCTGGGAAAAGTATGCCGAGATTCGTGCGGAGGCTCTGCGCGAGGAAGGCAACTTTCGAAGAGCGACCGAGTTCTACGAAGCACACCGTGCGGAGATGGACGAAGGAGCAAAGGTGAGCTGGGAAGCCCGGTACAACCACGACGAGATCAGCGCCCTTCAGCATGCGATGAACTTGAAGTTCCAGGATGAACAAGCTTTTCAGGCCGAGTACCAGAATGATCCGCTCCCCGAAGATGTCGGCGGCGAGGAAATCATGTCGATAGACGCGATCTGCCAGAAGATCAACGGGCTTCCGCACAACAAGGTTCCGCTCGCCTGCGACCGAATGACGCTCTTCATCGACGTGCAGAAGGCATTACTGTTTTATGTGGTAACGGCGTGGGCGGAGAACTTCACCGGAAGCGTCATTGATTACGGTGCGTGGCCCGACCAGCATAGGCGCGAATTTTCGCTTGCCGACGCGAATCCGACCATCCAGAGCGAGTTCCCCCGTGCCGGGCTTGAAGGCGGCCTGTACGCCGCCTTGACAGCCCTGACCGACGACCTGCTCGGACGTGAGTGGGAGCGTGAGGACGGCGCAGTGTTGAAGATCGAGCGGGCGCTGATCGACGCGAACTGGGGGCAAAGTACAGATTTAGTGTACGAATTCTGCCGTGAATCCAAGTTCGCCGGGATCGTGCTGCCGAGTCATGGGCGCTATGTTGGCGCGAGCTCAAAACCGATGACCGAATACCGCAAGCAACCGGGCGACCGCCTGGGCTTCAACTGGATGATGCCGAGTGTGGCGAAGAAACGGGCTGTCCGGCACGTCATATTCGATTCCAACTTCTGGAAAAGTTTCGTCCACGCTCGACTCGCGGTTCCCACGGGGGACAAAGGCTCTCTCACGCTCTACGGACGCATTCCGGGCATCCACCAGCTCCTCGCTGAACACCTCACTGCTGAATACCGCGTGAAGACTTCCGGACGCGGCCGCACGGTCGACGAATGGAAGATGAAGCCGGAACACCACGACAACCACTGGCTGGACTGCCTCGCCGGATGTGCAGTGTGCGGATCTATGCTCGGATGCTCCCTTCCTGAGTTCGGCGCGGTCGCTCAGAAGAAGAGAGGCCGCATAAAGCTGTCCGAGCGCACGGGGACGCATATCACGACGGCGGAACCTCGGCGCAAACTGAAGCTGTCCGACCTCAGAAAATAAACACAGGAAAGGATTCGATATGACGAATACGAACGACGATTTCAAGCTGATATGCCGTATTCTTGCCGCGGCTATTCTCCGTGTTTACGGCGCGAATGTGGAATCTTCGATATAAACGCAGAAAACATGGGATAAGTATTTGCTATCCGCGCGAACCGATGCTTTACTAATGCCAAGCTCGAAATACGAGCCAATCAACCTCAAAACAAGGAGACATGCGGATGAATGAAATTGCTGACAACGTCAGGAGAGAGCTGCTCGCGCTCCAACAGATGACGCTGGACGAACTCAAAGACAAATGGGGCGCGCTGTACGGCAAGGCGGCTCCGAACGTCGGTGTGCCGTTCCTGCGGCGGAGACTCTCATATCGCGTTCAGGAACTCGCATACGGCGGCGTGAGCAAGGCCACGCTTCAGAAAATCAAGGAGATTGAAATCCCGTCCACCAGAAGCCGAAAGAAAGTGAATCTTCGTGTTGGTACAATCATCTGCCGCGTCTGGCACAGGAAGAGATACGAGGTGATGGTCCTGAAGGACGGATTCGAAATGGATGGGAAGATGTATTCCTCTCTGTCCTCGATTGCCACAAAAATCTGCGGAGTCAACCGCAACGGGTTTGAATTCTTTGGAATTCAGAAAGGATGAGCATGGAGGAAACCAAAACAAAGCGTGTCGCCGTCTACACGAGAAAAAGCACGGAAGAAGGACTCGACATGGAGTTCAACAGCCTCGATGCCCAGCGCGAGGCGGGAGAATCGTTCGTCGCCAGTCAGAAGAGCAAGGGTTGGGTGTGTCTGCCGGATCGATACGATGATGGCGGCTATTCTGGCGGGACGACGGATCGTCCCGCCCTCAAACGCCTTATGGAAGACGTGAGGCGGGGAAAGGTCGACGTGATCTGCGTCTACAAGATCGACCGTCTGAGCAGAAGCCTGCACGATTTCGCAGACATGCTGGACTTCTTCGACAAGAAGGGCGTCGACTTCGTTTCCGTAACGCAGGACATCAACACCAGCACGTCGGCCGGACGCATGATGCTGAACATCCTGATCACGTTTGCGCAGTATGAGCGCGAGATCATCGCTGAACGCATCCGCGACAAGGTCGCCTCGGCAAAGAAGAAGGGGATGAATACCGGCGGTGTGCCGCCGATGGGATATAAATCCAATCCGACGACCAAGCGACTGCTCGTCGTCCCGGAAGAGGCCGAGGTCGTGCGGAAGATTTTCGACACCTACCTCAAACTCGGTTCAGCGCGGGATACTGCGGAGGCAATGAACAAGGCCGGATTCCGCAGACGCGAATGGGTCAGCAGACGAAGCGGGACTCTGCATGGCGGAGGTGAATTTACCGGCCAAAGCATCTACGACACACTGAACAACCCCATTTACATCGGACTCGTCAAGCATCACGATAAAACCTATCCCGGCGAACACGAGGCGATCATCACGCAGGATGCCTGGGACAATGCGCAGAAGCTTCTGCAGGCAAACTGCGTTCACCAGGGTGGCGGGCATCGCCTCGCGCGAGTCGAGCCTCTCAGGGGACTCGTGAAGTGCGGGTACTGCGGAAAAGCGTTCAAGGCATCCTTCGCATGCAAGGACAAGCACAAGAATTACCGCTACCTCATCTGCGATGCCGACAGCAAACGGGTCAAGCACACTTGCCCGCTCAAGAGCGTTCCGGTGAAAGACCTTGAGGAGATTGTTCTGGAAGATATCAAGACCACACTGTCCAAACCGGAAGTCTTCTTCGGAATCCTGTCGGAGGCGAAGGGGCTGAACGCAAACGGGGAGAACCTCACCGAGGATGAGGTCCGCCAGTCATTCTCCAACTTCAATGAGGTCTGGAAGGTCATGTTCCCCGTTGAAAGGTATAAGTTCATCCAGACCATCATCAAAAAGATAACCCTGTTCCGCGATCAGGTCAAAATCGAATACAACAGTGAAGCCCTCAGCGGGCTCGCCAGGGGGTAATCCATGAGATTGAAATCTCGTACAGAACGCAAACTCGTCAATGGGAACCTCGAAGTCACCATTCCGGTATTCATCCGGCGCGAAAGAAACTCGGTCATCCTCGACAAGGTTGAAAAAGAGGGAAAATCGGACTGGGACAAGCTCGCCCCCATCCGCCGGAGGCTCATCACGAGTTTCCGGCTCCTCGACAAGTGGGAGAAGCATCCATCGTTGTCGATCATAAAACTTGCCGAAGAGGAGAACATCGACCGTTCCATGCTCAATAAGATCATGTCCCTGGTCAACCTTGCGCCGGACATCGTCGAAGCCATCATGGACGATCCCCCCACATTCGACTTCTCCGTGAAGAAGATATTCTCCCACCAGCTGCCTTCCGACTGGAACGAGCAGAGGAAATTCCTGGGGCTGCCGGTGAAGGATTATGTGGCTGGGTGAGGTAAAGAGGGACATAGGGGAGGAAATACTGCGCCTCACCGCCCATGACAGGGAGATGAGGCGTGGGGTGTGTTGTGAGAGTTGTGCTTACACGCTGGCAAGGAATCCATTGTCCGTGTCTTCGAAGATCTTTTTCGACACGAATTCTGCGAAGGCACCCAGGTCGTAGAGGCTGACGAAGAAAGGCGACTCTTGTCCGAAATTGAGCGTGACCTGATCCGCAGAAACGCCGGAGACCGTGACGCTGATGCGAGCGTCATGGTCATGAGTTCAACTCTCATTTCCTCCACCATTTTGTTTTAAACGCCTGTGAAGTCCAACGATTTCGCAGGCTTTCTTGTTTCGACACAAGAACCTCAAACTGCGAGGGTTGCGCGGGATTTCTGCCATCCCTTGCGCCGAGCACAGATAACCCGTGGAGCGCCGTTTCAGCGCCGGAAATCGGGTCAAGCTCGCCGGTTCTCTCTGTTTCTTAAGGCCGAGGTCCAGCGTTTTGCATCGCAAAATCCCTGGGCATATCGAAACAGAAAAAACCATCTCTTCCCGGTCCCACAAAACGTCGCGAGACACCCACGATTCACCTGTTTGACCTCAAAATGCTCCAAAACATAAGGCCGTTTGAGTCCGATATGCCTACCACTTTTTTCCTGGAACCCCGGCCTTACGTTTTTTCGAGGGGAAAACGATTTGGACGAAAGCAGAGATTTTATGTTAAGCGCAGAGGACATTCACTCCCACCGTTCCCCGACAGCGGATATGCGGTTAATGATTTCCCTTTCATTTCCGGCATTTCCCGCTTGATTATTTGTTTGGGGCGTGGTATAATAAAGTCGCCGGAATCAAATCACAGCAATACGGTGAACTCACAATGAATGAACGGGATATCAAGAGCATACAAAGCGATGCGGAAGCAAACTACATGGCGAAGCCGGAGTCGCGGCAACGCCCCTACTGGAAGCTCGCCGTCTTCCTCCTCAGCCTCATTCTGCCCGGATACATCGTATCCATGTACGCCTGGGGCATTCTGGGAGTTGGGCTCCTCGGCATTGAGGTGCGCGACACGGTCAGTGCGGAAACCGCGGCGGCATACGAGGAGCCCGTGCGTGACGCGCTCGCGCCGCTGCTGTCCGAAAAGTACGGTCTGGGCGAGTTCGAAGTGCGCTACACCCGGCCGGGGCAGTTCATTCTGGGCCATCGGCTGTGGGACACGAAGGAAAGCGGGGAAGGCTCTGTCACGATCCGGGTGTACGGCGTGAATGACTGGACGCAGGGTTTCGAGCTTGCTAAGGACATCGCCCGCATGAAGCGCGAGCAGCCCAGGCTGCCGCATTGCCTCTATGTGCTGAATTTTTGGGGCGCGGACAGGGAATATCCGAGCTGGACACCGGAGAATGCGGCGGAGTTCCCGGACCATGCGATTCACGGCGAACTTATCAAGATCGCGATCCCGGACGCCGCACACGGCTACGCAGGTGAAAGAAAAAGCTTCGGAGAACGATGGCATACGGACGACTTCACGCCGACCGAATATGATCAGGATCCGCATGAGGTGAAACGATGAAACGGAACGCATTCTGGGGCCTGATCGAATCCGACTGGCGGAAGAGCGGCCTTCTGTGGCTGCTGCTCCTGTTGAATCTGGGCGCGGGCTTTCTGCTGCTCGGCGTCTGGGGCGCTTCTCTATCCTATGGCCGCCATTTCAGGCGTGACGCTTTCATCAGCGAAACACTCATCCGCGAGACCGTCATCCCGAAGCTGATGGAAAGAAACGACATCAAGTCCTGCGAGGTAAACAGTTACGGGCATGGATGGTTAGAGCCGATCCACATGAAGATCGAAACGCCCGCCTCGCGGGACTACGATTCCGTCGCGAAAGATCTCGTGCGAGTGCATCAGGAAAACTGGGGCACGGGGGCCTATATCAGGGACGGAGACTATCTCAGCCAGTTCACCTTTCTGGAATTCGACCACGATGCGGAGGATATGGGGTTGACCGCCCTGATCTTCATCTCGCGCCCGGGCGACAAATGAATTCCAACTCACCCCAACCCCTGTCCGGCAGGCTCCGGGCAGGAAGTCGGCGGGAAAGATGACTTTTTCCCTTGATTTTCCGGCATTTTCCGCTTGATTATTTGGTTGGGGCGTGGTATAATAAAACTGTGATTCCTCAAACCATCCATCAGCAATACCGTGAAAGGCCCTGAACCTGAACCGGAATCAGCAACACCAATTCCACAGGAGAAATAACATGAAACACCGAGTATTTCTGATCGCTACCGCGCTCTGCGCCGCTGTCATCTGCCTTCATGCCGCAGGTAACGGAACCCCATCGGATCAGGATCCGAAAGCGTCCGCTTCCGCCGCGGATGCGAACCGGGAACTGACTCCGGCGGAACGCGAGGAATTGGGCGCGCGGGCGTTCCTGGAGATGATGAAGATGAGCGAGGACCGGATGGAAGCCATGGAAATCCTCATCGAGGGGAAGATCACGGACGACAAGGGGAACCCCCTGAGCGACGTTTCCGCAAACGTGGAGTATGAACGACCGAAGGCATTCATCCTCACGGACGCAAGCAACTCGGAAAGCAAAAGACTCGACACGACCGTCGGCCCCGAATTCAGCTTCAAGGAGAAAGGATACCTCGGCGTCGAGATCTATTTCCGCAAGGACGGCTATGCGCCCCGGACGCTCCGGTATTCCGCAAAAGCTTTCCTGTTTGATGAGGAAAAGGACGACGGCGACAGCGACAATCTGATCCGGCAGGATATCCATGTCGTCTTGAAGAAATTGCCGCCGCCCGCCGTGCTGAGGGGATGCTCCGAGAGCCGCATGACCTATATCCCCGCCGACAACGCCAGAACCGTCTGCGACCTCTCGAAGATCACGCGCAACGACGCCATCCGCATGAAAAGTATCCCGCTGAGGGCGAAACCGGACGCGAAACGCTGGCTTGAGTTCGACCTGAAACGCGACGAAAAGGGCGAAATCGTACCCGGCGAAGTCACGCTCGGTCCTGCCGACTCCGGCATCCGCGCCCCCGCGGAATTCAT
>JAEEGK010033026.1_pt1 | contig 10087 bp, 8 predicted proteins | sample 8958771 | NCBI WGS metagenome assembly JAEEGK01 (sample SAMN16246547, study PRJNA631951) | gut metagenome | biome: gut microbiome; feature: rumen; material: SC-attached | host: Bos | place: Iran: Karaj | collected 2018-10 | reverse complement strand
GTAAAACCTAAATCTAAGAATCTTCTTCTAAGATTTCCTGTAAAATCAAGAGAAATAATTTCTCCAATACTGTTTAGAGGCATTTTATTTAATGTAGTCATATAATCTACCTCTACTACATTATATGATTTTTGACTTAGGAACGTCCACAGAAAGTTCAGCTCGTATGAAGCTTGCTAAAAAAGTCATAGGTATTCCAAATAAAAACCAAATTCCTGAATATAACGGGCAAACTAATCCCATATAATTAAATGGCAATTCTGTATAATTCCATACATTAAGCCCAAATACAATATTGACAAAATACCCTACAACAAATTCTAAAGAAGTAATTATAAACATGGATAATAAACACTTTTGTAGTAAATTCATATTTAGTGAAAAATTTAATAAATAAAAGAGCAAGAAACAAGCTCCTCCAGTCAAAATCATACTCCAATGGGTATATCCCCTAAAAATCACTTCTATAATTCCATACATAATACTCCCTATAATATATACAAAAAATAATTCCCTAAAAGAAAACATATCCCTATTCTCCATAAGGATATGTTTCCCAATTTATTTATCTTTATTCTTTTACCTTCTCCCTTGCAATGGCAAGCATCAACTTTATTCTATTTTCCTGATTAACCTTAGTAGCACCTGGATCATAATCGATAGTAACAATATTTGCTTCAGGATAAATTTCTCTTATATTTCTTATCATACCCTTTCCACAAATATGGTTTGGTAAGCAGCCAAATGGCTGTGTACAAACAATATTCGAATACCCTTCTTCAACAAGTTCCATCATCTCTGCAGTAAGAAGCCAACCTTCTCCCATCTTATCTCCATACCCTATAACTCCATCTACCAATTTTTTTAATTCTGGATAAGGTGTAGGAGGCAAAAATTTATCATACCTTTTAACTGCTTCAATTATACATTTTTCAAGACCCATAAAGTAATTTAATAGCATTGTTACAACACGTTTTTTTATAACGTTTCCACCATATAACTTTATATCTTCAAGCCTATTATCTACCTTAAACAACATAAAGCTCATTAAGCCCGGTACCATAACTTCACAATCTTGACTAGCCAAAAAGTCTTCCAAATTATTATTTCCTAAAGCAGAGTATTTTATATAAATCTCCCCAACAACACCGACTTTTACTTTATTAATCTTTTCAATTTTTATCTTATTAAAATCATCTACAATAGCTGACAAGTTTTCCTTTATTTCTTCTTTTTTTATACCTCTTCCTTCTCTAAAATCTTTGCAAAGTCTTGTTATCCACTTGTTAACAGCATGTTCACTAGAGCCTTTTTTCACTTCGTATGGTTTTACTTGATTATTGAGTAACATCAACAAATCGCCATACGTAACACCCGCTATTAATTTCTTTATCATAGAAAAAGTAATTTTAAATCCGCTATTAGACTCTAACCCAGACATATTTAAAGATATAACTGGGACTTGAGCAAGACCTGCTTTTTTTAATGCCTTTCTAAGAAGATGAATATAGTTAGAAGCACGGCAGCCACCACCCGTTTGAGTGATAATTAATGCTGTCTTATTAACATCATACTTACCACTTTCTAAAGCATTTATAAGTTGCCCAATAACAAGTAACGCTGGATAACATGTATCGTTATGAACGTATTTTAACCCAGTTTCAATAACTTCTGGTCCGGTATTAGACAAAAGTTCTACTTTATATCCTTCATCATTTAGTAGAGTTTTTAACATCGAAAAATGAATTGGCAACATCATAGGAGCCAAAATTGTATAGGTCTTTTTCATTTCTTTTGTAAAAATTACTCTATCTGTCTTGTTCTTCATTTTATTTACTCTCTTTCTTTTCTTCTATTGCTGCAAGTAAACTTCTAAGCCTTATCTTAACCGCTCCAAGGTTAGTAATCTCATCTATTTTTATTTGAGTATAAACCTTATTTGCTCTTTCCAATATACTTCTTACTTCATCAGTAGTAATTGCATCCACTCCACAACCGAATGATACTAATTGTACCAAGTCCATATCTGGCTGAGTGGTTATATATTTAGCAGCTGCATATAATCTTGCATGGAATGTCCATTGATTTAATACATCTGTGCGAACTCTTTCTAAATGAGGACTTAATGAATCTTCAGTAATTACAGCAACATTAAACGTAGTTATTAATCTGTCTATTCCGTGATTTATTTCTGGATCAACATGATATGGACGCCCGGCTAGTACAACAATTTGCATACCGTTTTCTCGAGCTTTTTCTATTATCTCTTCGCCCTTTTGCTCTACCTTGCTTCTGTAATTTGCATATTCAGCAAATGCAGCTTTTGTCGCATTCTTTACTTCTCTTATTGATATATCATTAAAATATTTATTCAATATTTTTGTAACTTTATACATAAAATGACGTTTTTTATGGATACCTACATAATCATAAATAAACAATATATCTTTAACATCTTTCATATTTCCTTCAATAACTTCTGGATAATATGCTACAACAGGGCAGTTATAATGGTTATCTCCTAGCCCTTCATCCAAGTTATATGTCATGCAAGGATAGAAAATCTTGTCTATTCCTTCATTTATTAAATACTTAATATGCCCATGAACAAGCTTCGCTGGGAAACATATTGTGTCTGACGGAATAGTTGTCTGACCACTTATATATATATCCCTTGTAGAATATGGCGAAACAACCACTTCAAATCCTAAATTTGTAAAGAACGTATGCCAGAATGGTAATAAATCATACATATTTAATACCATAGGAATACCTATTTTACCACGGCTTCCGGCTTGTGGTTTATATTCTTTTAGTAATTCTTGTTTATATTCGTATAAATCTAGTCTATCTGTTTTTACTTGATTTTTTATAGGGCGTTCGCATTTATTTCCGCTAATAAATTTTCTACCATCTTTAAACGTATTAACCGTCAAGCAGCAGTTATTACTACACATTCCACAGTTAACAGTTTTTGATGTTACTGAAAATTCTTCTACTTCTTCTTTAGAAATTATTGTGCTTGTATTATCTTTATCTTTGCTCCTAGCATAAAGTGCAGCACCATACGCGCCCATAATTCCAGCAATATTCGGTCTTATTACGTTAGTTTTCATTTCTTTTTCAAATGCTCTTAAAACAGCATTATTATAGAAAGTTCCACCTTGAACAACTATATTTTTTCCTAATTCTTCAGGGTTAGTAACCCTTATAACTTTATATAACGCATTTTTTACTACACTTATAGATAAACCTGCCGAAATATTTTCAACACTCGCTCCATCTTTTTGAGCTTGTTTTACGGAAGAATTCATAAATACAGTACATCTTGAGCCTAAATCTGCTGGTTTATCTGCAAATAAACCAAGTTCTGCAAAGTCTTTTATATCATATCCTAAAACGTTCGCAAATGTCTGTAAGAATGAACCGCACCCTGAAGAACAAGCTTCATTTAAGAATATATTATCTATTGCTCCATTTCTTATTTTAAAGCACTTTATATCTTGCCCACCGATGTCTATAATAAAGTCAACATTTGGCATAAATTTTTTAGCAGCAGTAAAGTGTGCAACAGTTTCAACAACTCCTATATCTACTTTAAAAGCATTTTTTATAAGGTCCTCTCCATAGCCTGTAACAGCACTTTTAGCAATTTTTATATTTGGATTTTCATTATATAATTTCTTTAATTGCTCTAGAATTAAAGGAATAGGATTTCCACTATTAGGTTGATAATTAGAGTATAATAATTCTCCCTCTTCTCCTATAACTACAAATTTTACAGTGGTGGAACCCGCATCAATTCCTAAATACACTTTATTTTTATAATCAGCTAAACTTAATACTTCTACTCTTTCTTTTTCGTGTCTAGCTATAAACTCATCATATTCTTCTTTAGACTTAAATAATGGTTCTATAAAATTATACTTTGCAGAAGAACTATAATTTTTAACTTTTTCTACTAAACTTGTATAATTTAATTTATTATCTGCTTTTAGCGAAGCTCCATAAGCCACATAAAACAACGAATTTTCAGGACATTTTCCCTCTATATTTAATTTTTCATTAAATGCATTTCTAAGTTCAGATAAAAAGGTTAAAGGTCCTCCTAAAAATAGTACATTCCCCTCTACCTCTCTACCTTGTGCTAATCCTACTATTGTTTGGTTAACAACCGCATCTAAAATACTCTTTGAAATATCTTCTTTTTTAGCGCCTTGATTTAGTAGTGGCTGAATATCACTCTTTGCAAATACTCCACATCTTGATGCAATTACATACGTTCTTTCAGCCTTTTTTGCACAATCATTTAGTTCATCAACTGTAATATGAAGGAGTGTTGCCATTTGGTCAATAAAAGCTCCGGTACCTCCAGCACAAGTACCGTTCATTCTAACTTCTAGACCGTTTGTTAGGAAAAGAATTTTAGCATCCTCTCCCCCTAGCTCTATAATTGTATCTGTTCCCGGATTTAACTTGTCTACTGCAACTTTTGTAGAGTAAACTTCTTGAATAAAAGGTATATCTAACTTTTCAGCTATTTTCATTCCAGCAGAACCAGAAATAGCTAGAGAAAATGTTTTATCTCTAGTTACAAAATCTTTTATTTTATTTAAAACTTCGAGGGTTTTTTCTACAATTTTAGAAAAATGTCTCTCATAAGAAGTGTATACTATATTTTCTTTTTCATCTAAAATAACGCACTTTATAGTGGTTGAGCCAATATCTAATCCTACTTTCAAAATAAATCCTTCTTTCTTACAAATTTCGACTATATTTTATCAGAGTATAAGCTAATAGTCAAATGGTATATAGTGTCTAGTTTGTAAATCAATATATAAAAACTTATTTTAATTGATTGAAATTAGTATAATATTATGATATTTTATGTATGATAATTTTGAATGTTTTCTTGAAATGGATGTGAATAATAGTGAAAATCTCTACTGATTACGATAAAGACAAGCTTAATACCTTCTTACAAGCTCACAATAAATCCCATTTTATGCAATCTTTCGAATGGGCAAAGGTAAAAGGAAACTGGAAACATGAATTCGTAGTAGCATATGATGATAAAGACCAAATTATAGGGGCTATGCTAGTTTTAATTCGCAAAATGCCTTTATTTAACTATACTTTAATGTATGCTCCTCGCGGACCAGTATGCGATATTTATGACGAAGAAGTGTTTTCTGGGCTTATTAATAAAGTAAAAGAGCTTGCTAAAAAATATAAAGCTTATACTTTAAAACTAGATACGGATGTTTTAGCAACAGATGAAAAATTTGCTGAAATTGCTAAAAAATGTGGTTTTTCTATGCCTAAAAAGAGTAAAAATTTTGAAGGTATCCAACCCCGTTTTGTTTTTAGAATCAATAATATTAAAGGAAAAACTGAAGATGAATTGCTTAGTTCTTTCGAACAAAAAACTAGGTATAATATTCGTTTGGCTTCAAAAAAAGGTGTTACTACGAAAATTGGATCTCGTGAAGATTTAAAAGCCTTCCATAAAATAATGCTTGAAACCGGTGTAAGAGATGGTTTTGTTATACGTTCTTTAGAATATTTTGAAAAAATGTATGACGAAATGGCACCTGACCATTTAAGACTTTATATGGCTTACTTAGACAATGAGCCTATTGCTGGTACTATCGCAATTCTTTATGGAGATAAATGCTGGTACTTATATGGTGCTAGTAGCAATCAACATAGAAACTATATGCCAAACTACCTACTTCAATGGGAAATGATTAAATGGGCACTTGAATCCGGATGCAATGTTTATGATTTTAGAGGAGTTTCTGGCGATTTAAATAAGGACAATCACCTCTATGGTTTATATAGATTCAAAAAAGGTTTTTCTGGTGATTTTACTGAATTTATTGGAGAAATGGATTTGGTATTTAAGCCTTTTGCTCGTTTTGTACTTGAAAAAGGAGGCGCTTTATACAAAAACATTCGTAGAATTATCTTTGTAAAGAAAAATAGCTAAAAGGAGTCTTTTAAATGAAAAAACTTATTATTGAAAAGAGTAAATTAGTTGATAATATAGATAAATTAAGGTCTATAACTAATACTCCAATTATTGCGACTTTAAAAAATAATGGATATGGTTTGGGGTTAGATGAATTTCCTAAAATTCTAGAACAAAATGGCATAGAATTTTTTGCAGTTGCAACGATTGAAGAAGCTATAAAGCTCCGTGAAAATGGTATAACAGCCAAAATCATGATGCTACATTCTACTGCTATCGAAAGTGATTTATTGACTTTACTAAATTATGAGATTATACCTACTATTGGCTCTTTTGAAGCCTTGTATGTATTAGATAAAATTTCAAAAGAAAATAACGTGCCTCTATATGCACAATTAAAAATAGATACTGGGTTTGGTCGTTTTGGATTTTTACCAGAAGATATGGAAAAATTGATTAATGAATTAAAATCTCATCCAAACATAGGTATTATAGGTACTTTTTCTCATTTTTCTTGTGCTTTTAATGAAAAGTCTAATTATACGGACAAGCAATTTAATATTTTTAATAAATGTGTTTCTAAGTTAACTGATGCAGGAATAGAGCCTGGAATTCGTCACATTTGTAACTCTTCTGCTTTCCTTACAAAGCTTCATATGCACCTTGACACATCTAGAATTGGCTCCGCATTAGTTGGACGTATATTAGTTCAAAATGCTCTAGGATTAAACAAAATTGGATATATGATTTCTGCTATCGAAGATATTAAGATGCTTCCTATTAATTCTTATGTTGGCTATTCTAATACTTATAAAACGAAGTTTGAAACCAAAATAGGAATTGTGCCTGTAGGATATTTAGATGGTCTAGAATTAAAAAAAGGGCAAGATTGTTTTGATTTGCTTGGTACCCTTAGAGAAATATATAGCAAAATAAAATCACTTAATAAAAAAATATATGTTGAGATAAATAATAAAAATGTACCTATTATAGGTAAAATAGGTACAAATAATATTGTCATTGATTTGACAGATGTTGATGCAAAAGTTGGAGACATAGTTAAGTTAGATGTAAATCCTATGATGGTCCGCCCAGATATTGAACGAGTATTTGAATAGTACTTACATACCTCCATTTACTCCAAGTACTTGTCCTGTAATATAATTTGCATCATCTGATGCTAAAAATAACACTGCTTTTGCAATATCTTTCGGAGTACCAAGTTTTTCGCTTGGTACTTCTTTTTTTAATTCTTCTTTATTAAACTCTGCATTCATGTCCGTATCTATAATTCCAGGAGCAATGCAATTTACCTGAATATTAGATAAGGCGAGTTCTTTTGCTAACGCCTTTGTAAAGCCAATAACTCCAGCCTTTGCAGTAGAATAATGAACTTCGCAAGAAGCTCCTACTTCTCCCCAAATTGAGGATATATTTATTATCTTCCCATATTTTTGATGAATCATCAAATCTATTACAGCTTTGGTTGTATTATATACTCCTTTTAAATTTACTCTTATCATTTCATCCCAATCTTCTTCAGTTATATCTGCAAAAGGTTTTATTTGAGAAATACCTGCGTTATTTACAAGTACATCAATTCGTCCAAACTGATTAATGCAAAAGTCAGCCATAACTTTTACTTCCTCTAAATTTCCTACATCAGCTTTTATTAAAAACAAATTTTCTCCTAACTTTTCCTTTATCTTTATAGCTTTTTCATAAGAATTTCTATAGTTTAATATAACCTTATAACCATTATTTATAAATTCTTCACAGATAGATTCTCCTATACCTCTAGAACCACCTGTAACTATTGCTACTTTTTCCATTTATTTTCCCCCTTTTTCCTAAACAATTGTACCACATTTACCGATATTTATAAAGTATTATGATTATAAAAAACTGGAGGTATAAAAATGAAGGATTACTATAAAAGAAGTTTTGCAATTAATTCTCCTATTTTTGTTATTTTATTGATAGGGACTTTAGTTTTAGGTGTTATGCTACGTCTTGACATATCAAGACCTGCCGTTTTATCTAGCCAACACATCACTACTTTATCTAGATTTGCATTAACCCCAAAATTCATAACATCAGCGTCTTTATTCTTTTGTTGGGTAGAATTTATATTAAGCATACTTACAATACTTGCTTTATATTTCTTAGGTCAAAATATGGCTGGTAAAGTTGCTGGAATTTGTGCAGCATTCTCATTTGCAGTATATCCTTACTTTATTACGAATTTATATACAATAAATATTTTTATCGTTTTTTCTTTTGTATTATACCTATTATCTATGTATGTTGGAGTTCATACAATGAGCAAATTTTGGAATTTACTTGCAGGCATTTTCTTTATGATATCCTGTATAATTGAACCTGCTATAATAATACTAGGTATTCTACCTTATATTTATTTTTTAATAAAACAACGCCATGTTGCTACATTAAACTCAATGCTATTCTTTTTAATTGGAATCATAGTAATACTTGGAGTATTTGGATTACTTGCTTTGATGGGAAATAATTTAGCTAATTTTATTCCTATTGGAGATACTTTATTTAGTTTCGTAGATGGAATAAAAGCATTTTTCTCAAATCCTCTTTTATATATTACTGGAACAATTTGGCCGTATCTAAAAAATAACTTTGCTTATCCTTTAGTAAGTGGTACTTATTCTTACCTACATTACTTTATAATTGTATTGTCTATACTCGGACTTTTGTATTCTTTTGTAGATGAAAATGTAAGAATATTATCAATAATTTTAATATTTATGTTAATTCAGGCTTTCCTAATGCCTTTTGATTATGTTATACTATTCTTGATGTTTATTTTACTTGCAAGTTTTATGGTAGATAAAGTAGTAAAAGATGTATTAGAACTTTAAAGGAGATTATGATGTTTAAAAAATTATTTAGTAAAATCGATAACTTTATAGAAAACTTTAACGAAATAACTAATTTAGAACAATTTGCAATTGAAGTCCTTCAATTAATTGAGGATACTTTTAGCGTTTTTATTTCAAAAGACAAGGAAACTGCTGAAAAAACTTTTGATGAAATAATGGATAAACCTGGTCTTTGGAAAAGTATAGGATTAAAGCTTAAAAAAGCTTTAAAAGATAAAGAAGCCTTTTTGAGACAACTTCTATATATATGTACTTTGATGAATGAGTTCGAAAGACGTTATAAAATACATCAAAGAGCTAATCGTAAAGATAAAGAGATAAATAAAATAATAGAAAAATATACAAAGCTAATTTCTGAAGTTTCTATTAGAGCTGATATATCTCAAGAATATAAAAACGAAGAAATAAAAAGATTACGAGCTGCTATGGAAAAAGAAATAAAAGCTTTAGATCGCCAATTAGAACGATAAAATTAATGAGGCAACTAAGTTGCCTCATTTTTTTACGCCTTTTTGTCTGCAATTTTTACTCCCATACTAATTAGTAAATCGCGAATTCTATCGGCTTCTGCCCAATTTTTCTCTGCTCTAGCTTTATTTCTTTCTTCAATTAAAGCTTTTACTTCGTCAGATAATTCTTCTTCTACTACTGGTAATTGATTTATTTTTTCAATATCTAAATCTAAACCCAAAACTCTATCAAAATCTTTTATTAGTTCCAAATAGTCTTTAGATTTTTCTTCTTTTTTAGCTACTTCCCAAAGTATTGCTAAAGCTTTTGGCGAATTTAAATCATCATTTATTGCTTCTTTAAATTGTTCTTTATAATTATTTATTTCTTCTAAAGGTATTTTCTTATCGCCTTCGGCATGTAATTTTATACTATTACGAAGTCTATTTAAAGCAGTTTGTGCTGATTTCAAACCATCAAAGGTAAAGTTTAATTTACTCTTATAATGAGAATTTAAGCAAAAATACCTAAAAGCCAAAGGTTCAAATCCTCTTGCTTGTAATTCTACTATTCTATAGCAATTGCCTAAACTTTTAGACATTTTTCCGCCATCTACAGTTAAAAATGCAACATGCATCCAAAACTTTGCTGGAATTTTTCCAGTAGCACCTTTTGCTTGAGCTATCTCGTTTTCATGATGAATAGGGATATGGTCTTCACCGCCCGTATGTATATCAAAAACATCACC
>JAEEGK010033024.1_pt1 | contig 10087 bp, 7 predicted proteins | sample 8958771 | NCBI WGS metagenome assembly JAEEGK01 (sample SAMN16246547, study PRJNA631951) | gut metagenome | biome: gut microbiome; feature: rumen; material: SC-attached | host: Bos | place: Iran: Karaj | collected 2018-10 | reverse complement strand
TGCAGATAAACAAGAAGTAGAAAAAAGAAAAGAATTAGGATTATTAAAATTGTATAATCTATTCTTAAAAACAAAAATGGATAAAGTATTAAAAGAAAATGAAAAAATAGAAGAAGTATATAATGCAATAAGAGATATTTGTGGAACAAATTCATTGAAAATAATAACAGAAAGAATATTAAATAAAGATAAAAAATATAATGAAAATGTACAAAAAGTTTCAGAATTACAAAATAAAATTGAAATATTAGAAAAAGACAATGCTGAATTAGAAAAAGAATTAACATCATTAAAGAATTTTGTAATAGTAAAAGAAACAGATAATAATAAAACAATATCAACAATTCCAACATCAATAATAGAAGAAGAAGAAAATAATTTAATAACTCAAGAAGCAGAATTAATAGTAAAATTAAATCAATTACAAGAAAAACAAGAAAATATAAATTTAACATATCAGAAAGTAATAGAAAATATAAATAGCTTATCTCATGCAGCTTTAAATTCAACAATAGATATTGAAACCGATCAAACTTTACCAGGTTTTACAAATCAAAATGAGGGTGCGGATTTAAATACTACTAATTCTGCTTTTGTTCCTAATGAAAGTAAATTAACTCAAGAAAAAAATGAGACTGAAGTTGAAAAAAAAGAAAATGAAGAAGAAGAATTATATAAAAAATATATTGAATTTTTAAATATGACTGAAAAGAGATTTGAAATTTTATTCTTATGTCATAATAAACAAGAATTTTTAAATATTATGGCACAAGAAGGAATTAAAAATCAAAATGAATATGATTTTCAAAATAAAAAAAAAGGTCCTCCTAAAAATTTCAAAAGAAGTAATACTAGAAGAGGAACTAGAAAAAGAGAAAGTGTTATTAAACCTAAAAAAAAAGATCTTGATCAAGAAATTGAAATTGATGATGATGATATTGAAGATGAAAGACAAAGAAATATTACTCAAGGAAAAACTAAAAAAAATAATGAACCTAGTGATGATATTTTCCAAAGATTTCTTGAAGAAGAAGAACAAAAAACAAGAGCTTATGTTTTTCAAACTGAAAAAAAAAAATTTTAGAAGTCTTTTGAAATTTATTTTGCAGGATTCCCAATTTTTTTCTAATTTTTTATTGAATAAAATTTAAAAATCAATAAACATTTAAATTTTTTTTTTTGGATTAAAGGTATTTTTTTTAAAATATTTTTTTATTAATTTTAAAGAATTCATATAAGAAACAAGGAAAATAAAAAAATATTTCTTATTTATAATACATTAATAATGAAATACCTTTTATTTAAATATATTACTTATAATTAAAATTACTTGTTTTCATATAATAATCATAGTCAAAGGATGTATGTCTAATAATTTTATTATCTAACACACCATTAATTAAGTTTCTTAAATTTAATGTATCTATAGAATAATTAGGAAAGAAAGGAGAAAAAGGTGGAATGGGAATATTAATAAATCCATTAATTGAAATTTTAGTTAAAAATAATTTAGTATCAAATTTTATAGGTAATAATCCCATTAAAGATAATTTATCATTTTTATTATCATTATTATAATTAGCATTTTCTTTATTAAATTTATAAAAAACTAAAAATGAAGTAAAAGTCATAAAAGGTTTATTTGCTTTTATAGGATGATAAAAAATTGAATAATAAGAATCTTCAAAATCAATTTCCTCTATTAATATATCTTTTAATAAAGGAATTATTTTTGTTATTTCTTTAATTTGTTGAATAAAAATAGGTCTTGAATGCCAAGGTCTATTTTCATAAAAAGTAATATAAATCTTATCTGAATTATATCTTATTAATATATTTGAAAAAAATTCATTTATTATTATTTCTTCATTTTCTTTTATATCTTCTTTACTTTTAATTCTATTATTTGAAATTAAAAAATCTGTAAATTTATCTATTAATTCTTTTTTTGATATTACAATATTCATTGAAGATAATGTAATTGAATAATAAATAATAATTAAATCACCATATAAATAATAAGTATTCTTTAATTGAAATAGTGATATATATTGATAAAATTTAAAAAAACTTATTAAATTCATTTTTATATAATTTTGTGTTTGAATGATTGGAGTAATTGAATTAATAAATATATCAAGATTTGTTTTTCCTTCATAATAATTTAAAAAAATATTTTTCATATTAATTAAAGTATTATGAGGATTATTTAATCTAGAAAAATCATTTTTATTATTATTAGTTTCATTATTCACAGAATTATTTTTTTCCCAATCAAGTATTCTTTTATGAATGGTTTGAATCATAGGAGTCATTGAATAAAAATTATTATTTATATTATTATTATTTTGACTTGAACTATTATTTATATTTCCTCTTCCTCTTGGAGAAAAAAAAGGTTGAATTGGGATATTTCTTATCATTTCATCATTATTTACTTTCATTATTATTGGAGTTTGACTATTATTATAAATTGTTTGTCTATTCATTTTTGATAATGGATTTTCTTTTAATTTTTCATAAATATTTTCTGAAAATTTGCTTTGACCATTATTATTATTATTATTATTTGTATTGATTGGATTTCCTAAATTTAATAAAAATGGATTTTGCATCATTGGTGATAAAGGAGTATATATTATAGGTGAACTAAATCCTGAATTATTATTAATATAATTTGGATTAAATGAATTAGGACTATGATGATTAAGATAATTTGGATTAAATGAATTTGGACTATTATTATTATTTAAAAAATTTGATTGATTATTAATATAATTTGGAGAATAAAAATTATTATATTTAAATTTTCCTAAAGTAAATTTATTTCTTATTAAAGGAGGTGAATTATGTTGAGATGATATCATTCTATCAAAATCATTTTGATATATTAATATAGATGGAGATAATGGTTTATTATTATTATTGTTATTAATTAAGTTTTTATTTGATTCACTAATATTAGTTTCTGTTTCAGATTCATTTTTTTCTTTTTCAATTTTTTCTATTTCTTTATTTAATACAGAAGATAAATTTATATTATTATTAATAAACATTTTAGGAATACAAAGTTCTAAATATATTTTATCTATTTTAATATCTGAATTAACAACAGAATTAAAGTTAGTATGAAATACTTCATTTTCACCTAAAAAAGGTCTTGTAAATTGTATTCCAATATTAATATTACATAAAATTTTAGTGAAAAAAGTCATTTGTGTTATATTATTTTTATCATTATTCATTCTTTTTCTTTTCCAATTATTTCTTTTTTTATTTTCAAAATAATAATTTTTATAATTTTGAAGTCTAAATTGAATACTTTTAATAAATTTTCTATATTCTACAGAAAATAATAAATCAGATTTAAATAAAGGAACATCATGAATAGTTCCATTCAAAATACAATTTATTTCTTTTTCAACACATTCATCATTTAAAGTTCTTAAATCTAAATTATTATTATCATTCCCATTATCTAAATCAAATTCAAGGAAAAAAATATTATTTAAATTTTCACTTATTCCTAAATTAGCATCAATAATCATAAAATTAAATTCAGAATTATCAATTGGAAAATTTATATTTAAAACATCTCTTATTGAAGAAGGTGAAGAAGGGAACTTTAATTTAGAAAAAGAAAGTTGATTTTTTGATTCTTTTTCCATTTTATTTAAAATATTATTATAGTTATTATTATTATTTGAACTATTATTTTGAAGAACATTTAATATACTTGCTTCTAATTTTTTAAAAAATACACTTTTTCCATTAAATTCATATTGTTTTACTATATTATTTTCTTTATTCTGATTATCATTATTAATATAAGCTTTTAAAGTCCATTTTATACAATTATTCAAACAAGTTGGAATTTGTTTATGTTTATTTATTTGTGAATCCTTTGTTGAAGTTTCATTTTGTATCTTTTCTTTAATAGTATTTTCTTTTGGAAAAGTTGAATTTTCATTTTTCATTTTTTTAATTTTTTTACTTATATTTTTATTTAATTGATTTAATGGTTATCAAATATTTTTCCTTATACAAAAAAAAATAATTGATTTTTTAATTTTTGATAAGACAATATTCTTTGAATGTATAGAAACACTTTTAATGTATTATTTGAAATAAAAAGTAATGATTTTAAACATTTTTTGTCTATTTATTATCTAATTCTTAAAATTTATTTATAAGATTGTTTAAAAAGTAATATTTTTAATAGGAAAATAATATAATTTCGTGAATTTAATATAATCTCCTTTTACAAAAATATAATATTATTAATTAAATAAGGTTTACTGTATTAATGATTTTTTCAAAATAAATAATTCTTAAATACTTTAATAAATTTTTACATCATATATTTGATTCAAAAAAGCTAATTTATTTATTTGTTTTAAAAAATGAAATATCAAAAAAGAATTCAACTAATTATGACGTGCTTTTTTCAAAAATTTATAATAAATAAAATATAAAAATAAATATATTTTCATAAAATATACAAAAAATAAAATTCAAACATTTTTAATTTGTTTGACTTAAAGGGATAAAATAATTTAACACACATAACCATTTAAATAATAATTCTTTTGTTTTTATTTGATAAATTTTTTTTTCTTGATTTTCAATTAAAGTGATACAAAGAAATAAATTATTATCATTATCTTTCGTTAAATCTGCATTTAACATTTGATTTAAATTTAAAGAAGAAATAGGTTTTTTCATAGAAATAAATTGTGCTTTATCCTTATAAAAATTTAAATTTAATCTAGTTAAAGTCGCAAAAGATGAAATTAAATTTTCATTTTCAAAATATTGTAACTCTCCAATAAACATTATTTCATTATTATTTTTAGAATGTAGTTTTTTTTCTGGAATAATACTATTAACAGACATTAAATCATTTCCTTTTTCTTTATTACTTTCATTTTCTTTTATTTTCTTTTCTTTTTTACTATTTACTCTTCCAGGAATAGTAATATTAATATTTTTTTTAATTATATTATTATTATTAATGGGTAAATTTTCAAATTTATTATCATCATTAATATTATTATTAATTGGGATATTTACTATTAAATCATCTTTAACTAATTCATTTTTTATTTTTTTATCACATGAACACATCGTTATCCCCATTTTAAACAGAATTTTATTATTAAATTATTGACTTTTCCTTTTTATAAAAATGAAAAATAAATTATAAAATAAAATATACTTAAATAATAAATTAAATAAATTATTTATTTTTACCACAACAATTTTTTCTTTCATTTTTATTATTACTTTCATTATTATTATTATTTAATTTAACTTTACCAATTTCATTAATTTCTTGTTCCATTTGTTGTCCTCCGGGTTTAAATTTAATATTAATTTGTTCAAATATTTTATTATAAAATAATTCAGGGAAATTTTCTCCTGTTTTTGCACTAACTTCTTCAAAAATAAAATTATTATCTTCAGCATATTTTTTTCCTTCTTCAAAAGAAACATTTCTTTCATTATTTAAATCAATTTTATTTCCAACTAAAACAAAAATAATATCTTCAATTTTAACATTAGTTAATTCGTTAATCCAAGAAGGAATATGTAAAAAAGAATCTTTTCTAGTAATATCATAAACTAAAATTATTATATTTGCTTCTCTTGTATACATAGGAATTAAAGATCTAAATTTTTCTTGTCCTGCTGTGTCATATAATAATAAATGTATATCTTGATTATCTATTTGAATATTTTTACTTTGAAAATCTAAACCTATTGTTGCTTGATAATTAGAATCAAATTTATCTTCTACAAAACGATTTAATATTGAAGATTTTCCAGTCCCTTGATCTCCTAAAAATATTAATTTATATTTAGGGATATCTGAACTTGGAGTTAATGATACCATCGAATTTTAATTTTTTTTTTCAATTATTTATATATTATATTTTCATTATGATTATAAATAAATAATTAATTTTATATAATTAATCTTTTAATAATTCTTCTGTTTTTCTTCGAGATTTTATATTTTCATTATTTATTGATAATGATATTTTTTTTGTATAAAGTTTCATTTTTGAATAATGTAATTTAAAATTTGAAATTAAGTTTTTATATTTTTCTTTTTTTTTCTTTTGTTTTTCAATATTTTTCTTCATTTTTATAATTTTATTTATTTCTTTATTTTTTATTTCTTCATTATCATCAACATCACTATCTTCAGTAACAACTCTAATTTTATTAAATTCAATTTGTTTTAAATTTAATTTGGGAATTTCAAATTCTTGTTCTTTACAATCACTTGTATATAATCTTTCTTTAAATAAAGGTAATTTTATTTTATTCAAATTATATTTATTATAATTAATTGTTTGAGTTGTATTAACTACATTAAAATTTAAATCTAAATCATAATTAATATAACTTTCATCTTCAGAAAAAGATAAACTATCTGAAAAATTTAAATCACCTTCAAATTCTTTAAAAATTAAAGAGTCATTTATTTCTTCTTCTATATCTAATTGATTTTTATAATAATAATAATTTTCAGTATTTAATCTTATTGAATTTGAATTTTCACTTAATAATTTTTTTAATCTTTTACATTCTAATTCTAAATTTGAATTATAAATATTATATTGATTAAGTTGTTTAGAATAATCATTTAATAAATCTTGTAATTTTTCTAATTCTTTTGAATGTTCTTGTTTTATTTTTCTATTATAAACAAAATATCGTTCCCTAATATTTTCTTCAAATTCATTATAATATTCTTTGAATTTATTTAAATTATTGGTAAATATTCTTAAAAAAGCATCTTTTGATTTTAAAGTATTTTCTAAAATAAAATTATCTTCTCTTTCTTTATCTAATATATGATATAATGGATATAAAAAGTGAATATTTTGTTCTAATTTTCTATAATAATTTGAGCTTAATTTTTTAGTTTCTATTTTTAAATTATTATTTGGAATTTGCAATTTTTCCTTTATTTTTTGGATTTCTTTTTTTATTGTTTTTTTTAGTTCTTCTTTATTATCATTAATATTAAAAAATGGGAAAATTTCTTTAATTAATTTAATATAATTTGAATATTCAATAATTTGTTCTTTTAACATTGAATGAGTTAATAATAAATCATTAGCTTTATTTGCTTGCTCAAATAAATCATTTTTAATTAATTTTTCTCTTGCAGATAATGACATTATTTATAAATAACATTTTTAAAAATAATAAAAATAAAATGTAAAATTATTTATTATAAAAAATTTATAATTTAATAAAATTAATAAAAGAGTTTATTAGGAGATTGTTCTCTTTGATTTAAATCTTGATTATTATAATAATTTCCATAATTTGATGAAGTAGTAGGAAGAACATTAGTATAAACTTTTCCATATCTACTAAATGGACTATAATGTTGTAAATTCTGAGGAGATTTTTTACCATTTATAATATGATTTAAACTACTATTCCTATAATCTCCTTGAGTAATAATATCTTTATTATCAATATTATTATTTTTTTGAATATAATAATGATGTTCAACAATTTTTTTATCGTCAAAAACTGTTGCATATTGATTCCTCTTATTATATAATTGATCATAATTATATCTATTTGATGATGATATATCAGCAATTTTATTCATTATTTGATTTAACCTTCCATTTGAATTTGCTATTGAATTTTCTTGATTTCCTAATTGTTCTTTTAAATATTGATTTTCATCCTTTTTAAATGAAGATAAATAATCATTTATTAAATTTATTTTTCTTTTTGAATATATATTATCATAAGTGACTGTATCTCCTCCAGTTAAATAATATTGTTGAAAACCAGTAACTGGATTTTTATAAACTTCTTTATTAATAACTTTATTATCAAATGAATTATTATAAATTAAATTTTGACCAACATTAACTAAATTTGGATTATTAAAATTTTGACTTTTACTTAAATTAAAATTAGATTGTTGATAATTATTATTATTTGAAATATTAATATTATTATCATTATTAGGTATAGCTCTTATTGCTCTATTAGTACTATTATCATAAGTTAAATTATTTGCAATATAATTGAAAAATTCATCAAAAACTATATAATTATTATTTTGTTGAATAAAATTGGCTAAATTAAAATATTTTTGTAAAAAATTTAATAGTTTATCATTTGGTTTATCATAAGCAATTTCTTTGGGATTTTTTTTTTCAAAATTAATCATATAATCAAAAAGTTGTTTTCCAATTCCTTTTCTTTGAACTGATTCATGTACATAAAAAAAACACATAAAGGAGAAACTTCATGATAATTATAATGTCTATCTCGAAGATATAATTTTTTAACTCCAACTTTTATAAAACCTAAAACTTTATCTTTTTCAGCTTTTAAAACTATTCTATGATTTGAAGTGAAAAACTTTTGAGATGTTGTTATTATTGTTGGTAAATTTTGTGCTTGAGAAGATGCTTCTCCCATTTTATCTAATATTTCATTTACATATAATGTAAATCCTGGAAGTATTCTATTTTTATATGAACCTTCTAAAATTGCAAATCCTTTTTCATCACAATCTAATGATTCTTCACAATTAAAATTAAATTGCATTTTTTTTTAAATTTTTTATAACGTTATATATATTATTTATTTTTTTGAATAATTTAAATAATAAATAAAGAAAAGAATAAAAAATTCGTTTTTTAAAATAATATTTCATATTTAAATTTCAAAAAGAAAAGAGTTTTAAATTAAATTTTTTTAAATTAAATTAAATATATAAATTAATAATAAATATATATAGAAAAATATATAATTCTTAAAGGACAATTATAGTACATAAATTCAATTAACACAATGATAAACTTAGAGCTTCAGGATATCTTTCTATACATCCCATTTGATTTATATTAATTTTATCTGAAGTTGGTTTAATTTCAAATTTTTCAATAGGTTTTTCAATTTTTTTTGGAATTTCTTTATTAATTTCTTCATTTTTAATATCACATTTTTCTTCTTTTTTTATTTCATTTTCTTTTTTATCAAAAGATTTATTATTTCTTTTATCCTCATCACCTGTGTCTTCATCAGAACAATCAGAATTATTTTTATTTGATTCTTTATTTTCTTTTATTTCATTTGTTTTTTCTTCTTCCATTTCAACATCTTCATCTAAATTATTATTCTTTTTTTTTGATAAATTTCTTTCTGTTTGTGCAGGTCTTAAATTAAAGAAATTATTATCCCCAAAAAATCCTCCGAAAGTATTATTAAAATTACTAAATAAATCATTATTAGTTTCATTTCTTTCATCCTTTTTTCTAATATTTTTTTTCTTTAAATCTTTTTCATAAATAGACATATATGCATCTCTTTTATTTGGTTTAATTGGTTCTTCTAAATTATAAGTTTGAGATTTAATTAATTGTCTATAATATTCCATTGCTTTGCATTTATACTTTTTTGCAAAAGTCATTTTTTCTAATTGAGGATATTCTTCAGACATAAATTCAAATAATTTTTTATTTCCAGAATAATATAATAACCTTAAATTTTCTTCACTCATTTCTCTTAAATCATTTCTAACTATTTCACTTATTTCTTTTGGAAGAGAAGAATGTTTTTTAGCACAATGTAAACAAAGAAAAATTCCATTTTTTAAATCAATATAAGGCATTTCTCCTTTTTTATGACAATCAAAACATAAATAATTCATATCATCATTGTATAACTTTCTTAATATTATTTGTCTATTATCATTATTATATCTTTGAGTTTTATATCCATAATCATCAAAGTTATTATCAAATCCATCAAATAAATCGTCGAAGTAATACATATTTTTTTATTAAAAAATAAAAAATTGAAAAATATATATATTTAACTTATCGAATTTGATTTTTTCATTTCTAGAAAAATAGAACTTTATTTTTTATTTTCTAGAAAAATATTTATTAAAATAATAAAATAGAATTAATCTAAAAATTAATGGGGATTGGGGATTGGGGATTGGGCCCAATCCCCAATCCCCAATCCCCAATCCCCAATCCCCAATCCCCAATCCCCAATCCCCAATCCCCATTTTGCCAAAGAAAAT
>JAEEGK010033023.1_pt1 | contig 10087 bp, 8 predicted proteins | sample 8958771 | NCBI WGS metagenome assembly JAEEGK01 (sample SAMN16246547, study PRJNA631951) | gut metagenome | biome: gut microbiome; feature: rumen; material: SC-attached | host: Bos | place: Iran: Karaj | collected 2018-10 | reverse complement strand
GATTGGGCCCAATCCCCAATCCCCAATCCCCAATCCCCAATCCCCAATGCTTTTAAAATAAATAAATAAATTAATTAATAATAAAATATATTATATTGAAAATATAATTATAATAAAATTATTCTAATATTAATTTAATATTCCAAATATTAAAAATAAATTTAAATAATTTTTTAAATATAAATAAATTTTGAATTAGTAATGTTTATAAATTTAATAAATTTACTGAATCTAATGTCCATTTATTATTTTTTTTCAATAATGTTAATTCACCATAAAATCCATTTATCATTGCTCCTGGGTTTATAACTGTTTTATCAGGAATCATTGTTACTATTCCTCTTGAAGGATGAATATGACCATGAATATCTAAAAATAAATTTTCATCATTTATAAGTATTTTTTCTAATTCCATACTACCTAAATATAATAAATGTTCCCCTGTTCCTAATTGTTGTTGAGCATTAGTCCAAGAATATAAAGGACCATTATGAGATAATAATATAGTTTGATAATTATTATTACCTACTTCTTTTTTAATATTATTTATTATTTTTCTAATGTCATTTCCAAACCATTCATCAGATTTTTTATAATTATCTAAACCATATTCAGGTAAATTATAAGGAAAACCATTTTGAATTACATTTGAAGTATTTAAAGTTTCAAATGGAATAACATTTTTATCATATTTTCCTCCATTTAAAATTGGAACACAACCTCCTAATCCAATTAAATATAAATCATTTTTAATTTTAAAATAATTATTATGAACATTTACAGAAGTTTTTGATAATTTTGGAGAATTATTTTCATAAATTGTAAAAGGTTCATTATTTCCTGGAATATATAAAATTGGGGCTATTTTTTCCAATTTATTAATATAATTAATCATTCTTTCTTCATATTCATGTGCATGTTCTGAGCTATTTTGTTGACCTGGGGTCATTTTAACCATATCTCCTGCATAAAGAATATAATTGAATTTTTTATTTTTATTTTTTTCAAGTAAAATATCAATACTTGTTGTATTGTCATGAATATCTGAAACTAATAGAAATCTTAATTCATTTTCATTGGGAAAAGAAGCATTATTTTTAAATAACATATATGATAAACAACATATTATAATTGATAAGATGATAATTATTATATAATAAATGTTTTTAGATGTTGATTTATTTTTAATTTTTATGTCATTGTCATCTACTTCGAATTGATCATATATTTTTTCTTGCATTTAAAAATATAATAAAAAAAATAATAAAAATTTATCCAATATCAAAAAAATATAATTAAATTATATTTTTAAAAAGAAAAATAAAAAATATTTATTATTTAAATTTTAATTAAAATAATTACTTTATTTTTATTTAATATTTATAAATATAAAATTAAATTTATTTCCTTAAATAAAAGTAATTTATAATAAAAAATTATTTCATTTTTTTATTTTATAATATTTATTTACATTATAATTATATTACTTAAATAACTCAATAATAAAATGAATATTATTATATATTTATATAATTTATAAATATAATTACACTTTTTTTATAATACATTATTTTCAATGATACTTTATTATTTAAATGTAATTTTTAATCACATTTATTTATATCATTATCAATTTTATTAATTCTTAATATTTTTAATATACTTTTTTTATCTTTTTGGTTAATATTATTATTATTTAATTCTTCTTTAATTTTATTTCTTTCTTCATTATTTATATTTTTTATTAATTTAATTAATAAAAATTTTCCAAATCTATTTTTATATATTCCTATTATTTTATTTAAATTAAACATTTTATCTTGAATTTTTTTTAAATATTCTATATTATTATCTTTTACTAAATAATCTATAATTTTATCAATAATTTTACTACTATATATTTCTACCGAAAATATATCACAATTTTCTATACAAAAATTTAATATTTTATCACAATATTTTAATCCCCATTCTTCAAAAATATACTGTATTACATAATTTCCATAAGAATTTTTGGAAATTTCAGAGCAATTATCATAAATAATATTAATTATTAAATTTTTATATTTTTCATTTTTAATACTATTTATTAACTTTTTTACAACACATATTCCTTTAGAATCTAAACACAAAGTTCTTAAATTATCTTTTTCTAATAATATATTATTTAAATCTTCTCTATATTTTTCATCAATAGTTGATAATATTTTTTGTAAAACATGTGTTCCATTATTATCATAAGCTAATTCTAATTCATGATTTTTAATACAATTAACAACTATTTTTATCTCATCTTCTGTATTTATTAATCCTAAAATAGCTTGAATAACATGAGTTCCAGAGACGCTTTTAGAAATTTCTATAAACTCATTTTGAATATATTCTAATATTAAAATTCTTTGTTTGTTTGAACATATTTGAAACATTTTTTGGCAAAAATAATTACCATATGTATCTATCATTATTTTACCTAAATTTTTACCTATTTTCAAAATTAATAATGTTTTTATATCAGAAGGGAATTTATTTAAATATTTTTGCATAATTCTACTTCCTTTTTGACTACATATATAATTTGGTAATTCAACTTTAATTCCTTCTTCACATTTAAGTCCATCACAAAATCTTTTAAAATCTCGAATATCATTTTCTGTTTTGTTAGTTTCATTTTGAAATAAACTACTTCTCCTTCTTTTATTTGGACTACCAGGACATTTTTTAAAAGAATTTTGATTATCATAATTATTTGAATTTAATGCAAAATTTTTAGATAAATTATTTAATGTTTTTACTGAATTAAATTTTTTTGGTGCTATTACTGGACTATTATACATTTCATTTAATGAATTATAATAAACAAAAGGATTTGGATTATTTTGATTATTATTAAATAAATTGTTATTTATTAAATTTTGTTGTTGAAAATTATTATTTATATTATTTATGTTATTATTAATTAAATTGGAATTATTATTTGTATTATTTATCATTTGAATATTATTGTTATAATTTTGAGGTAAATTCATAGGATATTGATTATTCATATTATTTAAATTAAACACATTTGAATAATTTAAATAATAATTATTTACATTATTAAGATCATATTTAAATGGTGAGCTAAGATTATTATAATGTTTATTAGGACTTAAAGGATATGGAAGTTGATTTACTTGTTTTGGAACATTTAAACGATAACAAAAATTATTATTATTATTTGTGTTTAAATTCATATTATAATTATTTTTATTGTTATTCATTGGATATAAATTAAAATCATTAAAATAATTATTAGGTTGAATATTTTCAGAATTTCTTTTTTTAATTTCTGTATTATTTGGTTTTTCTTTTTCTGAAAATTCAGAAATTATCTAAAAATAAAAAATTAATTAATTATATTTTACTTTTAAAAAATTATTATTATCTTCATCATCACTACTATTTGAGGAAATGACAGTATTATTATCTTCTTCATCTTTTAATAAATCTGAAGGTAATAAATCATATAAATTCTGATTATGAGACTTCATTTCAGTTTTTGAATCCTTCATATTTTGTTATTAATTTTAATTAATAAAATATATTATTAATAAATAATTTTTTATATAAATTTAATATTAATCAAAATTATAAAAAAAATTTATTATTTTAAATAAAATTTAATTTAACAAAATAAGCGCTAATATTTAAAATGGCTGATATAAACATTGAAAATATTGATATAAAAGATATAATAAATGACCCAATTATATCAAAAGAAGATATGAAAATTTATTATGAAAATTATTTTCCTTATGATAATTTTTTTACTTGGTTAGGAAAAGACGATTCAGAAATTTTTGAACGAAGAGAATTTTCTTTTACAATGAGTGATGATCGTTATTTTCGTTTTCAATGTTTTAAAAATTCCGAAGAATTAAAAAAACAAATATGTAAATTAATCCCAAAAAAAATTGATATAGGTGCAATTTATAATATTCAACCTAACATGAAAGGAGATTTTAATGATGATCAACGAAAATTTACCCCAGTTCAAAAAGAAATTGTTTTTGATATTGATTTAACTGATTATGATGATATAAGAACATGTTGTTCAGATGCAAAAGTATGTGATAAATGTTGGAAATATATGATAGTTGCATATCAGATATTAAAAACAATATTAGAAGAAGATTTTGGATTCAATCATATTTTATATGCTTTTTCAGGAAGAAGAGGAATACATTGTTGGTTATGTGATGAAAGAGCAAAAGTTTTGCAAAATGATGGAAGAACTGCAATTGCAAATTTTATTAAATATAAAATGATAAATATAAAAATGAATGCAAGTCAAGGACTTAAATTACCTTTACATCCTAGTATTGAAAGAGCAATTAAAATAATTGAAAATGTATTTGAAGAATATATTTTAATTGGTCAAAATATTTTAAATTATGAAAAAGGTAAAAATTTATTAGAATCTATTATTAAAGCTTATTTTATTAAAAATGATGATTTAATTAATAATAAAATTAAACCAATTTTAAATAATAATAATTATAATTCTGTTATGAAATTTAATGAAATAAAAATAATTTTAAATAAATATGAAAATGATAATAATAAAAATACTAATAAAAATAAATATAATAGAGCTGATTTAGTGATAAAAGATTTTGAATTAAATATTTTATATCCTAGATTAGATATAAATGTTTCTAAACATATTAACCATTTATTAAAAAGTCCATTTTGTATACATCCAAAAACTGGAATGGTGTCTGTTCCTTTAAGAGAAACTGATATTATTAATTTTACAATGGAAAAAATTCCAAAATTAGAAGAAATTATTATAGATCATAAAAATGGAAAAAAAAATTCAAAATTTTTTTATTTTAAAGGAGCTTTTGATGAATTTTGTAAAAAATTAAAAAATAACCAATAAATATTAATTAATTAAAATAAAAAATTTAATCTTAATTTATAATTAAAATGTAAATTTAATTTAAAAATGATAAAATTTATAAAAATATTTGTTTAAAATGATTTTATATATAAAATAATATAATATAATATATATAAATTTTATTGATTTGCACAATTGACTGTTTTATGATATCCACCTCCATCTTCATCTTCATCATCTTCATCTCTATGATCTCCTTCTTTTCCTCCTTTATAAGAAGTATTTTCATCTTTAGGATTGTATTCAGTCATTGGATATTTTTCTATATCTTTAGGTATATTTTTAATTTCAGGAGCTCTATCATTTTTAAGAATTTTTGTAATTTTTTCTTTTTGTTCATCAGATAATTTTGAAGGAAAATCTATTTGAAAATCCATATATAAATTTCCATATTTATAAGGTCTATTGAAAAATGGCATACCACATTCTTTTACAGTTTTTAAAACTTTAGGTTTTATAATTTCACCTTCTTTTGTCATAACAATTATTTTTCTTCCATCTAAATGAGTAATAACAGTTTTAAATCCAATTAATGCTTCTAATAAACTAATTTCACATTTATAAATTAAATCAGCTCCTTTTCTAATAAAATCTTTATGTTTTTCTAAAAATATTTCAATTATTAAATCACCATTTTCAACTTCAGGATATTGATCACCTTCTTCATTTAATTTATATCTATGTCCATCAGGGACTCCTTTATCAATATCAACATTAATTTTATGTTTAATTAATTTAACTTTTTCTGCTTTACATTCTTTACATTTTTCTTTTATAATTGTTCCTTCTCCATTACAAGCATCACATGTTTTTTGAGATTGTAAAACCATGTTTCCCATTCTTTGAATAACTAATTTTATTCCTTTTCCATTACATGAACTACATGTTGTTTTATCATTTGGATTTGCTGAACCATTTCCTTTACATTTAGGACATATTATTCTTTTTTTAAATTCAACTACCTTTTTAGCACCATTGTAGGCATCTTCTAATGTAATATGTAAATCAATTTTTTTTGCTTTACATTTTCTTTTTGCATTTCTTGCACGATTTCCACCACCAAAACCAAAGAAAGAGAAAGGATCAAAATCTCCATCATCATTAGCCATTCCTTGTTTAATACCCTCTTCTCCATATTTATCGTATACTTCTCTTTTTTTTGGATCACTTAATACTTCGTATGCATTTTGAAGTTCTTCAAATTTTCCTGGGTCTCCTCCTTTATCAGGATGAAGTTTGATTACTAATTTACGATATGATTTACGTATTTCTTGGGCTGTTGCATCTTTCCCCACACCTAATATTTCATAATATTTGGTGTTATTTACGTTCTGTTTACTCATTTATTTTTTAAAATAAAAATATTTAATTATTTTTTTTAAATATATTAAAAAAGGTTCCAGATTTAATTTTAATAAAATTTAGAATAAATTTTTAACTTTAATTTAATTTACAAAAATAAATATAATTTTAATTTATACTATAAAATTTTTTTATATAAATTATTTAATTTAAATAAATTTTTTATCTCTATAAAATAAAAAATTGAAACATTAAACAAAGATTTAAATTAATATTATTTTATTTATAATATAATTATTTTATTTTAAATATAAATTAAATTATTATTTTATTATGAATGTTCAAACAGATTTTGAAACATTAATAAAAATTTTAGTTTTAGGTGATTCAAATGTTGGAAAAACCAATTTTATAACACAATACACAGAAAAAAAATTTGATTCAAATTATGTAGCAACTTTAGGAATAGATTTTAAAATAAAATATATACAATTAAATAACAAAACAATAAAATTACAAATATGGGATTCAGTAGGTCAAGAAAAATATATGTCAATTAATAGAAATTTATTTATGAAAGTTCAAGGAATTTTATTAGTTTATGATATTACTGATCAAAATAGTTTCGATCATTTAGATAATTGGATGAAAAGAATTAAAGAAGTAAATGAATTTATGCCTTTAATTTTAGTTGCTAATAAATGTGATTTAGAAGATGATAGAGTAATATCTAATAATGAAGGAAATGATTTTGCAATAAGAAATAATATATCTTTTATAGAAGCAAGTGCATATAAAGATAGAAATGTTGATTTAGCTTTTACAAAATTATGTGAAGAAATAATGAGAAGATTTGAAGAAAGAGCAAAAAAATTTGGGGATGATATTATTAATAATGATATTAATAATATTGAAAGAGAGAGTATTTTTTTTTTAGATAGAGATAAACAAAAAAGCAATTGTTTAAAAATTTGTTCTTGTTAATATTTGTAAAATTAATAATATTTTATATATGTTTTGATTATTTAATATATATTTTTATTTAAATTAATTAATTAATTTTTTTTTTCTGGTGTTTTTATTATCCATAATGAATTAGAAAATTCACAAAAAGTTTTTAATATTTTATTTAATTTATTATCTTGAATTGTTAATTTATTTTTAGATAAAAAACTTTTAATTTGTTGTTTTTTAACACCATTTGTGTTTCCAATAAATTCAATTAATTTTATTCGAATTAAATTTGTTTCATCATCGTTTAAATTTTTATAATAACAATAATTTCCTTTGACTATTAAACAAAAATTTTCAATATATTTTTTTATTTTATTAAATCCTTCTAAATCATTTTCTTTTATTTTTAATTCATCTGATAATAATCGTAATAAATCTTCATAAAATAAACAATCATTATTACCAAAAATTTTTAATATTGTTGATGAAATCATTTTATCTAAAAAATTATTTTCTTGATAATTTTTATTTTCTTTTGATAAATTTTGAATATTTTTAGTATTTATTTCATCTTTTTTTTCATTTTTTTGTTCATCTTCAAAAATCATTTTATTATTAAAATTTGAATTAAAACTAATATTTTCATTTAAATTTAAATCAAAATCATTATTATTATATTTTATAAGTTCTGGATTATTAATATCTTCAACAACATATTTTAATAATAAATTAAAATATTGTTTTTTATCTAATGAATTTTCATTTTTATTAAATTTTTCATAATCATTTTGTTCATTAATAATTTCTTCTTTTTTTCTAAAAGTTTCTAAATTTTCTTCTTGAAAAATTTTAAGTGAAGAATATTCAATATTAGTTAAATCAGTATTATTAATTAAATTATTTTTAAAATCTTTTTTATTAATTTTTTTGTTATTTAAATTGTTTTTTTCTAAATTAGAAAAATCATGTTTAAATTGATAAATATAAGAAATAGGTGTTAAAAATAATTTATTATTTTTAAATATTCCAATACATAAATTTGAATTTGGGTCTATTTTTTCACCTTTCATAGATTGAATATTCGTATAATTTTGATAATATTGATTTAAATAATTTTTATCTAAATTAATATCTAATTTAATTGAAAAATGTTCTTGATTAATTGATAAATTATTACAATTTTTAATATTTAAGTTTTCTTTAGGAATTAAAGGAAATTGAAATAAATTAATTTCATTTGAATATTCTCCTGTATAAATTATATCACATTCTTCTATTAATTCATCTTCTTCTTCATCTATATCCATAAATTATATTTATAAAAATATTTTTTAAAATAATGTTTAATATTTTTATTTTAATAATCATAATTTATAATATTTAATATTTTTTTTTTAAATTAAATATAAGTGATTCTTTTAGATTATAAAAAAAATTATTTATGTCTGATGAAATAATAAATCTAAAATTATCAGATATTGAAAATTTAAAAATAAAATTAAATACTTTTAGAAATGAAGATAATAAACAAAAATTAAAAATAAAAGAATTAGAAGATCTTATTAATGAAAAAGAAAAAAATATTTCTGATTTATCAACAAATTTTGAAAATTCAAAAATTAAAATAAATTCACTTAATGAAGAAATTATAAATTTAAAATTAGAATTAAAAAAATCTGAATTAAATTTAAATAATCCAATAAAAATTTTATCTGTAATTCAAAAAGAAATAAATAAAAATGAAATTGAAAATGAAAAAGCAGAATTAAAAGAAATAAATGAAAAATTAATTTTATTTTTATCTGAAAAACAAAATGAATTTATTAAAGATAAAAAAGAAAATGAAAATATTATTATTGAATTAAACAATAAAATAATTGAATTATCAGGAAAAATTTCAGATTTAGAAATAGAAAAATTAGATTTAGAAAATCTATTAAAAAATAAAGAAAAAGAATTAATGAAAAATGAAGAAAATAAAAATATTTTAATAGAATTTCAAAAATTAAATTTTGAATATGAACAACTTCAAATAAAATTAATAAACAAAGAAGAAATAAATAAAAAAAATGAACAATTATTAGAACAATATAAAAAAGATAATAATATTTTAAAAGAAAAATTAAATAAAATAGAAAAAGAATTTAATAATTTAATAAAATCTGGAAAAATTACAATAGAAGAAATGACAGATTTAAATTGTTACATTATGATTAATGAAAATTTAAGAGATCAAATTAAATCTTTAGAAGAAGAAAATGAAATTAAAGAAAAAAATTTAATTTCACAATTTGAAAATTTGAAAGAAAATTATAAAATTTTAGAAAATAAATTTTTAAATTCTTTTAATGAAAAAGAAGAACTTCAAAAAAATTTAGAAAATATTCAAATTGAATTTATAAATGGAACAAATTCTTTAAATAAACAAATTTCTGATTTAAATGATATTAATAATGAATTAAAAAATAATAAAAAAAATGCAGAAGAAAGAATTCAAAAATTATTAGATTATTTTACTAATATTCAAAATGATTTTAAAAATATTGAAGAAACTTTAAAAAAAAATAAAGAAAAAGATGATTTTAATATTGTTTTTATTGAAGAAAAAATAATATCATTTGAAAAAATTATGGAAACAGAAAAACAAGATTTAATAAGAACTAATAATAATTTATTAAATAAAATTAAATTCTTAGAAAATGAAAAATTATCTTCTGTTGATTATTTAATAGATGAAGAAAATTTAAATTCTTATAAATTAGAAATAAAAAATTTAAATGACGAAATTAAAAATCTAAAAAAAAAAATGAAGAAAGATAAAATATAAATGAAAAAAAATAAAAAAAATTAAGAAGAATAAAAAAAAAGCAAAAATAAAATTAAACA
>JAEEGK010033022.1_pt1 | contig 10088 bp, 8 predicted proteins | sample 8958771 | NCBI WGS metagenome assembly JAEEGK01 (sample SAMN16246547, study PRJNA631951) | gut metagenome | biome: gut microbiome; feature: rumen; material: SC-attached | host: Bos | place: Iran: Karaj | collected 2018-10 | reverse complement strand
TGGATACAGTGAAGGCAACAGGTGCAAAGGTTGTGGGTCCCATTCCTCTTCCTACAGGCAAGAAGATCTTCACTGTGAACCGCTCCACCTTCGTTAACAAGAAGAGCCGCGAGCAGTTCGAACTCGACTCCTATGTCCGTCTTCTGGACATCGACGACAGCAACGCAAAGACCGTCGATTCCCTGATGAAGCTGGAACTCCCTTCGGGTGTCGAGGTGGAAATCAAAGTGTGATAGAGCACGCGATTTTTTGCTATCTTTGTATTAGATAGCACCCGGTCCCTTAGCTCAGTCGGTTAGAGCAGCGGACTCATAATCCGTGGGTCGTGGGTTCAAGTCCCCCAGGGACCACAAATATGGCTTGCACAATTTGTGCAAGCCATATTTGTAGTCCCTTCTTCTTCGAAGATACCGGGGGGCTAACCCCCCGAACCCCCTGTGTCGGCCAAGGCCTCCGATTTTGTGTCCCCTTCCATTTAGATTTTTATTCCCAGTTGCTTGGCGGCGCTGTTGATCAGCTTGTCCAGCATGATGGGTTTGGTGATGAAGTCGTTGGCGCCGAGGTTGTAGGCCTTCACGATGTCTTCGTTGGAGTTGAGGGCCGAGAGCACAACGACGCGAAGATCCGACAATTCGGGATTCTTGCGTATTTGCTCCAGAGTTTGGAAGCCGTCCATGATGGGCATCATAATGTCCAAAAACACCAAATCAGGCTTGTCTGCGAGGATTTCCCGCATTGCTTCAAGTCCATTTTCCGCCTTGAGAATGCGAAATCCGAAGCGTGAAAGCATTTTCTCCACCAACATCACATTCAGGGGGACATCATCCACCACAAGGATGCTGTATTTGCTGAGGTCCAGTTTGAGGTCTTCCATTACTGCAGGTCGGGTTTGCCTTCGCGAATGCCTGCGATCCACACCTTGGGCGTTACGCCGGTAACTTTCTTGAAGATGCTGTTGAATGCCGATGCGCTGAGGAAGCCGCATGCCGCGGCTATTTCGTCCTGCTTGGCGCTGCGGTGATTGATGATATACTGCTCTGCATAGTCTATGCGCAAAGTGTTGAGCAGTTCCGGGAAGCCAAGGTTATAGGTGTTGTTCACCAGCTTGGATACATAGGTCTTGTTGGTTTTCAGGCGGTCTGCCACATCGCCCAGGGTGAGGCTTGGCTGCAGGAAGAGCTGCTCTTTCACCATAAGCGTCTGGAAGCGGGAGAGGAGGCTGTCGTCGTCCCAGGTTCTTGCCATGGAGGCGAAAAGATTCTCCTTGACAAGAGTGGATTTCGCTCCGCCTTGCTGCATGGCATCCGGATCCTCATGGATATGTTCGCCGATTTTCTCCCTCAGGCGTCGAAGGCCTTCTTCCTCCGCCTCGTCCAGAAGGTCGTCCAGCGTAAATTCAACTATAATCGACTTGATTTTGTCGTTGTAGTTGTACACCATCACGTGCCTCATATTCTCTAGTGTAACCTTTTCCCTTGCGCCGAATAGCGCCGTAAAGGCTACGTTGAAGACAGCTGCCGCCATCGCGAGCGAAATAATAATCAGCAGCCATGGATGTTGTTGAAGTATCCGGTTGCCGATAAGGATTTTTGCCAATACCAAAACAATAGGCAGGAACAGGTTCGAGAACTGAATCTGCATCACAGAGATTGGCTCGCCTTTTCTCCAGAAGTCGCGGAAATCTTTGATTTTGAACCTATTCTTCCGGGCATGGTACACAAGCATGATGAATCCCAGCAACAGTTCCGTTCCAATGACGACTCTGAAAAGTACAAAAGTCCACAGGTAATAGGCAAAAAGCACTTTATCCTCTCTTGGACGGCGAACCGGAAGGCCTTCGTTGTAGATGTCGTGCAGATAATTGGCAATAGGTTCCACTCCTTTAAGGTGTGTTATCAGTGCGCTGGCCGTGATAAATACAACCGGAATTATAGCCCAGGACCATTGCGCCGATGTGAATTTTGTCTTATGTTTGAGCTGGTACAGGTACATCCACATCAGAGGAATGAGGCATGGACCGGCGAATAGTTCCAGCAAGGTCATATAAACAAGTAATTCCGGATTCACATCCGGATTTGCATAGCTTGAGTCTGTTACAAGGAATAGCCCAAGCATTATCAGAAAGAGTGCAAATATACCATATGTGCACGTTCTTCGGGATACGAAATAATTCAACAATATCCACCCGAAGCAGGCCGCAGCCGGCAATAGTAGAAACAGTAGTCGTATCATAGCGGCCTAAAATACATTGTTGTCTTCATAAATATGGGTTTCCCAATCCGATACGCTGGCGGAGAAGGAGATTGACTGATAGATATCTCCGGTGTCCAGCCCAAGATGGAAAGTGTACTGCTTTCCATACTCGAACACGTTTCCGGGTATTACGTTGTACAGCATGAAGCGGGCAACCTGACCGGTAAGGGCGCTGTATGTGAAACCGCCGATGGTGAATGCCTCCACATCGTACTCCACGAGAACGCACTGTTTTCCCGGCCGGATTTCGTCCGGAACCGAATAGTAGCGGCTGCTCTCCGACATCCTGGGTACCAGGCGGTCCCTTCCGACGAAATTCTCTTCCATCTCCAGCTTCGCATCCCCTTCGAATACCACCACGTCCCTGAAATACCCCTGACGCCTCCAGAGGCCAAGATTAGCACCCATATTGTTAAGGAATACGCCAGCAGACGCTACATTGGTAGCGGTAACCTTGCGAATATGGATAAGGCCTTGCAGCTGAGGATCCGACGTCACATCCTGCAGCGTAAAGCCGATGTCGTTGGTAATGTGCTGGAATTCGAAGGGAATGAGATTGATCCGGTCGATTGCCTGCTCTACAGTTTTTGATACAAGCGGACCTGCGTCCACATCGTTGATTGCAAATGGAATTGAATATGCGGAATTGTCGTCCTCGTACTTCACGCCTTCCACATAGGGATAATAAGCGCTCATTGCGATTTTGTCCCTTCCTTTCCACATATCCGGATTGAACCAACCAGTATAAGTATCCCCGGTGCTTTGCGCGCGCTCATTGTCGATGAGCACTTCATGGGTATAGAAATCCATGCCCACGACGCCGATAGGCCTATCCGTATCCATGGTGGCATAATTGTCTCCCACGTCTCCTCCACCCTTAGTGGCGATTTTGCTGCGGGGAATAACCTCGCCGTCCCTGGTGACGGTGATTTCGAACTCCACCTTTTCTTTCTTCTCGTTGGAGCCGGGGAGCGCCGGACCGCCGGAATTGTTCAGCCCGATCTCGTCCACCTTCAGACAGGAGGACAGGCAGATGATCGCGGCCGAAGCGGCCAGGAGGGCGGGGTTCAGGTGCTTATACATAGTATAGTTTTGTTTTCAAGTGCAAAGATATGTAAAAATTATTTTACAAACAAGAAATAATTGCAAATTCTTGACAATTTTGCCAAAAATTTGCAAAAAAGCATAAAAACCGTAAATGACGGGCTTCAGTCGGTTTTATGATTCTTGTCGGTTAGGCTTTCAATCCACATCCGCGGAGGTATTCCTTTAACCTTTTTGAATATGTTATTGAATGATGAAGCGCTCAGAAATCCGCAAGCTTCGGCAATTTCAGCCTGTTTTGCACCTCTATGACTAAGAATGTATTGTTCTGCGTAATCTATCCTAAGAGCGTTCAAGAGTTCCGGGAACCCGATGTTATAGGTGTTGTTCACCAGCTTTGACACATAAGTCTTGTTGGTATGCAGTTGCTCCGCCACTTCGGTTATAGACAGGCTTGGCTTGAGGAATAATTTGTCTTTACCCACAAGTTTCTGAAAGCGGGCAAGAAGATTTTCATCATCCCAGGTGCCAGCCATTGTTGCAAACAACCGCCCGGCAGTTGCCGATTCGCCCGTATCCGCTGCACTGTCCGTTGCTTTCTTGGGGTTCCGCTCATCGAGTTTCCTATGTAAACGTTCAAGGCTATTCTCGTCTGCATGGTCCAGAATCTCGTTCATTGAATACTCAAGGATGGCAGACTTGTTCTGTTTATTGTGGTTGTAGAACACAATAAAGCGCATGTTGTTTAATGAGATTTTGTCGATTGCGCCAAACAGAGAAGTAAAGGAGATGTTGAGAATGCATAAAGTGATTATAATCGCCAGGGTTATGTTCAGCCAAAGATGATCTCTCGGAGCACCGTTTTGCAGTATGACTTTTACGAAGACGATTATAATGGGAAGGATGAAATTGAAAAGTTGAAGCTCCAGCGGGGAACATTTTGCGCCTTTGCTTGCAAACCGGAGAAGGTCGCCTGGGGACAATTTTTCTTTAATCAGATACCAAACCAGATATCCGACAGCCCCGAACGCCTCAATTGTCACAATAACCCTGAAAACGACGGATGTGAAGACGTAGTATAAATATTCCGCTTCGCCTTTATACTTTGAGACAACCCCTGTACCATTATTATTCAGCTCGTCCAGGAAAGAGGCTATAGCTTTTGATCCAGACAAGCCATGCAGAATGGCACCGGTAGCCAGAAGGTACACCGGTATGGCAAGCCACAGGTATTGCCATGAGGCAAAGCGGGAATCGCTCTTTAGCTTACGCAGGTACATCCACGCCAGCGGAATAAGGCAGGAGGCGGCGACGATTTTTACAATATTTGCAACACCAAGCGCGTGAGGGTTAATCGCCGGGGCGGCATAGAGAGAATCTGCCAGACAGAAAACACCGGTTGCCAGAAGAAGAATCTGAAATATGACGAATGTGCTTGTCCTGCGTGAGAATAAAAAACTCTGCACTGAACAGAACAGACATGCAAAAGACGGCAAAATCAATATGAGGAAAGCCAACATTGCAATCAATCCTTGCGCCAAATATAAATGCTACAGACAAAGATAAATAAAGTTAAAGTGAGTTCCAAAAGTAATTATAAATTCAAAAAATGTTTTTGAAATAGAAAAATTTTCAAGCGCGTAGTACGCGCGCACGCGCAATATATATAGGTATATGGGCGTCATGCATCAAGGGGCGTTCATGCTATACTCAAAAGTCGTAGGATAGGCTTTGTCCAGAGAGTAATCAACGAACTGTTAAATCCAGAAGGGTCATCAAAAACAGGTTCTATTCTCTATTTAACCATCAGGGGCAGGTTATGCTTTGGAATAGTTAAATGCCTCGCGTACGGTCGCCAATTGTCGACATGTATCAATTTTGAAATTGATACATGTTCCCGTTAGAATGCCGTACACGTAGTATTCTGCATCCCCGATAAGATAAAGAACCCCTTATGACCCTATATTGCAAAGGCGTCCAGAAATAGACAAACGCGCCGTCTTTTTGTTATACTCTTTGTTCAGGGAGCCATCTAAACGTTATCTCCTCCTTTTTTAATAAACCATAATCCCGATAGATCGCACATTATTGGATATGGCGGTATACTTGATCTTATCGCCTTTCTCGTAACTTTCCGCCATGGACATCTTTTATTAATGACGTTTTAAACACTTCCGGAAACGGTTGATCTCACATTCTTGTATCCTCTTTTAATTTTAACGAAATAGCCATTCTACGCACGCCGATTTGTTTATGTATCAAAATTAAAAGCCTAATTATGCACCTTCGGATGTCTGCCAGACGCTTTGTTTTTGGGTTAATTATACCGATCAAAATTCACCTTCTTTTCCAGAATATTATATTAATGTTCCCCGTCAGTAATCCGGTATCCGACTAATGGGTCTTGGTTCCTTTTGAGCCTTTATTACCGTTAACCATTAGAGTGCTTCCTGCAGAATCTTTTCCACTTAATTTGTATTAGTTTTCCCTTTTCGGCGCCCATCATACCCAAATTCTGCTATTTCTAATTGATAAAATTTTGTTAAAGTATCAAAATTGTAAATTTGTAAATTCGCTCTTTTGATATTGTTGCACAAGTAGATGCTTTTTTTTAACTTAGTGCTGCAATGAAAAATCGGCTTTACATATTGTTCTCTATTTTGCCTATAATTTTTATGTTATTATCGGCAAGTAACAATTTTGTTTCAGCCCAGAATTTCAGTCATTTTCTTCATTTTCGCATTTCAGATTCTCATCTTGATGAGAACTGGATGGATAATCTTAAACAGATTAAAGCTATCCAGGAGTTATTTGATCATAATACCCCTTCTAAAATAGAAGTTTTTTCAGCCGCATCTCCTGATGGTCCTTATTCTTTGAATAAGAAGCTGTCAGTTGAGAGGTCGCATTCTACTGTAAACCTTATTAAAAGGATATGCCCCTCACTCCCGGATTCAATTTTTGTCGTCAATTCCTTATCCGAAGATATTGATGGCGCTATTAAATTAATCCTCGAAAGTGGCCAACCATGGGCCCAGGAGGCCGTTTCTTTACTTCGTAAAGGCGGGAGCGATCCGGAAGAAGCGCTACGTCATTTTAAAGATGGTATTGTATGGCGTTATCTTGCCGATAATATTTATCCCATGCTTCGCCGTTCAGAGATTTCTATTATATATGATAATAATGATCTTTCTGGTGGCGTGACCCCTGTTGTCTCCACATCGGAAGGTTCTAATAATCAGGCAAATAACTCCGTTGTTAATCCGCTTTCAACCACATCCGCCAATTCGTCTGGTAAGGTTCCAGGGTGGGCCTATGCAGTAATGGCGTTATTTGCTTCAGCAGCTGTTGTTTTCGGTGCCCTCTACGCGCGCGAGCGCAAGCGCACACGCGACCTTATTAATAATAATATAGATAATCGGCCCGAAGAGCCTATTCAGCCACCTGTTGCGCCCGTAGAAGATTTAGAGATTCCCGAGTCCCCAGAGGAGCCGGTTATTTTCCCTTCAGAGGCGGCTGATTCAGCTGAAGATCTGTCGTTCCTGGGGCAGGTAAAGGCCAAAATCCAGGAAAATATCGCAGATTCAGGCTTTGGCGTTGAAGAATTGGCCACTGCGATGGGCATGAGCCGCATTCATCTCAATCGCAGGCTGAAATCAGAGGCAGACGCATCTCCTTCTGTGCTTCTTAAAGATGCCAGAATGGCGCTTGCGGCCCAACTTCTTAAGGAAGGCACTAAGAGTATTGCTGAAATATCTACCATGTGCGGCTTCTCAACGCCCTCTTATTTCGCAACGGCATTCAAGGATTATTATAATATCTCCCCGTCTGAGTTTATTTCGCATAGTTAAAGGGCGATTTAGCGAAACATAACTGCAAAAACAATCGGCCAGGAAATGCGCAATCGGATGATAAATCCGTTGCGCATACTTGTTTTTCTGCAGAAATACGCAAACACTAGGGGCGAAACGCCGAATTACCCACCAAAACGAAACATGCCGAAACGGTTTAAAACATCAAGAATCGACAAAAAATTCCAAAAATCAAAAACTTTTGTGAATTCATAAATGCGGGGGGGGGGGGCAATAATGGAACGCATTTTGCACCTCCTGTTGTTGATAATGTTGTTAATATCCGCCAAGGAATCAAAACCTCAAGTCGTGAAGAATCCACCACAGCGGTCTGGGTGCCATTTTTGCCCCGGTTTTTAATTTTTTTTAGGAACGACGTCAAGAATAAAAAAATTTGTAAAAATGTGAAAAAAAATTTTGTATTCTAAAAATCTTGCCATATCTTTGCACCCAATTGGTTGTCAAAGTAACTCGAATGCTGGCGTGGAGCTTTGCAATCAAGGACGCTAATAACAGTGAATTAATGTACACGAAAAGCTTAAAATCAATGCTTTATGGGATTACTCTGCGAGTAGTCCTGGCTTTCGTGTTATCACTCGCGGCGTCAATTTTTTCTTACGCGCAGGACCGCACCGTACGTGTTTATTACCCGTACGACGACGCAACTTTGATGCGTGACTACATGGACAACGCCAATGCTTTTGCAGAAATCGCCGAAATTATAGCAAGCAACAGCGAAGTTGTCCCTTGCTTTGAAATCATTTCTTATTCCTCACCTGAAGGTGATTGGAATTATAACCTCCAGCTCTCTCGCAGAAGGGCAAAATCCCTGAAGCGTTATCTCGAAAGAAAATATCCCGAGCTTGTCGGCAATATTACGATTAATCCCAATGCCGAAGCCTGGGAAGAACTACATAACCTCGTTTCTCGCGACAGGCGTCTTTCTGAAAGCTCCCGTGCTGAAATTCTTCGGATTGTCGACAGCGACAAAGCACCGGACGCCAAGGAAAGGGAACTCCGGGACATGGAAGGCTACAAGAAATTCTACAGACATTTCTTCCGCAGCCTCCGTTATGCCCAGATCTCTGTCGTGGGAGAAACACCAAAGGTGGCAGCCAGCGGAACCGACGGAGTGGAATGTGCCGACGCGATAGTCGCCACAGATTCTACCTCAACTGTTATTAGCGACGTCTCCGAAAAACTCGAGGAATCCGTGTACAATACCGAAACTGCAGAACACGCCAGCAACGATACTACTGCCGTTTCCGGTTCCGCTGCCACTGCTTCCGATTCAACCTCGGTTGCATCTTCTGGCTCAGCTTCACATTCCGGCTCCACTTCTTCTACTTCAAGTTCTACTTCAAGTAGCGCTTCCGCCGTTTCTTCTTCTAATAACGCGGGAGAACCCACGGTTGCAAGCGTCGCCGGCGTCCCTGTCGTATATTTCCGCTACAACGAAGACTTTATCCGCCCGGATTTCAAGCACAACGCCGAAAATCTTCAGGAAATCGTCCGCATGATCCAGGCTGGTGAGATCACCGACTTCACAATTGCCGGTTTCTCCTCACCTGAAGGTCCCGTAAGAACAAACGTGAGCCTGAGCCTCCGCCGCGCTAAGGCTTTGAAGAGATATCTGGTGAATCTGTTCCCCGAACTGGAAAACAAGATCACCATTGTAAATGGCGGTGAAAACTGGAGCGGTCTCCGCGAGCAGGTTGAAAACGGCACCGCCCTCACTGATAGCGAGAAGGCAGAGATCCTGAATATCATCAACAGCGACGCCAATCCTGAAACCAAGGAGGCGCGCCTCCGCGGGACAACGTCCTATCGCAGGATCATGCACAAGTACCTCCCGAACATCCGTTGCGCATCCTTCGTGACCGACATTGCGGGGCGTACTGGACAAACTGTAGCAGAGCCTCAGGGCGACAATGTCCCTGACGACCCCGCCACCCACCAGCTTGACACTGTCAGCACCCAGATCGACACCACGGGCGCCATCGGCAGCCAGGTGGTCACTCCGGTGGACACCACCGTCACCCCGGTCGACACCACCGGTGCCATCGGCAGCCAGGTGGTCACTCCGGTGGACACCACCGCCGTTCAGACAGATACCCTGGAGCACAATACAACACCGGAGCCCCAGCGTTATCCCCTCTTTGCCGTTTCCACCAATTTGCTTTACGACGCCGTGGCCGCACCCAACTTCGCAATCGAAGTTCCCATCGGCCAGAAGTGGAGCGTTTACGGGGAATACACCTTCCCCTGGTGGCTGCCTGCAAGCAACGAGTGGTGCTATGAAATGCTCAAGTGGGATATCGGCGCACGCTATCGCCTTGGCAACAACTTCGACAAGAATGATCCGATGGATATCCTCAGCGGTCATTTTGTGGGAGTGGACCTCAGTGCCGGCTACTATGACTTCGAGCCTCTGCACAAGGGTTATCAGGGTGAGTTCCAGATGGCAAGCCTGGAATACGGCTATGCCTGGAAACTTGGCGACAACTGGAGGCTGGACGCCGTGATCGGCGCCGGCTGGCTTGGTACGCACTATAGATATTATGAGGCGGATCCCACAGACCAGCACCTGATCTATAAGTACTCCGGTAAACTCAACTGGATGGGTCCCACCAAGCTGGGCGTATCCATCAAGTATATTTTCACAACAAACAGGAGGGGAGAGAGATGAGAAAGCGCAGACTGACCATATTCCTGCTTGTTGCAATTCTGGCCACCCTGCTGATGGGCGGATGCCAGAGGCGTCCACTTGAACTTGTCTATCGCTCCTCCGTAAGGGTGATCGTCAAGTGCATCTGGAACATTTCCGTATATCCCGACGGCGTTAAGCCCTCCGGTATTACGCTCTACTTCTTCAGGGACGCCGAACTCTACACATCGATGACAACCGCAAACGTGGATTCCTGCGAAGTGCAGCTTCCT
>JAEEGK010033021.1_pt1 | contig 10088 bp, 6 predicted proteins | sample 8958771 | NCBI WGS metagenome assembly JAEEGK01 (sample SAMN16246547, study PRJNA631951) | gut metagenome | biome: gut microbiome; feature: rumen; material: SC-attached | host: Bos | place: Iran: Karaj | collected 2018-10 | reverse complement strand
AATCCCCAATCCCCAATCCCCATTATAAAAACCATAATATAGAAATTAATAATTTATTTAAAATTAATAATTTAATTAATATAAATAAAATATAAAAAAATATATCTAAAACAAATAATAAAAAATTATTATCTTAAAACAAAATCAAAATGATAGACGAAGAACAAGAAAAATTTTTAGATGAAAGCTTAAAAATAGTAAAAGCCCAAAGCTACCACATCCATCAAGCCGTTGATAGAAATAATTGCCGTGCCACCCTTAGAGAAACAGCTATGATGCTTCTTGAATTAAAATCCTCTCTCTTAACACCAAGTAGTTATTACCAACTTTATTCTGTCATCCTTGATGAAATGTTAAACGTTTTGAATTTCTTCAAAGAAGAAGCCAGAAGAGGTAGAAGAATGCGAAAATTATATGATATAGTCCAACAAGCTTCAAATATCATCCCACGTTTATATTTAATGATTGCAGTCGGTTCAGTAGTCATTGAAAATGATCCAAAACAATGCAAAGATATTATTACTGATTTACTTGGTATGATAAAAGGTGTACAAAGTCCTACAAGAGGTTTATTCACAAGACACTTTTTCATGAAATTAATTAAAGATAAATTACCTGATAAAGGAAATGAATATGAATCTGAGGGATGTACTGTAGAAGATAGTATCGGATTCATTTTACAAAATTTAGAAGAAATGACAAGATTATGGATTAGACTTAGTACTAATACTGTTGGAGATGAAAAAATTTTAAGAGATAAAGAAAGAGGTGATTTAAAAATACTTATAGGAGAAAATATTAATAGATTATCTTCTTTAGAAGGGGTATCTTTGGATTTATATAAACAAAAAATTTTACCAAAATTAATGGAAATTTTGTTAGAAAACAGAGATGCTTTAAGTCAACAATATATCATGGAGTGTATTATCCAAGCATTCCCCGATGAATATAATATTCAATGCATGGATGACATACTAAAAACCGCCACACAACTTGATGAAAATGTTGATGTTAAAACTCTATTTATTATTTTAATGGAGAAATTAGCCAGATATGTCTCAGAAAACGGACCCGAAGCTCAAACCATTGTCGAAGCAGCTGAAAAAATATTTGAACCTCTTAAATCAAACATTGATAAACTTGTACTACAAAGTATTAATCAACCCGGGGGTATTCAAGAACCAAATAAATTCTTGGAATTAGAATTAGCTTTAATGAAATTTACTATCAGATGTTGTCCTTCATCTGAAAGATTAAACACCGTTAATCAAATATTAGAAAAAACTAAATTTATTTTAAATGCATACAATAGAAAATTAACTCAAGATGGTGAAAATCTTTTACGTAACTTATTAACTTCACCACTCGAAAGTGAATTATCTATTTTCGATTTTAATTACTTCCCCGAAATTATGGTATTTTTGAATTTTTCATCCAGAACTTCATTAGCATTGAGAATCATCGAATCTTTATCACAAAAAGAAAAATTGGATTCAAGAGAAAAAGTACAAATTTTACTCGGATACATCAGACCATTATTAGAGGACTCCACCGATACTATCGAGGTAGACGCATACCAATTTGAATATGAACAAAATATTGTTGCTAAAATGCTTTTTGTTATTAAGACAAATGATCCATTTAAATTACAGGAAATATTGGATACACTTGTACCCGTCTTCGCCAAAGGTGGTACCAGAAGAATTAAATATACTTTACCTACATTAGTCAACGCTTATTTAAAATTAGCTTTACAAGTAAATGAATCATATAATCCTAATGAAGAAGGTACCGGTATTCATAAAGAATTCATTAAATTTTTAACTATGAATCAATTAAGTGATAATGATTCAGTATCTGATTTCCTTCTTAATATTCATAAAAAAATTGATGAAATTATTAAAGTTGTTAATACTGCATATCCAGAATTAGGTCTTAAATTATATTTATCCAGTGCCGCAAATGCCAATCAAATGAAAGTAAGTACTGAAAAATTCTTGGAATTATTTAAATATTATATCAGTACTTCTATTCAAATTTTCAAAGAACTCAAAGGTGATCAAAAAGATAAAGTTACTTTATTAGGAACAATGATTGGTAATTTAGTAAGATTCAAACTTTCTTCACCCGATAACATTGAACCATTAGCCGATGAATTAAAAACCCTCTCTCTCAATTTGGTAAAAAGAGCAGATCAATGTCATTCAATGCTTAATTGTTGTGAATTATATTTCACTTTAAATAACGAAAAAAAAGCAAAAGATTGCATTAATAAAGCTAAAAGATTTGCTGATTTCTCTATGACCAATCCTGAAAATTTACCTTTGTTTATTGTTATTATTAATAAATATATTTATTTCATTGAAGCTACTGAAGGAGATAATTATTTCTTCTCTAAGGATGATATTGATGATACTATTGAAGTTGTTAAAAACCATATTTCAACTATTAAAAATGAAAATACTAACCAAGGTTTCTTACCTGAAGCAGAAAAATATTTCAAAGATACTCTTGATATAATTACTAAAAGAGCTAAATTGGGTAAAAAAGCCATTTATTCAGAAATTGTAGTTTAAATTAATAATTAAATAACATAAGGGTTAAAAAATATAATATAAACTTATAGATTCAATTCTTTGAATTATTTTTAATTATATTTAATAATTATTTATATTTATTGTTTAATTTTTGAACCATCATTTGAAATCTTCCTAATTTTTTTTCACTTTCTTGAACTGGTAAATAAAATTCTTCATCTTTTCCTTCAGTTATAAAAGTTTTTATATTTTTTTTTTCAATTTCATTCATTAAAACTTTTATTCTATTTTTAATATATAATGTTGCATTTTTTTCTTTAATATCAATAACATTTTTATTTTCATTCAAATTATCATATAATATTTTTAGCATAAAAAATGTTTGTTGATTTTCATTTAATTTATCAACATTTCTATTTATAATTTTTTCTTTTAAAATTTTTTCACCTAAATTACAATATAAAATTTTTTCTAAAAAATTTTCTAATTTACTTTGAACATATCCAATTAACATATAACTATCATATAAATTATTATAAATTTCATTAAAATCATTTTGATCTTTATTATTTTCATTTTCAATTAAAAATTCTTGAAATAAAATAATTCCATATAAAATTTGTTCCAAAGCCAATTTATTTTTATTTAAATTTATTAAAATTACCCCATAATTAATATGAATTTCAGCAATTAATTTTTTATTTTTAATTAAATTGCATATTTTTAAAGATTCGTCATAATATTTAATAGCTTGTTCATATAAATTTAATTTTTTATAATAATTTCCTAAATTAATATATGAAATACAAAGTATTTCTTTATAATTTGAAAATAAATTTATATTTTCTGTTAAAATATTTATTCCTTCTATATAATTTCCTTCAAGAAAATGGTCATCTGCTTGTAATGAACATATTTCATTTATTTCTAAAGAAATTTTGTAATAATATTCTGAATAAAATAATGAATTTTCTTGAGTTTGTTTTAAATCTTTTTCTATTAATTTTAATGCCTCTTCATATTTATGAGAAAGTTTTAATTCAGTAAGTTTGGATAATAATGAAGAGATATCTATTGTAATATTATTTTTGTTGTTTATTGTATTATTTGATATTGTTTGTTGAGAAATAGTTTTGTTAAGATAAGAATTGCTAATGCTATTATTATTATTTTTTATATCTTTATTTTCATTATTATTATTATTATCTTCTTCCATTTTATCTTTTTTATGTTCAATATAATAGTTCTATAGTTTTAAAATAACAAATAAAATATAAAATTTAAAATTAAAAAAATTAAAATAAATTATTAAATATATTTATTATTTTATTTTTATTATATTTCCCTTAAAAATATTAATATTTTTCCTTTATACTTCTCTTTTTTAAAAATAAAATTTGCAACGAAAAAAATGATGACATATAGTTATCCCTGTCATAAAATAATTGATGACAATTTTTTATTATATCCTGATATTATAAAATAAGAGCTTAAATAAAAATAATATTAAAAAAATAATATATAAAATAATATTTTTATAAATATAAAAAATGTCTAAAAAAAAGAAACAGAAGGGAAAAAAAGGTGATGAAGAACTAGAAGCTGAAATGAGAATGAATTTGCAACTTGATATTGATACATTAGAAAATAATATTTATTTAGAAAAACGCAGAGAAATTCAAGCAGGAATTGATTATGATAATTTATTAGAAAGTACAAAAAATGAACAAAAAGTAATTGAAAATACAAAAAATGATGAAATTAAAATTCTTTCAGTAAAAAGTGATAATTTAAAACAAGAAGAACAAAATAATGCAAATAGCATAAAAACATTAGAATTAGAAATTAGAAAATTAGATGTTGATATTGATGATTTAGAAAAGAAAATTGAAGAAAAGAAAATATTGTATAAAAAAGAAGAAGATGATAAAGATGAAGCTATTCAAAATCAAAGAGAATTATTCCAACAAATGACAGTTAGATTTCAACATATTTTGGAAAATACTGCCAATAAATTACAAGAAAGAGTTAAAATGGGAAGTTAATTTTATTATTTTTTATTATAATAAATAAAATAAATATTTCATTAATTTTTTATTTTTTTTATTATTATTATTATATAAAATGTCATTTTTCAGAAAAATTTGTATGAAAATTAAATTTTTTAATAATTTTATTATTGCGAATAAAATTAAATTTATATAAATTAAAATTTAAATTATCTAATGAATTATATTTTTTATTTTTAAAAATTAAAGATTTTGTAATTAAATTATTATGTTTAATATCTAATAAAGATATATTATTGTTAATTAAATTATAATTTCTTTTATTTTTAATGTGAATATTATCAAATGATAATTTAATTAATTTTTTATTTATTAAATTATTTTCACTATTATTTCTCATTTTATATTTAAAATTAAATTTTTTATTACATATATTATTATTTATAAATTTATTATTATTAATAATTTTGTTTTTATGTTCAAATATTTGTTTATCATTTTTTATAACTTTTTCTATAATTGGAATTTTCATAAAACTTTTAGTTATAAATTTTAATCTTTTATTATAAGAATTAAAACTATTTTTATTAAAAAAAATCCCATTATTTGAATCAAATAAACTTTTTTCATTATAAGCATTATGAAATATTATATTATTATCTTTTTTATTTAATTTTTTAATGCCAATCATAGATTTATTTTTTTTTAATCTAATTGGATTTATATTTTGTCGTTCATTTACTCTAATATTTTTAATATTCAAAAAATTTTTCATTTTTGAATAAAAAGTATTACAATTTTTATTTATAATATTATGCTCAAATTTTTTAAAAATATTTTTTAATTCTAAATTTTTTTCAAAAATCATATTATTGCTTAAATCATCTTTATTTTTATTGTGAAAAAAATAATTTTTATAACTAAAAACTTTTCTATAAATATTTTCATCTCCTTTTAGCATTACTAATTTAGAACAAAGAGAATCATGATATTTATTTAATTTATATTGAGGTTTATATAATTTCGTTATTAATGAAATATTATAATTATTTTTATTATTCATTTTTGTAATTATTTTTATTATTATATTTCTTTTATTATTATTATAATTTTAATTTATTATTTATTTTGTTATTTTAAATATGCAAGAAGAAAATAATAATAATAACATAATGAATAATAATATTAATAATGATAATAATATTAATTATGATAATAATGATAATAATGAATATAATGAAAATAATGAAAAATTAAATAATAATATAAATGAGATAGAAATAAATAATAATAATGATTTTAATAAAGTCACTAATAATGAAAATGATATAAATAATAATTTATCTATAAATAATGAAAAAACAAATAATAATAAAGATATTAAAAATTTAGATAACAATAATCCCAATAATTCTCTTTCAAATTTACTTTCAAATATTTCTCCAATTCCAACTAATTCATCTTCTTCATCAAATATTGAAGATACTATAGAAATTAAAACAGGAACTTCTACTCCAACAACTGTAAAAATTAAATGTAAGCTTCTTCCTCCATCAATACTTTCTAACTCTTTCCCAATAACTGTAACAATAAAAAATCCAAAGCCAATTCAATCATCTAATTTTTTTCAAAATAATTATGTTGAATATGAAATTGAAACAATTACAAATGATAATAATATTATATTAGTAAAAAGACGTTATAGTGATTTTGAATGGCTAAGAAATACATTATTAAAAAACAATCCAGGTTTAATGATTCCTCCTTTACCAAATAAAAAAATGGGAAGTAGAAGATTTGAATTATCTTTTATTGAAAAAAGAATGAAATTTTTACAAAATTTTATTGATAATATAATAAATAATAAAATATTTTTGGCTAATGAAAGTTTAGTCTATTTTTTAACAGAAACTAATAAAGAAAAATTTTTATTTAAAATGAAAGAATTAAATAATTATGTTCCTTCCTCTTTCATAGAAGATTTAAAAACATTAAATGGTTATGTTTTAATTAATAGTAATGATGATAATAATAATGAAATTTATTTTGAAAATATAAAAAGTTACTTTAAAATTAATGATACATTATTATATAGATTAAATTATAATTTAAAAGAGTTTAATACTAATATTAAAAGTTCTATAAATAATCTGGATGGAATTTTAAATGATCTTGAAATGTTATTTAATTTAAATAAAAAAGTTTTAATGAAAGATAAAATAACTTTATCATATGAAAATTTATTATTATTTTTTAAGGATTATAAAAATATTTTAGAAAATCAAAATATTTTAATTAAAAATTATATAAAAGATTTTTTTAAATATAATAAAATGAAAAGTAATAGTTATTTTGAATTAATAAAAAACAGAGAAAATATAAGAGATAAATATTTAACTAATAAAAAAAATTTATTAAATAAAAAAGAATATTTGTTTAATAAAGATATTAAATATTGGGAAATTAATAGTAAAGAAAATATTGATTATTATAAATTGAAAAATAATAAAGAATATGCTTTTGAAATGATGTTAACTAATGAAAGTATTTTATTAGAAAGTGAGAAAAAAAAATATGGTTATGTTAATAGAATGAATATCGAAGAATTAAAAAAATATATTGCTAATAATTGTAAAACTTATATTGAAAATATTGATGCATTTATTCAGAAATTTTATCTTACAATAACTGATTTATTAAATGCATATGCTAGAATACAAATTTTTATAGGTAATTATAAAAATTAATTTATTTATTAATAAAAGTAATTTATTTAATATAATTATTTAATATATACATTTTTATAAATAATTAATTAAAATATATATTATAATTTATATTTTTAAATTATTTATTGAGATAAAAAATAAAATTATTATTTTTTTCGATTTCTTTAAATTTTTCTCTTTTTAATAATTCTTGTTCGATATCTCTTTTTAAATTATTATTTTCAATTATTTTTTTATTATTACTTTCTTTTAATATTTTATTTTTATTTAAACATTCATTTATTTTTTTTTTAAGAACAAAATTAATTCTTTTTAAATCAATATTATTTTTTTCATTATTTTTAATGCTGTTTATGATTTCGTTAAAATATTTGTTGCTTTCTTTCTTTTTTTCAGTTAAAATTATTATATTTATTAAATAATTTCTTAAATCTTCTTCATTTTTACAATCTTTTAAATTTTGTAATATTGATGAAGTATCTGTCAAAATAGGTTTATTTTTTTGAAAATTATTATAATTATTTATTTTAATATTATTATTTAAAATGTTAAAGTTATTATTATTAGTATTATTTATAGTTTTATTTTCATTAAAATTATTGATATTATCATTTTGATTATTGTTATTATTATTAAGATTATTATTATTTTGTTGAATTATATTTTCCTTATTATTAATAATAATATTATTATTAGTGTTATTATTTATATTTAAATTATTTTCATTTGAATTTTGAACAAAGTAATTATTTACATGTTTATAATTTCTCTTTTTAATTTTACTTTTATTATTATTATTACTATTTAAACACAAATGTTTTAATAATTCAATACTTTTATCAATATTAAAATTATTTGAATTTAAAATATTATTTAAATGTATATTTTCAATAGAAGGGAAAATATATTTTAATCTTTTTTCACTTTTATTATTTTCATCTAAATTATCATTTTCTATTATGTCATTAAAGTTTCTATTTGAATCAAAGCAAAATTTTTTTTTTAAAAAATTATTTGTATTATCATCATTATGAAAAAATTTTTTGTCAATTAAAGTAGTCATTTTTTAAATATATTTAATTTTAATTAAAATAAATATAGCTAAATTATAAAATTATATTATATAATAGAAAAATAAATAATAAAATATAAATTAATTTTTATTTAATTTTTTTTTTAATTCATTTATTTCCATTTTAATTTTAAATAAATCTTTTTTTTTCTCATAATATTTTTCTCTTTCTTTTTTAATTTCTTCATAAAAAACTTTTTTTTTTTCCATTTTTTCTTTTAAATTTGTATTTTCAACATTTAATTCTGCCATAACTCTTCCTAATTTTAATGTTTCATCATAAATTTCATCATCATTTTTTTGATTTTTTAAAAAATCTTCTTCTTCTTTTTTTTTTTTTTCTATTGTTTCTTTTTTAATTTCTTCGAATTTTTTGACTTCATTTGATTTTTCTAATCTAGAACTATGAATAAAATTACTTATATTATTTTTTTCATTTTCAATTAAATTATTAATATTATCATTTTCTTTTAAAACATTGTTAAAAGTATCATTTAATTCGTATAATTTTTTTTCTATTTCATTTTTATTATTATTTTCTATTTCAATGTTTTGTTTTAAATTTTCAAGAGTTTTTTTATTTTCAATTAAAAGTTCTTTTAATTCTTTTTCTCTATTATTAAATTCTTTTAATTGTTCATCTTTTTTTAATGTTTTATTTTTTAAATTTGTTTTTAAAATATTTTCGTATTCAATTTTTTTTCTGTTTTTTTCTATTATTTTTTTTGTTTTTTCTTTTTGTTCTTTGTCTTCATTTATGTTTTGTAAAAAATTTTCTTTTGATTTTTTTAATTTTATATTTTCTTTATCTAGCAATTTTTTTTCTAAAGTTAATTTTTTTATTATTTTTGAATTTTCTTCAAGAATATGTTCATATTTTTTGCGAATTTTTTCTGATTGAATTAGATTTTCTTCAGTAAATAATTTTGTATTTGTTTTAGAAGTGTTTTTATTTTCATTATCTTTTTCATTTTCATTATTTTCATTTGTTGAAATATCTTCATTTTCATTTTGTATTTTATTTTTTAATTCATTATTAATTTTATTAATTTCATCATTATATTTTTTTAATTGTTTTTCTAAATTAATATGAATTTGATTAACATTCAAAAAATTTTCAGTATTTTTATTTTTATTTTTATAATAATCATCTATTAATTTTTGATTACTTAAATATAAATTTTTATAATAATCGTTTTTAATTTTTAAATTCTTTAAAAATTGTGAATTATCATAAATATCTTCTTGTAAATTTTTGGAAAAATTTAATAATTCATTAAAATTTTTTATTTTTTGCTTTAATAAATCTTCTAATTCTAAAATTTTTGATGCAATTGGTGAATTTTTTATAAATTTATTATATTCATTTTTAATTTTTTTTAATTTTTTTTCGAAATTTTTTAATTGAATTTTAAGTATACGTGTTTTTATTGGTTCATTATTATTTTCTTTATCATCGTTTTGTTTTTGAAAATCGTTTTTATTTATGTTGTGTTTTTTTTTAACTTTATTTTTTGAAACTAATTTTTTTTCTTCATTATTATTATCTATTTTATCATTTTTTTTTTCATCTTCTTCTTTATTTAATTTTTTTTTATTTTTTAGTTTTTTAGTATTTTTATCCTCAATATTATTATTATTATTATTATTATTATTATTATTATTATTATTATTATTATTATTATTATTATTATTATTATTATTTTTATTATTATTATTATTATTATTTTTTTTATTATTT
>JAEEGK010033016.1_pt1 | contig 10090 bp, 3 predicted proteins | sample 8958771 | NCBI WGS metagenome assembly JAEEGK01 (sample SAMN16246547, study PRJNA631951) | gut metagenome | biome: gut microbiome; feature: rumen; material: SC-attached | host: Bos | place: Iran: Karaj | collected 2018-10 | reverse complement strand
ATTTATTTGTTGATTATCATTATTACTTTTTTGTTGAACTATAATTTTATGATCATCATTATAATTACTATTTTCTCTTGAAGAATCATTATCTTCATTTTCTTCATTTTCTTCTTCATTTTGTAATTCAATTTCTTCTTCTTCTTCTTCAACTTCTTCTTCATCATTAAATAAATTATCTTCTAAAAATTCTCTTTCTTTTTCATTAACATCAATAAAATTCCATAATTCATCATGAATTTTATTGTAAATTTCCTTAAATAAAATTATAATTTTTGTTTTAATATTATAATCATTCACACTTAAAAATTTACTTAATAATCTTACTATAGTTCTTTGACAAATATCAATTTGTTGATCTAAATGTAAATTTGTTACTAATTCTAAAACATCTGATTTTATTCTTGTGTTTTTTCCAAGACCACAATTAATTAAATATATTATTATACTTTTTGCTCCTATTATTTCTATATATTTATTTATTAAAGATAATAAATCCTTTCTTAAATTATTGTTTGTTATTGATAATTTATCAATTAACATTGATATTATTATATTACTTTCTATATCTGTTAAAGTATAATTATTATTAGTAATTGCAAATAATAAAGTTTCTAAAAATTCAAATAATGATTTTAATAAAGATGGATTTTGGTTATTCATTTTTAATCCTATCGTTTTTAAAATTAAATCTAAATTATCTAATATTATATTTACATTTTCATTTTTATCAATTGAGCCTTTTAAAATTTTCATTGCTTCAGATTGTTGTTTAAAATCTTCACTAAATATTTTTTTAATATAATCTTCAGTGAATAAACTTCTTACTTGTTCTTTTAATTTTTGAGAATAATCTCTACTTACAGTTTCTAAACTAAATTTATATTTTTTATCTTGTTCTAATCTTTTATTTTTATTAGGAGTGACTTTAATATTATTAATAAAAATTTGAGATTGATTAGTATAATTAAATTTAGTGATTTTTTTCTTATCTCTTGAATTAGAAATTTTCATAGTATTTTTTAAAACAGTAGAATTAGTTTCTAATTTATTTTCATTTGTATTTTTTTCCTTTGATAGAATAGTAGATTTATTATTAACACTATTAATAACATCATCATTACTTAATTGATGACCTCTTCTTTTTTTTAATGGACTTTGTCTTTGGTTTTTTTCATCTTTAACAGGAGATTTTTCAATTAATTTAACAGAGTCATTTTTTTCTAAAGAATTATTATCTTTATTATTTGAATTATTTGTATTTAATATATTATTAATATTATTATTAATATTTATTTGAGAATCATCTTCAGTTATATTTGATTCATTTTGAATTCTATCTAAAATTTGTTTTAAATCATTTTGAATTGCAGGTTTAAAATCTTTTAATTTTCTTTGATAATTACTTAAATTAATATAATTTAAAGAAAACTTTAAAATATCTTCAGCTAAAAGTCTAACAGAAGAAGATCTATCTTGTAAAACAAGTAATAAAGGATTAATCATATCTTTAAAAAGAGTTTCTCCAATAACTTTATTAAATTTATCTTTATATTTTTTAATAAAAGATAAAATTTCAGTTCTAATATCAACATTATCAGTTTTTAAAAAAGAAGGAAAATAATAAATTATAGTATCAAAACCAGTAAATTCCACCCATTTATCTAAACAATTTTGGCAATCTTCTCTTAACATTTGCATTTTATCAGCTAAATTTGGTATTAATGCTAAAGCAATATTTTTAGTATATTGTTTAAATCCATTTCCTAATGATTCTATTAATTTTGTTAAAAGAGATATTATCATTCTTACTATATTCTTATTACCATCTGATAATTTTTCCTTTATTAAATTAAATAAATCATTTAAACCATTTGGTAATATTTTCATATTTGCATTTTCTAATATTTTTTCTATATTTTCACAAGCTAATTTCTTTTCAGGCCATTTTCCACTTTTTATATCTTTTAACATTTGATTTGTTATTTTTTTACTTATATCAACTATGGGAATTAATGTTAATTTTTTTTCATTTGAAGAACCCACTTTTTTCTTTTTTTTTAAATCAGGACTTTTTTTATCAATAACAGTAACTTTATCTAATTCACTTTCTATAATTTTTAAAGTACTTTCTTTAATATCTTTAATCATTTTTCTTAATTCATTCCCAACATATTTATAAATAATACATAATAAATTTGTAGCTGAAGATCTAACTTGAGGATTAGTATTATTTGCCATAGTTTTACATAAATCAACACAATCTTTTATTGGTAATCCATTAATGTCATATTCTTCAATAATTTTACCAAAGAAAAGAGAATATTCATTTAATAATTTAACATTTGGTTTTTTTATTAATTTTGGTATTAAATTTAACATTATTTCCTCTGGTCCTATAAAATCTTTTAAATTTAATAACATTTGATTCATATTATCTTTTATTTTTAAATCTCCTAATTTTTCATAATATGCATTTAATATCATTATTGAATTTTCTTTATCTATTATTTTTTTTGTTATTAAATTATTGAAAATATTAAATGCTTCTCTTATTATATTAAAATTGGTTTCTTTAAAATCTTTTAATTTAAATTTAATATATTGAATTAAATCATTTATATTATAATTTGAAGGATCTGTATTTTCAATAAATTTATTTATTAATTCAAATCCATTTTTTTTTTCTTCCCATTTTGTGCTATTTAAATTATTTATTATATCATTTCCTAAAATATTTTTTATTTCATCATATTTTGGATCTTCTTTTTTGTTTTGAACATTTGATTTTTGATTATTATCTTTTTGATTTAATAAACCATCTTTTTCTTGTTCTAAAGCTAATTGAAGTTTTTTCTCAAATTCATTTATTGATTTCTCTTCTTTTTTATTTATCATTTTTTCCTCTTTTTCTGTTGTTAATGTAATATCTTCTGAATTTAATGATATAGGAATTGTAGTTCTATCATTATTTATATTATTATTATTGATGATTGATTCTTCTTTTTCTTTTTTTTGAACTTCTATTTTTTTATCCTTTTTAAAACGGTTTAATATTTTTTTCTTTGGAAAAGGATTTTCTTTTTTTTTTGTATTTTTATCTACAATGAAATTCTCTTCTTCAGGTTCATTATTATTATTATTTTCATTATTATTACTTTGAATATTATTATTTTCATTTAAAGTAACATTACTATTTTTATCATATCCATCCATTGGTTTAATTGGTCTTTCATCAATACTATTATTTATTTTATTATTTGAATTTAAAATCTCATTTTCAATAGATTTTGTTTGAATAGGTTTTTCATCAAAGTTATTAAAATTATTATTAATAATATCTAAATTAAAATTATTTTTAATAGGCATTTCATCAAAATCATAATTAGTACTTTTAATAGGTCTTTCATCATAATTATCATTATATTGATTTTCATTAATTTCTTCATTTTTTTCTGGTGGAGGAGTATTAATTTCTTCTTTATTATTATTTATTATTCCTTTAATTGGAATATCATCATAATTAACATTATTATTATTATCATTATTTAAATTATTATCTTTAAAATTATTTTCATTAAATTTATTTGAAGCTGGTTTAATTGGTCTTTCATCTACATCAATATCTAATTGTTTTATTGGTCTATTTACAAAATTATTTTTTGTAGGTTTTATTGGTCTATCGTCTATATCAATTGATTTTTTATTTTCTATATTTTCTACATTTTCATTATTATCATTATTTGATTTTATTTGTTTTTCTTTTATATTCTTACTTTTTTTCTTTAAAGGAATTTTTGGAATTTCATCATTTTTTTCTTCTTTTTTTATTTCTGTATTATTATTATTTTCAATATTATTATTTTCTATATCATTATTATTTTCTATCTTATTATTATTTTCAATAATTTTATTTTCTATTTCATTTTCTTCTTTATTTATTTTTTCTTCTTGAATTTCTTTATTTTCATTTATTTCATTATTTATCGTTTTAAATTTATTTTTTATATTTACTTCTATTTTTTTTGGTTGTTCCTTTTTTTCTTCATTATTTTCTATATTTTCTTTTACTTCATTTATTTCCTTTTTATCATTATTATCATTTAATTTATTTAATTCATCTTCATTTTTCATTGGCTTTTCTACAAGAACAAAATCTTTATTTTGATTATTTTGTTTTCCAAACATTTTTCTGAATTTATTTACTCTTTTTAAAGCTGGTTTTGATTTTTTTTTTTGATTATCTTCTTCTTTTTTTTCTTCAGGTACTTCTGATTTTTTTTTCATTAAATTATTTTCTTCTTCTTCATTAGGTTCTTCATGTTTTTCTGATTTTTTTTTCGTTAATTTATTTTCTTCTTCTTCTTTAGGTTCTTCAATTTTTTGATTTATAATTTCTTTCTTTTCTTCTATTTCTTTATCTTCTTTTTTAATAATTTCTTCTTTTGTTTCTGTTATATTTTTTTCTTCTGTTTTTTCATTTATTTCTTTTTTTGGGGATTCAAATTTATTTTTATTCTCTGTAATATTATTTTCACTTTCTTCTTTTTTAAAATCATCTTTTTTAATTTCTTCTTTTATTTTATTGTTTGGATTAATTTCTTGATAATTACTAATTTCATTTTTATTTTGATTTAAATCTTCAAAATTTCTTCTATTAATCATATCATAATTATTATTATTAATTTGATTTAAATCATTATTAAATTTATTTTCATTTAAAATTTGAGTGTTTAAATTAGGATTTTGTAATTGACTAATTAAATTACTATTTAAATTACTATTCAAATTATTATTTAAACTTTGAGTTTGAAGTTGATTAATTTGATTATTAAAAATAGGATTATTTAAATTTGGATTTTGTAATTGAAGATTTAAATTATTATTTAAATTAGGATTTTGTAATTGATTAATTTGAAGATTATTATTTAAAAATTGATTTTGTAAATTAAAATTAGGATTTTGCAATTGTCCCATTTGAATAATATTATTTAAATTTGCTGTTTGTAATTGACCAATTTGATTATTATATAAATTATTATTTAAATTTTGATTTTGTAATTGAGTTATTTGATTATAATTTAAATTATTATTTAACATTTGATTTTGAAGTAACATATTATTTATCATATTATTATTTTGTAATTGAGGTGGATTATTATAATATACATTACTATTAATATTTGGAATAGAAATTTGATTCAAATTATTATTAAAAACTGTATTTCCAATTGTATTGTTTTGATTAGGAGATTGATTAATTTTATTATTAAAAACATTATTATTATTTTCAATGTTTTTAACATTGTTATTATTATTATTGTCTTCATTAATTTCACTTTTTACTGTTTGAGCTATTGCATTTATTAAAGAAGAAAATTTAATTTCTTTTGAATTTTTTTCTGTAAAAGCTTTTTTCTGTGTTCTTTCTTTATTTTCCATTTCACTCATTCTAATATTTAAAGTTTCATAAGAATTAAAAGCAATATTACTTACTTCAGTATTTGAATCTTCTGATAATTTTTTCAATAAATTTGAAATAGGTTTTGGAACTGAATTAATATTTAAATTTGAATTATTTTGAATTTGAGAATATAAAAAATCTAATAAAGGAACTCTATAATTATCATCTTCTTCCATTGACATATTTTCAATATTTGGAAAAAAATATTCTACTTTTAATCCGTTTTTTACAAATATATTAAATAAACTAATTAATTCCTGATTTATTTTTGGATTTTGTAAATAAAATTTATCAAATAATTTCGGTAAAGAAGCTATTAAAAATTGACCAAATTGTTGATTATTTTTTATATTATCAGACATTAATTTAAGTAAATTAATTTCAGCTGAAATAAAACTATTATTATTTTCATTGAGTAAAGTTAATAAGACTTGATATAATTCTGAAAATTTATCTTTATTAACTGGGTCATTTATCAAAGTCTTATTACTATTTAAAAATAAAGTTAAATCATCAATTAATTTTCTTTTTTCATTTATTTTCTTTAAGTTTCCCATTTGATATGGACTTTGATTTGATAAGAAATTTCCTCCTTGATTTTGCATATTCATTTTATTTAAATAAATAAATTGAAAAACAAATTAAAATGTTTTATTTATTTTTAATATCATTCTACAAATTAAAATATATTATTTACATAATCAAATTAAATTTTAATTAATTACAATTTTTTTATTTTAAAATAAAATACTTAATAAGTTATTTAATGGATAATATTAAATATGAAGAATTAAAAGAAATTGGATTTTATAATAAAAGAGAAGATTCATACTTTGATTTATCACCTTATATTATTTCTTCTTTAGAAAGAATAATATTATATTTAAATGAAGAAAAAACTTTTATTAATGGAATTGAATTATTTTATAATGGAGAATCAACTGGAATTTTTTCATCTCCAAATGAAAAAATAATTAAAGATAATAAAATTGATATTATTTGTAATAATGAAGAAGAAAGAATTATTAATATTAAAGGATGTTTTATAAGAAATAGAATAATTAAATTAGTTTTTATTAATAAAAAAGGAGAAGAAATTGGTTTTAATAACGAAAAAGATTATATGAATATGAAAAATAAAAAATATTTTAAAACGAATTCTTCATATGAATTAATTGGAATGAAAATAGCATTTAATAATAGATTAACTTATTTAGAACCAATATTTAAAATAGAAGAAGAATTAAAAATAAATGAAGAATTAAAAATAATTGAATCAAATTTATATGGTAAAAAATTTGATGATTCAATAGATTTTAAATTAGATAAAAAAGTATTTTCTGATAATTGTATTTTAACTAAATTAAATATAATTCATGATAATCATTTAATAATGGGAATTCAAATGTATTATAATTTAAATGATGAAAATTTTGTTTTGAATTTTGGGAAAATAACAAATGGATTAAATGAAACAATAGAATTAAATTTAAAATTAAATGAAGAAATATCTATGTTAAATATAAGATCAGGAGCAATGATTGATGCAATAAATTTATTTACTAATATTAATAATATTATTATTAGTGGTGGTAATGGAGGTGGTCCTCATAAATTTAATTTAAATGATATTAGAAATAAATTTAATGAAAAGAAAAATATTAAATTTATTGGTTTTGAAGGAAGTTATGCCGGAGTATTACATCAATTGAAACTTATATTTAAATATAATTAAAATATCATAAATTTTTTTTTTAATTTTAATTTTTTTTTATCATTTATATATTTATTCGAGTAATAAATGAATTTTAGGGTATTTCAATTATTATTATAATGGATTATTTTTTAATTTTTTAAAAGGATTCTTTTTAAAAGGAATATATAATAAATTTAATAATATATTGATTGTTTTGACATATTTAAAACTTATTATCAAATAATATTATTTAAACGGTGAGCTAATATTTTAAATATTAATTTTATAATTTATTTTTTTAATTTTTATTTCACACTCCTTGAAAAAAATAATTGAAGATTTATTTAATATATTTAATAAAATATAATATTTAATGAATAAAAAAATTATTTATTTTTTTTTTATTTTTTATTCATTTTTTTTTTGAAATGAAGTATTTTCATTCTTCTGATTAACTACGAAAAGTGGAGAATTGATTTTAAAAATATTTTTTGCACAATTTCTTTTTTTTTGACTATAATTATTTAAATTTTTTTTAATATCTTTTTTCATCATATCAAAAAATTTTTGTTCATCAACATAAAAATCTTTTTTAGAATTTAAATAAGAAGGATTTTGAAAATTATTATAATTACTTTGAAAATTAAAATTATTATTTGATATATTAGAAAATTGAAGAGGATTTAAATTAAATAAATTATTTAAATTTAATTGATTAATTGAATTATCACCATTAAAATAATTACTAGTATAAACTTGTTCAATGAATAATTCAAAATTTTTCATAATATAACTTGTGAAAAATTTTTGTAATTTATAATAATATTGAATAGTAGTAATTTGTTTTTTTAAATCATTAGATAAAAATAATAAATAATCAATTTTACTATTATTAATTTTATTATTGGAATTATTTTGATTTTTAATTAAAGAAATTACCATATTTATAACTTGAGAACAATTTGAAAAGAGAGTTAAAATATTCTGAAAATTATTATTACAAAAACTTTGAAAAGATTGTTTTAAACTTGAAAAAGAAGAATGTATATCATTTTGTACAATACTAAAATTATTAAATGTATTATTTGTCTGAAAATCCATATTCTGGGAATTATTTAAATTATTTAAAAATTCAATTTCTGGATTTATATTTTCAAAGTCATTAAAATTGGTTTTTTCTTCTTTTGACATTTAATTTAAAATACATTTTTATTTTTTATTTATATTAGGTTGTTTTAAGATATTTTTTAAATGAAAAACAGTAAATAAATTTTATTGATTATTTTCTCCAAAATCATTATTACAATATTATAATTATTTTTTTTAAATGGGAATGAAAATTTTTTTGATATAAAAAAGAATATAAATAAATTGTATAAAAAATATAATCAATATCCTAATATAAGTAATTTTTATTTATTTTTATAAATAAAAAAATTGATTTCTTTCAACGAAGTTAAAAAATTTTTTTTACCCACACTATTTTTTTCCATTATTTTATAATAAAAACTTAAATAAACTTAAAAAAAAATTAATCATTAACATATTAATTAATCAATTTTTTTCTACTTTATTTTCATGAAAATTCAATAATTATATTCAATATTTTTTTAAATGTTTTTTCTTCTATTTTTAAATTGTTTCATTAAATGTAAATTAGACTTTAATATTTTTTTCTTTCTTCTCAAAAACACAAAATTATTCTTTCTTAGAATATTATTTTATTTATATATTTTTAAAAATATCTTTTTTTTATTTTGTTGTTTTTTATAGTTTTTATGAAATTAAATAATTATTTGAATCAAGTTTAGATTAAAAATATTTAAAGTTATTTTTAAATTTTATTTAAAATTAACATTAATATTTTTTTTAAATTAAAATTTTTATTGCTCTCCAGGAGTATCATTAACTTCATTATTTTTATCTTCACCTTCAATTACTTTATCAATAATATCATCAACTTCATGTTTATTTTCATCTGGAGTTTCTTTATTATCTTCACCTTCAATTACTTTATCAATAATATCATCAACTTCATGTTTATTTTCATCTGGATTTTCTTTATTATTTTCATCATCATTAATATCTTTATCAATAATATTATCTTCTTCATGTTGATTTTCCTCTGGAGTTTCTTTATTATCTTCACCTTCAATTACTTTATCAATAATATCATCAACTTCATTTTTATTTTCCTCTAGTTTTTCATTATTATCTTCACCTTCAATTACTTTATCAATATTATTATCTTCTTCATTTTTATTTTCCTCTGGATTTTCTTTATTATCTTCATCACCATCAATTACTTTTTCAATAATATTATCTTCTTCATTTTTATTTTCCTCTGGATTTTCTTTATTATTTTCATCATCATTAATTACTTTATCAATAATATTATCTTCTTCATTATTATTATTGTCTTCTTTTACTTCATTATTTTCATTGTCTTCTTTTACTTCATTATTTTCATTTTCTTCTTTTACTTCTTCATTATTATCATTGTCTTCTTCTAGTTTGTTTTTTTCTATTTCTCCATCATAATCTTCGTCTTCCTTCTTTTCTTCTCTTTCAATTTCGTCTTTATTTTCATCATCTTTTTCTGGATTAAGAACTTTTGCTTCTTCTTTTTCTTCTTCTTCTTTATATTCTAACATTCCTCCTTCTTCTTTTCCTTCTTCTTTTCCTTCTTCTTTTCCTTCTTCTTTTCCTTCTCCTTTTCCTTCTTCTTTTCCTTCTTCTTTTCCTTCTTCTTTTCCTTCTTCTTTTCCTTCTCCTTTTTCTTCTTTTTCTTTTTCTTCTTTTTCTTTTTCTTCTTTTTCTTTTTCTTTTTCTTCTTTTTCTTTTTCTTCTTTTTCTTTTTCTTCTTTTTTTTTTTTTCTTCTTCAATCATTTTTTTGATTTTTTCTTCTTCTTTTTTTTTTTCTTCTTCT
>JAEEGK010033015.1_pt1 | contig 10090 bp, 7 predicted proteins | sample 8958771 | NCBI WGS metagenome assembly JAEEGK01 (sample SAMN16246547, study PRJNA631951) | gut metagenome | biome: gut microbiome; feature: rumen; material: SC-attached | host: Bos | place: Iran: Karaj | collected 2018-10 | reverse complement strand
ACGGCAAGAAGTATCTTGACTTTGTCGCTGGCATCGCCGTGAACGCTCTCGGCCACCAGAATGCCGCTATCAAGAAGGCTGTCGAAGAACAGATGGACAGCTTCTTCCACATTTCGAACCTTTATCCGAACTTCCCGCAGGTGAACCTCGCTAAGGCTCTCCTCGCTGCAACGGGTTTCGACAAGGCTTTCTTCTGCAACTCCGGTACCGAAGCTAACGAAGGCTGCATCAAGTTTGCACGTAAGTATTTTGACCGGAAGGGCGAAAAGAATCGCCAGAAGATCGTCACGTTCGTGAACAGCTTCCACGGCAGAACTTTTGCAGCTCTTTCTGCAACGGGTCAGCCGGCCATCCGCGAAGGCTTTGGCTCTATGCCGGGTGACTTTGTTCATGTTCCTTGGAACGATGTGGCTGCCCTCAAGGCCGAAGTCAACAACGACACTTGCGCCATCATGCTCGAATCTCTCGCTGCCGAAGGTGGCGTGATGACTGTTTCGGACGAAATGGTCGCTGCCATCAACAGCTTGAAGAAAGAATTCGGCTGCCTCGTGATTGTCGACGAAGTCCAGGCTGGTATGGGCCGTCTCGGCACATTCCTTGGCCTTCAGAAGCATGGCATTGATGCTGACCTCGTGTCGCTTGCCAAGGCTCTTGGTGGCGGTCTCCCGCTCGGTGCAGTGCTCCTCCGCCAGAAGGTTGCTGACCAGCTCAAGGCGGGCGATCATGGCACGACATTTGGTGGAAACCCGGTTGCTTGCGCAGTGGGCCTCGCTGTCGTGAACCAGATTGCAAAGCCGGAATTCCTCGCCAATGTGGCTGCACGTTCTGCTCAGATCAAGGCTGGCCTCGAAGCAATCGCTGCGAAGTTCCCGGCAGTGAAGGGCATCCGTGGTGAAGGCTTGATTCTCGGTCTTGCTTTGGACGAATCGCTCCCGGTCGGCAACGTGATTGCTGCTGCCCGCGACGAAAAGCTGATGGTACTCAGCGCCAAGGGCAACGTGTTGCGTATGCTCCCGCCGCTGAACGTGAGCGCCGCAGAATGCGACGAAGCTCTCGCCAAACTCGAAAAGGCTTTCGCAAAGGTCGCGAAGTAAGCTTGTCATGCTCGCGAAGGCGGGCATCTCCTTTAAAAAACGCCTATGGACAAACTCCATAGGCTAATTTTTTTTGACATCAGCACGTTAATTTATGTAGTTTATACTACGATGAAATTCATAAATGCTTTTGCCGCAATCCTTTCAATTCTTTTTGCTTTGCTCTTAGTTGCTTGTTCCAACTCGAACGAGGACTCTGTTGCTGATGGCAAGAATGTATATCGTGCCACTTATTATCTGCTGGAACTGCCTGAAGGCTATTCCGTCGATGACGCACCGTCTGAATCCAATAGCGGATGGAACGTTCGTTATGTCAAAGATTCTTTTGACAATCGTATTATGTCTTTTTATGATGGCGAGTACACAAAACACGGTAAACGGACCAGTAAAAAATGCAAAAAGAATGGCTTTATGACGTACTCCCGACTCGATTCTATGAGCCTGTTCCATGGCGCTCTGTCTGTTCATCGAACCGTTGTTATTTATGCCAACCGTTCTGGCTCATTAATTCGCAGGCAAATCCCGTTATTTGTCGAATTTAATTATCGTCCCGATTTAGTCGATTCCACCATTTGCGAAAAAATCATCGGTTCTGCGAAAGTCCTGAAAAAGTGATAAAATTAATTGCTTATGATTGCAATGAATAAATTTGTTATTAATCTCTTTATCGCTTTAATTCTTGTTTTGCCTGCATTCCTGTTTGCACAGAGTGATTCCACAAAGAATTCTCAGTCCTGTATTGAACTATACAAATTAAATATTCATTACAGCAAGAACGATGTTCCACAATCGTTTGATTTTACTTGTCATTCGCGTTCAAAATATTTGGAACGCCTTTTTATGATTTCTCCAATCCAGGCTGCAATTGATTATGATGGATTTGTTCACTTGAGGGTTGATGGCAAAATTAGCGAGTTCCCCATTTCTTATGTGGATCCTGGTGAAGAAAAAAAGTTGGATAAATCGAAGATAACGATTGTGAAATCGCTTTTGGGAAAAACAGAATCTACAACTGTCTCTGATTTATGGGGTACAGGGAGCTTGTTTACGAGAAACAATTTTTTCAAAGGGAAATGGGAAGAAATGCGAATTTTGACGCCGCTTTTTAGTGATTTCCAAGGATTGCATGTTTCGGGTTATGCTTGCTCTGATTGGCAACCGTTGCGCGAAGTTACGGAACCCAAATGCAAGACACAAACGGCGAAACCCAAAGTCGCAAAATCAAAAACGTTGGAACAATTGCCTGCCGATAGTCTTATGAAACGTATCAATGGCGATGTTGATGCAATGCTTGATTGTGCCGAAGAAAATTTTTAAGCTTAAAAAAAACTAAAATAGCAATTATATAAGTTTTATGAATGGCTATGATAGCTTGTTATTTTTGTGAAAATAATCACATAAACTTTTCTTTTTGTTTTATTTTGTAGTTAAATTCGTTATTTTTGCTTAAATTCTTTGCCTAATTTCGAATACTTTTTCTTATTGTTTTTTGTAACAAAAAAGTCATGAAAATGAAAAAATAAGGTATGCTCGAAAATCCTTTAATTAAATGAATGCTTAACTTATATTTGCTCTTACATTTGTTAACAACCCCAAAGGTACTATGTCAGAGCAAGAAAAAGCAGTAGTTTCGGGATCCGCCGTGAATTCGGCGATGAAAGTGGATAACGCCATTACGCTGCAAGAGGCGCTTGTAATTCTTTGGAAAAAGAAATGGACGCTTGCTCTTTTTGTTATTGTTGCTACCTTGATTGGTGGTTCTTATGCCATGTGGGTTCGCCCTCAGTATTCGAGCGATGTCCTGCTTCAAGTGAATGTGAAGGGCGCTAGCAGCAAATCGACCAAAGCTATGGGCGAAATGGGCGAAGTCCTTGAATTGGCTAGCCCTGCAGACGCTGAAATTGAACTTATTAAAAGCCGCATGGTGCTTAGCAGCGTGGCCGCCGAGGAACACCTTCATTTAAAAGCAATTCCGACGGGTTTTTGGGATCGTTTGACACATCAAGAAGGCCGCATGGATTTAGATTCTTTGCGGATTCCAGAAAAGTTCCGCACTGAAAAATGGACTGCGGTTGTAGAAGGTGAAGATGGTGATGCTTATTCTGTGATTGAACCTGAGGGAAAGACAATCCTTAAGAATGCCAAGCCGGGCGAGGTTTATAACGTCAAATATGCAGACGATTCTCTCGTTATCCGCGTCAACTTCATGCTGGCTAAAGAAGGGCAGAAGTTTGTCCTTGTTCAAGGTTCTTCGCTAAAAGCGGGCAGAGCTTTGATGGGGGCGTTGAATGTGATGGAACGTGGTAAAAAAACGGGTATCATTGCGGTGCGTTATAGCCATCGCTACCCTGATCGTGCGGCTTCTATCTTGAACACCATTGCGAGAACTTATCTGCGACAGAATATCGAAATGCGTACGTCTGAAGCCGAAAAGACGCTTGGATTTTTGGAAAGCCAGTTGCCCAGTGTCAAGGCAAAACTCGATAGTGCCGAGAGAGTGCTGGCGGATTACCGCTATAAAATCGGTTCCATTGATATGAATGGCGAAACGCGTGCGCACATCTCGAAAGAAAATGATTTGCAACGTCAAATTCTTGATTTGGAACAAAAGAAACAAGAAGCGATGCGTCTCTTTAAAGCGGAGCATCCGAGTGTCGTGACTCTTGTCAAACGCCAGAACAAATTGCGTGGCGAATTGGCTCAGCTCAAGAAGAGTGCCGAAAAGATGCCGCTTACGCAGCAAGAAGTTCAACGCTTGCAAGAAGAAGTTGCTGTGAACAGCGAAATTTATACGACCATGCTCAATAACATCCAGCAGTTGCGAGTTGTGCGTGTGGGCGAGGTCGGTAACGTGCGTATTGTCGATTTGGCGCAGGTCGAAGCGCAACCCTCTAAGCCGAAGCGCTTGAATATTCTCATTTGTTCTGTAGCGGCAGGCTTCATGCTGGGCGTGTTCTTTATCTTCATGATGTATATGATGAAAAACGGTGTCCGCAGTGCTTCTGAAATCGAACGTGAAACGGGCATGAATGTATTGGTGAAAGTTCCTTGTTCTAAAGATAGGTTGTTACGAAAGAAAAAGCTCTTATCTCATGGAAAGCCTTTTGTTTTGCAAAGGACTGACGATGAAGTGACGGAATCTTTTGAATCTATGATGACGGCTGTCAAGTTCTCGTTGACGCAGCCGATGGAGCATCTTGTGATTCTTGTGATGGGGCTTGTTTCGGGCGTGGGCAAAAGCTTTGTTTCGCAGAATTTGGCGGCAACCATGGCGGCTAACGGCAAAAAAGTGCTGTTGATTGATGCGGATATGCGCCGCGGCGTTCATCACGAAAATTCAAAGTTTGGCCTTGCTGATATTCTTTTAGGCAAGGCAACGTTGGATGATGTTGCCCAAAGTAAGTTTAATGATAATTTATTTGTGCTTGGCTCTGGAAGGACTACCATGACTACGTGCGGCTTGCTCCGCAGTGAAGCTATGGACAAATTGCTTAAAGAAGCCCGTCAGAAGTTTGACATGGTCATCGTCGATACTCCACCGCTGAATTTGGTGACCGATGCCGAATTGATTTGCCCGCTGGTCGATTTCTCGCTGTTTGTGTTGCGTTACGGATGCCACCGTATGGATGATATCAAGGAAACGTTGTCTAAAGTTTCTCGCTATTCTAAAAAGCCGGGAGCGATTGTGATGAACCAATGCGAGTATGAACCGGGCCATTACGGCTACTACGAAAAGGAATACTATTACAAACAACCGCAAGACTACAAGCGCTTTTCGTTTGCTTCGCTATTCTTTTTGCTGGGTTCCAAATTTGGGGGTAAACAATGAATAAATTAAAACTGATTTCTGCTTTCGCATTTGCCCTTGCTTTTGCGGGAAAGTCTTTTGCTGCCGATGCCGATGAAGAAATTATCGGTAAGTACGGGGCTATTACGATAAAGAATGTTGATAGAATCGGGAATAATGGTGTCAAGGTTAAATGGACTGTTGCCTATATTGACGATAGCTCGGATGAAACTCCTGTGATTCCTGAAGATATTCAGGTGGATTCTGTTTATTACAGCCGTGTGTTTAAAACGGGTGTCTATTCGACGTTGATGCTCCCTTTTGATGCTCCGACATGGAAATTTCAAGGCTTTGGTGCTTATTCATTTGTGTCTATAAGTAAAGATCAGAATAACAGTACAGAATATAGTATATATGTTCAAGAATTTTTAAGTGATTTAAAAGCTAATACTCCATATATTGTTATATCAACAGGTTCTGATAATAGTACTATCTCTTATAATATGGAATATCAACCACCAGAAAAAATAACATTCAATACAACTACAAATACGAGAAGTCACACGTTTTCGAGTGGCGGCTACAACTGGGAAATCCTTGGAACATACGAACGCATAGAATTTAAGAATCCCAAGGGAATTTACGGCTTTGCTGCTAAAGAAAAAAACAACACGAAAATAGGTCAGTTTACGAAAGCCGCTTGCAGTGATACTAGCTGTGCTTATATCCGCCCTTTCAGAGCGTATCTCAAGTGTACTTTACCCAAGGCTTCGCAGGTAAGGGGTTTGGCTAAATCCGCTGATGATGTTGCTAGTTTGGATGATTTGCCTAAAAACATTGAGGTACATATCGTTGAAGAAAATGGTGATAGAACGTATCTCGGTACGCTCAATACCTATACAGGTGAAATTACTGTAGAAGACCGTTGGTTCGATATGAAGGGCCGCAGGCTCCAGCAAAAGCCTACTGCAAAGGGAACCTATTTCAACAATAAAAAGAAAGTGGTTATCAAGTAAAGAGGCTATATGAATATCAAAATCGAAAAGAAAAAATATACGCCTCCTTTTATGGAAGTTTTGTACATGAAAGGCGATTCTAGTCTGTTGAGAGGGTCGTATGGTGATGATGACGATGAAGACCTTGAAGATATTGACGAATTCGATGACGGATACGATGACGAATTTGGCTAATTTCTATCTCACCTGATAAAAACAAATAAAAGGCCGCGATAACTCGCGACCTTTTTTAAATCTAACCCCTGTTACCTAAAACTTAAACGTTAAACAAGAAGTACATGATGTCGCCATCCTGCACGAGGTATTCCTTGCCTTCCGTGCGGACAAGCCCAGCTTCCTTCGCGGCGTTCCAGCTGCCGTGCTTGAGGAAGTCGCTGTAGCTGAGCGTTTCTGCGCGAATGAATCCGCGTTCGAAGTCCGTGTGGATGACGCCTGCGCACTGCGGTGCCTTGAAGCCTGCGTGGAACGTCCAAGCGCGGCATTCTTTTTCGCCTGCGGTAAAGAACGTGCGCAGTCCGAGAATTTCATAGCCTTTACGAACAACAGAATCAAGTCCAGATTCTTCCATGCCGAGTTCCTTGAGGAAGTCTGCCTTGTCGGCGGGTTCCATCGCGGAGAGTTCTTCTTCAATCTTGCCGCTGATGACGATGACGTCGTGACCGTGCTTAGAAGCGTATTCCTTGAGCTGATCGACGTAAGCGTTACCCGTGAGGATGTCGTCTTCTTTGACGTTAGCGCAGTAGAAGAGCGGCTTTGCGGTGAGGAGTCCGAGGTCCTTGATGATGAGTTCCATTTCGTCGCTGTCGTGCATCACGGTGCGTGCGGCGCGGCCTTCTTCCATGGTCTTCTTCAAGAGTTCGCAGGCGGCGAGGCGGGCCTTTGCTTCGGCGTTGCCGGTGCGTGCAGATTTTGCTTCGGTCGCGAGACGCTTTTCGACGGAGTCCAAATCCTTGAGGATAAGTTCTGTTTCGATGACTTCGACGTCGCGGATCGGATCGACTGAACCGTTCACGTGAATGATGTTTTCGTCGTCAAAGCAGCGCACCACTTCCATGATGGCTTCGCATTCGCGGATGTGGGTGAGGAACTGGTTGCCGAGGCCTTCGCCCTTGCTGGCGCCTTTTACAAGACCTGCGATATCGACAAATTCTGTAACGGCTGGGACGATGGATTTCGGGTTATAGACTTTTACGAGTTCGTCGAGGCGTGCATCCGGGACGCTCACCATGCCGACGTTCGGATCGATGGTGCAGAACGGATAGTTTGCGGATTCTGCGCCTGCGTTGGTGATTGCGTTAAAGATGGTGCTCTTGCCTACGTTGGGGAGGCCTACGATGCCGCATTTAAAACCCATGATAATCTCCGATTTGTGGCGGGATTTTCCGCCGACTCATTTTATGGTGATTGTAATCGCTTTATTCTATAGCGATTTTGTCACCTGTTTTTTCGGCGTAAAGGTAGAAAAATGTGGCTCATCTGCAATTATCTGTGTGTCAATAAAATTAAAAAAACGCATCATAGGCGTGTTAATGCATGGTGATAAGCGAGTTGAATGGTTGTATAATTTGAGGATGATAATAAATCGTCGTGAGAATGGAGGCGTCGGCCAAGGCTAATCCTTCGCAGTAGCGTGCAAAACGAGTGTTGCGACGGGCTGCTCGCAGACCGACATAACCGAGTGAAGCCGCTGACGCCGTAGGCGTCAACTCTGAGCTGGGGCCCCGCCCGCATGACGTTCTTTTTGCAATTAAAAGCGGATTTTATTCGTTGCCTCAAAAAAGCCCTTGTAGTGGACCACGTTATAATCTAAATTTACGCCCGTTTTTAGGTGTTGTATGGCGACAAGTGCGTTAAAGACGAATATGGATATGCTGAATGGCCCTCTCGGAAGAAAAATTCTGAGGTTCGCTATTCCGCTTGCGGCAACGAGCATTTTGCAACAGCTGTTCAATGCCGCAGATATTGCCGTGGTGGGCCAGTTTGCAGGCGACAAGGCGCTTGCTGCTGTTGGTGCAAACACGTTCGTCATCAACTTGCTCATCAATCTGTTCGTGGGCATTTCCGTCGGCGTGAACGTAGTCGTCGCTAATTCCATCGGCGCCCACAGTTACCGTTCGGTGACCCGCAGCGTCCATACGTCGGTGATGGTTTCGTTCTTTAGCGGAATTTTGCTTTCGTTCGTCGGCATCTTTTTTGCTAGGCCGATTCTTACAGCGGTTTCGACGCCTTCGGATATCTTGGATATGGCGGTGCGTTACCTGCAAATTTATTTTGCGGGCATGCCGTTCGTGATGTTGTTCAACTTTATCGCGGCGATTCTGCGCGGCAAGGGTGATACAAAGCGTCCGCTCTACGTGCTGATGGTCGCAGGTGCCGTGAATGTCGTCTTGAACTTGATTCTCGTGGCGGGCTTTGACCTTGGCGTGTCGGGCGTTGCGATTGCGACGGTTTTTGCGAACGTCATCAGCGGACTTACGTTATTCTATTTCTTGCTTCATGAAGTAGGCCCGTTCAAGCTCGAATTTTGGAAGCTCCGTGTGACTCCGCTTTTCTTGAGCCGTATCATGCGCGTTGGGCTGCCTTCGGGGCTTCGTGGAGTCGTGTTCTCGTTTAGCAATGTGTGCTTGCAGTCGGCCATCAACAGCTTGGGATCTTCGACGGTGGCTGCTTCTGCGGCTGCACTCAATTACGAATTCATTGTCTATTACTGGCTCAATTCATTTTCTCAAGCTTGCGTAACTTTTGTCGGTCAGAATTACGGCGCGAAAAACATGCCCCGTTGCCGCAGTGCTGTCCGCTGGACGCTCTTGCTGGGTTGCGCCTCGACGATTGTGCTGAGCGCGCTCTGCTGTATTTTTGCAACTCCCTTGCTGTCCGTGTTTACGTCGGATCCCGAGATTATTGAAATTGGTTCCATCCGCATGTATGTGGTGGTCGGGCTTTTGTTCATCAATGTCTTCTTGGACGTGTTTTCGAGTGCCCTTTCTGGAATGGGGCGCTCCCTTGCTCCGGCGCTTACTTGCGTCGCTGGCGTGTGCGGACTCCGCATTCTGTGGGTTATTTTCGTGTTCCCGCAGTACCGTTCCTTTGCCTCGTTGATGGTTGTTTATCCGGTCAGCTGGATTGTAACCATCTCCGTTATTGTGGGAATTTACTTCTATAGAGTGAAAAAAACGCAATTTTAGGAATGTAAATATTTGTTATCCTAACAGTCTGTTTTTGCCGTGTTGCGGATTTTTTGACATTTTGTCAATGGTCAAATTTGGCGTTTTTGAGAAAAATTGGCCAAATAAACGTAATTTTATCAATGACCAAGTTGGTCATACTGCCGATTTGGGATTAGATTCACAGGCGTCAATTAGTGTTGGAGAATTGATGCTTCTGCAATCGGATGGAGACTCGGATCACTACTCTTCATGATAAACGACAGTGACCTTGGCCGAACAGAGATTCTAATCCCAAACGGCTTTTTTGTATCTATCGCAAATCGTCGAGGTTGATTCCGTACATCTTGACGTTGTCAATCCACAAATCGGTACCGTTATAGACGAATATGGTGAAACGCGTTATTTTGTTGCGGGTCACGTCCCAGCCGTGGTAGCTTTTGCCATCGGCGTTTGTAAAGTCTTTGGGCGTGACTGCAACACGTGTCCATTTTTCGTCTGCACTTCCTTTATACGAGGTCTTGTAGTTCGTGTCGGATTCGACAATTGTTTCGAGAATGATTTCGTAATCGCCGTTACCCTTGAGCCAAACTTCAACGGAATCGAGCCTGCTCAAGTCGTGCGTGTGTTCAGCAATTCGTGTTCCGATGACGACATAGCGTCCAAGCTTGTTTGCTTGGTATTGCACGTGAAGGACATTTTTCCCGAAGATTGAACTATCCGCTTTTTCGATGCCGTTCGTCGGTTTCGCTTCAAGGTTGTTCTTGACGGTCGCGCTGTCGTGCGGCTGGATGTACCAATCGAACTTGTTGTTTAGCGGTGCCGGGAGAGCATTGAACTTGGTGCCGCTTTCGAAGTTCAAAATTTCGATGCTGTTGAGGGCTGCCACAAGCGAATCGCTCAAGCCCTTCCAAACGTTCACGTCCTTGAGTTTTGCGGCTTTCTTGTCGCCCCACGTGAGCAGCCACGGTCTTACGGTGTCTGCCGCACTTTCGACGCGGATGTTGAGCGCTGCGCTGTTGAGCGTCG
>JAEEGK010033012.1_pt1 | contig 10091 bp, 3 predicted proteins | sample 8958771 | NCBI WGS metagenome assembly JAEEGK01 (sample SAMN16246547, study PRJNA631951) | gut metagenome | biome: gut microbiome; feature: rumen; material: SC-attached | host: Bos | place: Iran: Karaj | collected 2018-10 | reverse complement strand
AAACGATAATGTTATGAGTGAAGGTAAAATCATCGTCGGATTAGACATCGGCACCACCAAGGTGGCATGCATCGTAGGCCAGAAATCCGACAACGGAAAAATTGAAATCCTGGGATACGGAAAGACCGTATCTACAGGTGTGCGTCGTGGCGTGGTCACCAACATCTTCGACACTGTCGAAGCCATCAAAACGGCAGTCAAACAAGCCTCCGACCAGTCGGGTGTCGAGATCAACCGCGTCAGCGTAGGCATCGCCGGTCAGCACATCAAGAGTTTGCAGCATCGCGGCGTCTTGATGCGCGACAACCACGAGACCGAGATTTCGGAGGCCGAGTTGGAGCGTCTGCGCAACGACACCTTTAAAATCAACATGACGCCTGGTGAGGAAATCATCGACGTCATCCGCCAAGACACATACGTGGATGGCGAGCTGGCAGGCAACCCAGTGGGTATGTTGGGCAGCAAGATCGAGGCCAACTTCCACGTCATCATCGGCCAGACATCGGCGGCCAAAAACATCGTCAAATGCATCCAGAGTGCTGGCTTGGACATGGACTATATGATCCTTGAACCCATTGCCTCGGCCCAGGCCGTCCTCGACGATGAGGAGAAAGACGCTGGCGTGGTCCTCGTCGACATCGGCGGCGGCACCACCGACATAGCCGTCTTCAAGGACAAGAAGATACAACACACCGCTGTGATTCCCTTTGGTGGCAACATCATCACGGAAGACATCTGCTCGGGTTGCTCCATCATCAAGCACTACGCCGAAGAGGTGAAGGTGAAGTTCGGATCGGCCTTGGCTGGCGAAAACCGCGATGACGAGGTGGTCTCCATCCCCGGTATCCGCGGCAGGGAGCCTAAGGAGATTTCGTTCAAGAATTTGGCCAACATCATCCAAGCCCGCTTGGAGGAAATCTTCGAATTGGTCAACTATGAAATCCAGAAGGCCAAGACCGACAACCAACTCATCGCCGGTATCGTGCTGACGGGTGGCGGTGCCATGATGAGGCACATCCAACAGTTGGCTGAGTTCAAGACCGGCTTGGAGGTGCGCATCGGCTATCCCAACGAGCACCTCAACCAAACTGAGATGAAGGAGATGTCGAGCCCGATGTTTTCGACAGGTATCGGTATCGTCATCGAGACCATCGCCCGCATGGAGCACGACGAGTATCTGAAAGCCTCGAAAGCGGCTGACGAGATGCGTCGTGAGCCTCAGCATCAGGACGAAATCGCCGCCGAAACTCCCGAAGTGGAGCAAGGCGACAACGAACAGGAAGAAAACGAAGGCAAAAAACCGAAGAAAAAAGGCATCGATTTGAAAAAAATCGTAACTTCGTTCACTGAATTCTTCACTCCCGACAACATTGAATAACCCATCAAAAAACCGAAACACTATGGCAGAAGATTACATGATGAACCCAAACGCACAGGACGAGTTGTTCAAGCCTGTTGACGTGGAGAAACCCAACTATATCAAAGTCATCGGTGTCGGTGGCGGTGGTGGTAATGCCGTCAACCACATGATGGAGGAAGGCATCCAAGGTGTCGACTTCGTACTCTGCAACACCGACCATCAAGCCTTGTTGAAGAGCCGTGTGAAGACCACGGTTCACCTCGGCAAGCGCGAGCTGGGTGCAGGCAACGACCCCAACATCGGCCGCGAAGCCGCTGAGATGAGCCGCGACGAGATTGAAGCACTGATGGACGACAACACCAAGATGCTGTTTGTCACCGCTGGTATGGGTGGTGGCACGGGAACAGGTGCTGCTCCTGTGGTGGCCAAGATGGCCATGGAGAAAGGCATCCTCACCGTGGGCATCGTCACCATGCCTATGGAGCGCGAAGGCCGTCGCCGTAAGCTGCAAGCTTTGGCGGGCATCGACGAACTCAAGAAATGCGTCGACACCCTCATCCTCATCAGCACCGACAAGCTGCGCGACCAATATGGCAACATGAAGCTCTCAGAGGCCTTTAAGAAGGCTGACGACGTGTTGGCCACGGCTGCAAGAGGCATCGCCGAAATCATCACCGTGCCTGGTTATGTCAACGTTGACTTCGAGGACGTGAAGACTGTCATGAAGGACAGCGGCAAGGCTATCATGGGCTCGGGTGTCGCCGAAGGCGAGAACCGTGCTGAGAAGGCCATCAAGGATGCCATCCACTCGCCCTTGCTCAACGACTCGAACATCGAAGGTGCGAAGAACATCCTGCTTTATATTACCTCGGGCACCAACGAGGTCTCGCTTGACGAAGTGGACGAGATCCTCGAAATCGCCCAAAACGCTTGTGGCAACAACTCCGACGTCATCTGGGGTAACGGCACCGACGAAAGCTTAGGTGAGGCCCTTAGTGTCACCTTGATTGCCACGGGCTTCAACCACGATGCCAAGCCTTATAGCGCTGTGATTGCCGAGAAGCAAGCTCCGGCCGGTCCCGCCCAACCCAAGAAGGTATACGACCTGAGCGGTCAAGTGAAGGATGAAAAAACTTCGGCCTCTGAGCCTGTCGAAGGGCCTGCCCAACCTGCCAATCTGGCGGTGGGTTCAGTGGCAGCCACTGAGGTGGAGACAACCTATCCCAAGGCAGAGCAGCCTGAGAAGACCGTTCATTCCTTGTTCACTCCAGTAACTGAGGACCCTGAGCCTGTCGAAGGGCCGACCGATAACAGCAATGATTTCAAGGTCCCTGAGCCCGTCGAAGGGCCGTCAAAAGAAGGGCCGACCCCAATTGAAGATCAGCAACCTATCGACGATGAGCCTCTCTTCGATCCCGTCGACGAGCCAACTCCTGCGGTACCTGCTTACGACGCACCACAGACCCCTCGTTACGACGATGAGCGTCCCGTGGTCAGGATCTTCGAAAACCCCTTCCGCTCGGGTGGTGGTGACGAAGAAGGTTTTGAGATCACTTCGCGCATCATGACCAAGGAAGAGACCCAGGCCAGAGCCGAGCAGGAGATAGCCGTGCTTGAGGCCAAGAAGGCCAAAGAAACCGATCCCAAGGAACAACTGAAGAAACAGCGTCTGCGTGCCTTGAGTGTGAACTTCAGGACGGCACGTGGCTTGGAAGAGCTGGAGAACCAGCCTGCCTACCTGCGTCGCAACGTTGAAATCAGCCATGACGAAGAAGGGCTGTCGGAGTATTCGGCTTCCCAAAACGGCATCAGCGGGGAGAACTCCTTCCTGCACAAAAACGTCGACTAAACGTTCGCAACCTAACTATTTGCATTATCAATACAGACTATTGGTTTTTTCGCAGAACCCGTAATGCGGGTTCTGCGATTTTTGTCTATCTTTGCGGCAAATTGCGGAAAAGCCACCAAAACCACTATGCTATGCGGAAAAAGCCACTACTCATCACATTAGCCCTCGTCATGCTGACTCTCGGCGCGTGGGCTCAGGAATGGATTGCTGCCGGCAGCTCGCAAGCTGTCGCCCCCAAGGTCAAACTGCTCTCTGACACGGAACAAGCCACAGAGGTTTGTGTCACCTTGGGTGGTTTCTTCAAGGAGGAAGTCAACACGCCTCAAGGCAAGCAGTATATCATCACCATGCCCAAGATGGCCTCCATGTTGGAAGAAGGCGCGCCCGACTTGCCGCTCTATGCCGTGCCCGTGCTCATCGACGACATGGCAGAGATGGAGGTTCGGGTCAAGGAGTCACGCTATCAAGACTTTGAAGGCATTGAAGTGGCCCCTTCAAAAGGCAATCTCAGCCGTCAGGTTGACCCGGATGAGGTTCCGTTCCGCTACGGCGAGGCTTACACGCAAAACCGCTTTTTCCCTAGCACACAAGCAAGCCTTGATGCGCCCTACATCCTGCGTGACTTCCGTGGACAGAACATTCTGGTTTATCCTTTTGCATACAATCCCATTACAAAGACGCTCAGGGTCTACACCCAACTGACGCTGACCCTGTGTAAGACGGGCAATAAGGGCAGCAATGTCAAAATAAGCCGCAGGTCAAGTCAGACAAAGATGGCGCCTGAGGCCGAGGCTATGTATCGGCATCGCTTCATCAACTATCGTGAGCGTGCAGCCAAATACAGTTTTATCCCCGATGAGGGCGAGATGTTGGTCATCTGTCCGTCAAATTATCTTGCTGCCATGCAGCCCTTCGTGAACTGGAAAAACGAGTCGGGTAGGCCAACGACCATGGTCAACCTCAGTGACATCGGCGGCAACAACATCGACCAAATCAAATCGTACATTCTTAGCCACTACAACAACTCCAATGAGAACTTGTGCTATGTGCTGCTTGTGGGCGATTACAACGACATCACGCCTAAGTTGACGAATGGCGGACGCTCCAACATCTGGCTGGGACAGCTCGAAGGCTCTGACAATTACCCCGAGGTCTTTGTGGGTCGTTTCTCCGTGGAGAGCGTGGCCGACGTGCAAAACCAGGTGATCAAAGTGGTCTATTACGAGCGTGACATGCCTGCCAATGCCGACTGGCTTGGCAAGGGCATAGGCATAGGCTCGACAGAAGGCTCGGGCAGTGGTCACAACGGTGGTGAGTCGGACTATATCCACATGGAGTACATCCGCGACACTTTGATGCATTACACCTATAGCGACGTGTCGCGGCATTACCTTGGCGTGGGCGTAGGTACCAATGCCGCCATGCTGAGTGCCGATTTCAACGCGGGCGCTGGCATCTGCAACTATTGCAACCATGGCTCAGTGACGGGATGGTATGTGGGTTCTTTCAACAATAGTCATGTGAACGCATTGGTGAACGACTACAAGTGGCCTTTCATTTGGTCGACGGCTTGCCTCAACGGGCAGTTCAACTCAACTTGTTTTGCCGAGGCTTGGATGCGAGCCACCAACGGAACGACAGGCGCTCCAACAGGTGCCATCGGCGGTATGTTCTCCTACATCAACCAACCTTGGCAACCGCCCATGACGGGGCAAGATGAGATGGTGAATGTGTTGTGCGAATGGCGTTCGCCTGACCAATTCCATCATACTTTAGGCGGTGCATCGCTCAACGGCAACATGAAGATATTGGATCTGCATCCCAGCGATCATGGCGATACCCACAACACATGGATTCTCTTTGGTGACCCCAGCCTGATGCTGCGCACCGACACGCCTACCGAGCTCAATGTCGGCATACAACCCCCGGCCATCTTTTTGGGTCAGACCGAGCTTCGCCTTACGGCCGATGCCGACTATGCCCTTGCCACTCTTTCCGTTGACGGACAAGTGATCTGTTGTGCACCTGTCGTTAACGGAGAGGCCACGCTTACCTTTGAAAGTCCTGCTGAGGTGGGGATGGCAAAACTCATTGTGACGGGCTTCAACAAAGTCACCGAGGTCAGAAATATTGATATCATTCCTGCCAACGGTGCCTATCTTACATACGACAGCCATTCTGTAAACGATGCCAACGGTCAGGCCGACTATGGCGAGACGGTGGGCCTCGACGTGACCCTCAAAAACATTGGCAACCAAACAGCATCCAATGTGCAGGTCGTTTTGTCCTCCGATTCTCCGAAAGTGACGATTGTCAACGGCACTGCTTCGATTCAATCGATGGGTTCAATGACGGCTTATACCATCGCGAATGTCTTTAGGATTGCCGTCGATGAATCCATTGTTGACGGCGAGCAGGCCTATTTTACCTTGGCCTGTAACGTCGGCAACCAGACGTGGACGAGCCAGTTCCGCATGACGCTCCATGCACCAGTCTTCGCCTTATCAGAGTTTCGGCCTGTGAATATAGTCAATCCTGGTGGCAACGGACAACTCCTTGTTGGCATCAAAAACATCGGTTCTTCCGATGCCCGTGATGCTCGCCTGCAGCTTTTCAGCAGTACCACTGACCTCAACTTCAGCCAAACTAGTTATGCTATGGGCGTCATTCCTGCCGGTCAAACCGCTTTGGTGACGGCTTCTTTCACCACTTCGAGCCAGATTCCCAACAACTCCAGCATTGAGGTGCAGTATCTCTTTGACGCATCGCATTACACGTTGAGCGGGGTTGAATTGCTCAATATAGGTACCATCAAGGAGACCTTTGAGACGGGTGATTTCTCCTCCTTCGCTTGGGAGAGTCTGGGCGGCAGCCAATGGTATATCGACAGCAGCACGGCCAATACGGGAACCTACAGTGCCCGTTCGGGTTCCATCAATCATACCAATCTCACCACGCTTCAGGTGGAGATGACGGTTGATGAAGTAGGCGAGATCGGATTCTTTAAGAAAATCTGTTCAGAAGCCGATAAGGACAATCTTACTTTCTATATCGACAACCAAGCCATGGGCGTTTGGTCGGGCGAGGTGGACTGGAGCCGCGAGGTGTTCACTGTGTCGCCTGGAACCCACAAGTTCAAATGGATTTACATGAAAAACGGTAGTGGCAGCTATGGCGACGACTGCTGCTGGATCGACGATGTGCAGTTCCCGTCTGCAACGTCCATCACCTTCTTGCCAGCTTTGACAGTGCAGGCTCAAGTCAACCTCAACCAAGTCACGCTGACCTGGCAGGGCTTGCCTGGAGTCGAGAATTATACGATTCGTCGTGATGGTGAGATCATTGCCACGCAAACGGAGACCTTCTTCATGCAGTATACCAGTGTCGGTACTTACCTCTATAGCGTCACCGCCATCGATGCCGAGCATCACACTTCTTTGCCTGCCTTTGTCGAGGTGGAGGTTACAATGGTAGGACTTGATGAACCTGCAAATGAAGTCAGCATCTATCCCAATCCCGTTGATGAGATGCTCCATGTCGTCTTGGGGCAGCCTTTCGATTATGTCCTCTTCAATGCCCTAGGACAGATAGTGGCTCAAGGCGAGAGTGGAGGAGAAGCACAACTCCGTTGCGGCGACTTGCCACAAGGTTTGTATTACCTGCAAATCGCCACAGCATCAGCTGTCGTGGTGAAGAAAGTCATTGTGAAATAACCTTCGATATGGCCTATCTGAAATCCAACGATTTGTTTGGCAAGCTTAATCCAGAGACCTTGTACGAGCACGTGCCGCGTCCACTCCTTATCGCCGACCACCTGATGACGCCCGACAATATGGGAGCCATGATTCGTTTGGCCGACAACATTGGTGCTTCAGAGATCTGCTTCTTAGGTAGCGAGGACGAACATCGCCTTGGCAAGGTGCGTCGTGCCGCCGCTTCGAGCCGCGACAATATCCGTTGGTATTTCTACGATGGCAACGACCTTCGGAAGATTGTTCCTGAAGGTAAAAAAATCGTTGCCATTGAGACGGCCGACAATGCCACCTGTATCTACGATACCCCACTTCCCGAGGATGTGGCCTTCATCGTGGGCAGTGAACGCAACGGCCTGAGCGAAGACTTGTTGGCCCAATGCGACATGGTGGTCTATATCCCCGTTCCAGGTCCTACACGTTCGCTCAACGTCAGCCATGCCGCTGCGGTTGCATTATTCGAATGGCAACGCCAAATGAAATGCCGAATGCAGATGGAACCCCATCATTCATCATTAAAAAAGTATCAGCACATCTTCTTCGACCTCGACCGCACATTGTGGGACTTCGATGCCGCCGCTGAGGTGGCCTTTGAGCGCATTTATGAGAAATACAACCTGAAAAGTCTTGGCATCCCAAGCGCACACGAGTTTCATGAAGTGTATCATCCCTTGAACGAGCAATTGTGGGTGCTGTATCGCGCCGACAAAATCACAAAGGATGAATTGAACCGTACTCGCTTTGTGCTTCCTTTGGAGCATTATGGCATCCACGACACGGATTTGGCCGACCATCTCAGCGAAGACTATGTGTATTGGTCGCCACGTATCGTCAGGCTGGTGCCAGGCACGATGGAATTGCTGGAGTATCTGAAACCGAAATATCATCTGCATTTGATTACCAACGGATTCCAAGAAGTGCAGCACACCAAGTTGAGCGGATCGGGCTTGGAGCCTTATTTTGAAACCTTGACCGTTTCGGAGGAAGTGGGCGTGAAGAAACCCAACCCCGAGATTTTTCACTATGCCTTGCGTAAGGCAGGAGCCAAGGCCGAAGATAGTCTGATGATTGGGGATGAGATGGCGGTCGATATCGATGGGGCTCGAGCCGCGGGTATGGACACGCTCCTGTTTCATCCGACTGAGGATAGGGTAGAAGGAGAATGTACGTATGAAGTGAGGAGTTTGATGGAAATAATAGGCCTGCTTTAATGATTGTTTCGTATTTTTGCAAAATATTATCGAAATTATGATGCATCGAAAAATAACATTTTTGTTTTTATGTCTTTTTGGACTGACACTCAGCGCGTTTGCCCAACAATTTGGACAAATCGTGGGTGTGGTTAAGGACGCAGAGTCAAGTACTACCTTGATTGGCGTTTCCCTCTATGAGGAACAGTTGCAGTTGGGTACCACGACCGATGAGCGAGGCCATTATGAACTGAGTCTGCCCATCGGTGAGCATTCGCTGCGCATCTCCTACATCGGCTATACCACGGTGTACAAAAAGGTCACTGTCGGAACTAAGCCGTTGACACTCAACATTAAGTTGCAACCCGTGTCGGAAAAGCTATCCGAGGTTCAGGTTACCAGCGAACGCAAGGACCGCAACGTGACGGCCATGGCGATGAGTGTGCAGACGCTCGACATGATTACCATCAAGAAGATCCCTGCCTTGATGGGCGAGGTGGACGTCATCAAGTCCATCACACTGCTGCCGGGCGTGCAGTCGGCCTCCGAGGGCTCGTCGGGCTTCAGTGTGCGCGGTGGTGCCACCGACCACAACCTCATCCTTTTGGATGGTGCACCCATCTACAATGCATCCCATTTCCTAGGCTTCTTCTCTGTGTTTAACAACGATGTGGTGAAAGATGCTACGCTTTACAAGGGCGACATCCCTGCCGATTTCGGTGGCCGTCTGTCGTCTGTCCTTGATGTGTCGGTGAAAGACGAGATGCCGAAACGGTTGAGTCTGCAAGGCGGTGTGGGTTTGGTGACGAGCCATCTGATGCTTGAGACGCCTTTGTTTGACCATAAGACCTCTGTGCTTCTGGCAGGTCGCAGGACTTATGCGGGACTCGTCCTACCGTTCCTTGGAGAGGACTTGAACAAGTCGAAGATCAACTTCTACGATGTGAATGCCAAGGTGTCGCAGTCGCTGGGCAAAAACGACAGACTCTTCCTTTCGTTCTACAATGGCCACGACCAGTTCTCGATGCAGCAGATGGTGGGCCTGGGCTATGGCAACAGCAGCGCTACCTTGCGTTGGAGCCATATCTTTTCCGAGCGTTTGACGTCCAATCTTTCTCTCCTTGGTTCGCGTTATCGTTATAACATTGACATGAACTACAGCCCATACGATTTTGCCATCAGCGCAGGCACCGATGCGGCCAGCCTTAACTACGACTTCGCCATGCATTGGAACGATCAGCATGACTCGCGATTCGGTTTGTCGACGGGCATTCAGTCGTATCTACAAGGCGAGATTGACGACCGTGGTGGAGCACTTTCACAGTACCTCCAAATCGATCAGTCGAAGTCAGTGGCACGCAAGGGCTTGGAACATGCCTTGTATTTCACTCATGATTACACTCCCACGCCGCGCCTTTCCTTCCGTGCGGGCATGAGGCTGTCGTGCTTCCAGAACATTGGCGAGGAGGATCTGTATGTCTTCGACGACATCCTCTATGAGGTGATGGATACCTTGCATTACGGCAAGGGGGAAGTGTTCAATACGGTAATCAATCCCGAGCCGCGTCTCGCGGCCAAGTTCCAACTGGATGAGCACTCTTCGGTGAAAGCTTCTTATTCGCGAACGGTGCAGTATGCCCAGGTGGCTTCGTCGGCCACGGGTGGTCTGCCCTTCGATGTATGGTTTCCCACCAGCCCCAATGTGAAGCCTCAGAAGTGCGACCAATTTGCTCTCGGCTATTTCCGCAATTTCCATGACGACGCCATCGAGACCTCGGTGGAGGTGTACTACAAGAACATGCAGAACGTCATCGATTTCAAGGACAACGCCATCACATACGGCTATCTGCTGATCGACGGTGAATTGCGTGTGGGTAAGGGCCGCTCCTATGTCGCTGAATTCCTCGTGAGGAAGAACGTGGGCAAGTTTACGGGTTGGG
>JAEEGK010033011.1_pt1 | contig 10091 bp, 8 predicted proteins | sample 8958771 | NCBI WGS metagenome assembly JAEEGK01 (sample SAMN16246547, study PRJNA631951) | gut metagenome | biome: gut microbiome; feature: rumen; material: SC-attached | host: Bos | place: Iran: Karaj | collected 2018-10 | reverse complement strand
TCAGGAGTCACCGACTCATAGGTGTAGCTATCGCCGATGAAGTCCATCACTCGCCAATATTTCTCATTTTCAACGATGTAGGTCTTTCCTGTATCGGCTTTCAAAAAGTGCAAAACCCTTCTGTTGATGTCAGCAACGCATTGACTTTCATATTTTTTCCTAATATGGTTAGTCACGGCCTCGATGTTGTTTTGCAGCATGTCGACATCGGTGAAAACAGCGTTATTGATGCGTTGCAGGACGTATTTCGGCTGTCCTTTAACCATAATCTTATAGGTGTCATTGATGAGTCCATTGCCCAATGGTTGAATGCTTTCGATAGTTTTCGGGTCGACGAAATGGCCCGCGATAGCGTAAAGTTCGTTCATAATGTGGAATTTTTTCGCGAAAATAGAAATTTTGAACTGATATTTCCTAATTTTGCAAAGAAAAAGATTCCCGTTCAGGGAATGGAGGTGAGTCATAAAGTCAATACGCGGCGGTTTGAAATGCATTGAGTCAATAAGTGGCTGATTCCGCCGCAGTTTACAAAACAAACAAACTCCATTCCCCATAGGGGAATCTAAAGGCAGCAACTACAAATACATAATCTAATGAAAAACAAGATTTTACACCTCATCCTCGGCCTTGTTCTGTTGACCATGGCCACCGCTTGTGGCGAAAAGAAAACCGCCGAAACTGAAGTCCGCAAAGGCAACTACCGCATCATTGACAACACCATTGTTTTCGACGAACCCCAACGTATCGAAGGACAGAAGAGTGTCCTGCAATTCACCGTCGACCCCATCGAAAACGTGCGCATTGGCTTCATCGGCCTCGGCATGCGTGGCCCAGATGCCGTTGACCGCATGACCTACATCGACGGCGTGACCGTCATCGCCTTGTGCGACATCGAGCCCGACCGTGTGGAAGCCGTACAAACCAACATCCTCGAAAAGAAAGGTCTGCCACGCGCTGCCGCTTACACAGGTCGTGAAGCCTGGAAAGAGCTCTGCGAGCGCGACGACATCGACCTCGTTTACATCTGCACCGACTGGAAGACCCACGTCCCAATGGCCGTCTATGCCATGCAGCACGGCAAGCACGTGGCCGTGGAAGTGCCTGCCGCTACCTCACTCGAAGAATGCTGGCAGTTGGTCGATGTGGCCGAACAAACCCAACGCCACTGCATGATGCTTGAAAACTGCTGTTACGACTTCTTCGAACTGACCGCTCTCAACATGGCTCAAAAAGGCATGTTCGGCGAACTCATCCACGGCGAGGGTGCCTATATCCACAACCTTGAGCCTTTCTGGCACGAGTATTACGAAAACTGGCGCTTGGAATTTAACCAAAACCATTCGGGAGATGTCTATCCCACCCACGGTCTTGGACCTCTTTGCCAAGCCTTTAACATCCACCGTGGCGACCGCATGAAGACCTTGGTCTCGATGGGCACACCTTCTTACAACGGCAAAAAGATTGCCAAGGAGATGATGAATGTGGATGACTTCGCCAACGGCGACATGACCACTACGATGATCCAAACTGAAAAGGGCAAGACCCTGCTTATCGAACATGACGTTTACACCTACCGTCCTTACAATCGTCTGTATCAACTCACGGGCACGGAAGGCTTTGCCAACAAATATCCTATGGAAGGCTTCACTTTGCTTGACGAAAAACTTCCTGCCGGTTTCCTTGCCGAAGGCCAACACCTTAATCCACATGCATTTGTTCCTGCCGAAGTGCGCGACAAAATCTTGAAGGAATACCTCCACCCCATCGCGGTCGAAATCGAGGAAAAAGCCAAGGAAGTGGGTGGCCACGGCGGCATGGACTTCGTCATGGACTACCGCCTTATCTACTGTCTGCAACACGGTTTGCCGCTCGACCAGGACGTCTACGACGCCACCGAGTGGTCATGCCTCGGCGAACTGACGGCGGCAAGCATCGCCAATGGAGGTATGCCCGTGCAGATGCCTGATTTCACTCGCGGAGACTGGAATAAAGTTCAAGGGTATCGTCACGCGAAATAATTAGTTTATCTTTGCAGTCAAATACTATTTGAGATGAAACCATACAATGACGAGGAAGAAAAGTCTTCTTCAATTGCTTCGGAGCCACAACTAGCCTATGGGAACGTTACACAAACAACACCCATACCGAATTGTTCCACGCAAGGAGTTCCAGAAGGATATATGACATTGGAGCATTTCGGAGAACTCTTTCATCAAAAACTTGATGACTGCTATGCGCACTTACCAAGTAATAATTAGTTATGCAGTTTTGACAGAATTGGAGGCCATGGCCCAATACATAGCCTCCATTTATCGACCTGAGAGTGGCCATAAGTATGCCAATAGGATATTAGGCCAATTGGCTGCCTTATCCTATTCAGCTGATGCCTATCAAGATAGTCGCTTTACTCTCGCAAAAGCCATTCATCCTAAAGCAAAAACTATCACCATTGTAAACCACAAATGGACTGTTGTTTTCCATATAGATGGCGATTTTGTCATCGTTGACAGAATTATACCAGCAAAGTCCATGTACTAATTCTATTGCAGCGAGGTTGTCACCATAGCATACGAACCTCTACGCCATCGGGGTCGTTCTCAAATCCCAGGAGGAGTGTTTGGCTTTCCTCATCCCAACTCGATTGGTTGGCGACGCTTACTTGAACTTGCTTGGGTGCCTGTGGCAACAGGATACGCATCGTATTGTCGGTATTGGCAGGCGACTTGGAAACAAAACTGAAGCTATGGTCGGTGAAAGTCTCGTCATACTGCCTCGAGGCTGACGCCAGCACCTGCGGGCGCGTTTTATCAGCTACCTTATCCAAATCATAAAGGAAAGCCTGTTCGCCTGGTTGCACTTCCTTTTCGGAAAGCACGGGCAGCGAAGGGTCAAACAAGTCAATGAAAAGGCCTTTTAACATCAGTGGCTCATTCGAAACGGGACTCTCGTCTACAACAGAGGCAATCAGATAAGGGTCTCTATGCAAAACAAAGGAGTTCTTTTGTTCGTATGGGCCGTAAGCCGACTCTAAGGTTTGCAGAAGCAGGCTGTCGGCACCCGCTGTCAGGACAAACTCTTTGGGATTTTGGCGCAATACATAGACATGGCCCTCGCCAAAGCGATAGTGGCCTTCAACTGCTTGCTCTTCTATACCCATCAACGCAAAAAGATGTTGTGAGGGAGCACCAAAATGATTGCCGTTCGTGTTCCACCATTCGGACACAGTTTGAAAAGGGTCATCATCGCGGCCGCAATAAATCAAACTTCCTCCCTTCCCTACCCAATCGGCGATGCGTTGATGCGCCTCAGGGGCGAGTGGCTTCATATTGGCATAAGTTACCAGCAACACTTGCATATCACGCAATGTCTCTTCGTATCCAAGGTTTTCCATGTGAGTGATGCCTAATGGAATGCCCTGCTTGACAAGCGGCATGGCGAGGCCAAAGAAATTGACAAGATACGGGTCCTCAAAACCTTCAAAGGGCTGATGAAACATAATGGAGTTCGACAAAAGGACGCTAATGCCTTGTGCGCCATTGACACGGTTTTCGGAGGCAGGCATGTCATTGAGTGCATTAATCATCACCTGCATCTGGGTGGAATAAGATCGTGGAATATATGTCTTCTCGTCACTATCGGCGCTAATAGGGTATTCACGCTCATAGATACGGTCAGGCCAAGGCATCACCTCATAATTTGTGATGTTAGGATAAAGCAGTTGCGCGGGAAAAGTAGCCTGATAGTTGCGCCTGTAATCCTCCCAGTTCACAACGCGGTCTTCAATAGGATCGGTCAGAAAAAACATCTTGCGACTCGTAGGTCGTGCCATCGATTCGAGACAACCGTATTCAAGTAAAGCCATCTCGAAGACTCGCTCCTTCAGCACCCCGTTATAATGGTTAGTCATACGTGAAGTGCCCGTCCAGACCTGAGCGATATAGCCATCGCAGTTCTCCATCGCGCTCAAGGAAGCCTCAGGTGACACAACGCCCCATTGGGCATAATTGAGCAAAGAATGGGTCGGCACAAAACAACGGACCTCCATCCCTTGATCACGCCCATAACGCTTGGCATAGGCAAAAGCCTCATCAAGCGCTCGACAATAAAGATGATGCTTGAGTTTGTTGGAGAGATAAGTATACTCCGCCGATTCGTGCTGAGGTTGCCACGGAAAACCATAATAGTCTTGCCACTCCCGTTTGAAAGCCTCGCTGTAGCCGCTCCACACCCAAAACTCAGGCTCCTCAAGGAACATAGTATTGATGCCTTCATCAATCACAGGTTTGATGTGCCTTTCTTTGAAATAGTCCAAAAAGCTATGGGTTGGCACAACATAAGGCACATTAGGACCATGCATGATGTCCTCACCCGAAGACCTTTTCTGCACTTCATCATCATGGAATTCTCCGTCCCATTGACCCGAAAAATAATCCCTGAACCTACCCCATGAGATACCTGTCATGAAATGCGTGGTATAGCCTCGCTCGCGCCAAGATTCTACACGGTCGTGAAACGAAAGTGTGGGACTGCTCCCTACGCCATACACCATGACGACATCGGAACGGATATCCGTCGACGGTTTCCAATGCGATAGGGTCTGAAAAGTGGTCTTTTCATGCTGGGCCAAAAGCTGAAGTGCCATAGAAAGCAATAGGACAAAGAATAAAGCTCTACGCATATCGAACTTTATTTTGCCATGATAGACCTAAAGAAAATCTCCGCATCTTTCCAAACAGTGTAATCGCGGGCATAGAGCAAATTCATCTGATTGAGGACCTCGGTCTCGACATCCTTTTCCATATAGGAAGCGGGATTGTATATGCCTTTGCGAATCTTGGGCAACTTCTGTGTCTCGTCGGCAGGCGAACAATACCCCACCCAAGTTCTTCGGCCAAACAAAACCAAGATGGCATTTTTCAAGAAACTGACGGGCTGCTTTACCACCAAGGCCAGCGGCAACCAGAAAACAATGCTAAATCCACTCATCAACACATCGAAAAGGCGCTTGTTACGACGGTTGGCAACGGTGTCAATCGCTTTAATATCAACGGTGTATAGGTCGCCTCGCGTGTTGATGCTGTTGCTGCCGATGATGGAAAGGCTGTCCTCGGGTGCAATCTTGTAATCCACATTAGTGGCATGCCAATCCACCATCTTGTCGATGATGACCTGATGCGGCACGTCCTTCGAACAGAAGATGACCTCCGTTATCTTGTAAATCTCAATGATGTCGGGCACCTGCGAGAGGTTGCCGATGAAGCCCTCGGGAGCTTCACCCTGTGTTTCCGAACTCACCAGACCGATGAAATCTGGTTTAATCGAAGTGCTTTCAAGGATGGAATTCACACGCTGCGTTTCCTCTGGGCTTCCAATGACCAAGAAACGTTTTTTCATCGTCCGTTTCGATTGGAAGTTCTCGTTGCCCAACAAAACTCCAATGAAACGTGTGAGGCTCATTTCCAAAGCGAGCCATATCATGCCGAAGAGAATCAAGGCTCGCGAAAAGCGGAGGCTCTCGGGCAACAAAGCATACAACACCAAAATCACGGCACTACCAAAAGCCACGCCTAACACAGCCTTGCCAATGTTATAAGGCTTGTCATAGCCTCCAGTAAAATACGTTGACAGCAGCCAAAACAAGATATAGATGGGCAAAACGACCGCAAACAGCACCGTAGGATAGGTGCCGACACCGCCATAGATGGTGCCATGCCCCCAGAAATAACTGATGGCCGCTAAACCACCATAACCCAACACGGCATCGAGGAACGGAATAGCCGCCTTATGGAAGAATTGCGACACCAAAGCGAAGAAGGCTTTGATGTAGATGGCTACATTAATAAGGAAAGAGAACGACTTGGCCCATGAATTGCCGAAGTGCTTCTTGGCGAAAATCTCCATGGCACGGTAGAAGACAAACACATAATTGACGCTGGTCTTCTTGGTGCTCTCACCTTTGTAATGGATGATGCGCGTCTCGGGGAAATAATAGTTCTTGTAGCCGCCTTGCGTGATACGATACGACAGGTCAATGTCTTCGCCATACATGAAAAAGGTCTCATCCAACAAACCAACTTTGTTGAGTGTCTCCTTACGCATCAGCATGAAAGCACCAGCCAAAATCTCCACCTCGTTGGTTTCGTCGTTAGAAAGATGACCCATGTAATAACGTGCAAAGCGTTTGCTATGTGGGAAGAGCTTAGCCAAACCAAACATCTTATAGAACGCCGTCTTGGCCGTGGGCAATCCACGTTTCGACTCAGGCAAAAACTGGCCCTTGCCGTCCACCATCTTCACGCCGAGACCTCCCGCATCGGGATGGCTGTCCATGAAGGCGATGCATTTCGAGAAAGTGTCATCCTCCACCACTGTGTCGGGATTGAGAAGCAGCACATACTCGCCCTCCGAGATGCGGATAGCTTGATTGTTGGCTTTCGCGAAACCGACATTCTCCTTGTTGGCAATGACTTTCACCTCGGGGAACTTCTGCGCCAGCATCTTCAACGAGCCGTCGACGGAATTGTTGTCAACGACAAACACCTCCCCTTCGATGCCCTGCATGGCGCGACGCACCGAATAGAGGCATTGTTCGAGGAAATACTCGACGTTGTAGTTGACGATGACGACAGAGAGTTTCATTTTCTCTACTTTTCAGGCTTGCTATCCAAATTGACCTTCACTGCATTGATTTTCGGGCCATTATACTCCTTAAGGGTGTCACTAATGTTTTCCAAACCGCAAGCATTCAGAATCTTGCCCTTGATGGCGGTATTCTGCATCCAACCCGTGAACTGCTCTGCACCGGGGCCGTAGGCATAGACCATCACCGGCAAGCAGGTATGGCTTCTCGTCGAGTAATCAAACACGACATTGGTGTATTTGCCTTTCGGATCGGGCAGGGTCAGGCCACCCGTCTCATGGTCGGCAGTGACCACGACCAGCGTGTTGCCTTTTTCCTTGGCATAGTCGAGGGCGACCTTGATGGCATAGTCGAAGTCGAGCATCTCGTCCATCATCCAGGTGGAGTCGTTGCCATGGCAGGCGAAATCGATTTGCGAGCCTTCCACCATGAGGAAGAAACCGTTTTCAGCATTATCCAAGGTCTTCAAGGCAGTTTTCACGGCACGCGGCAGGAAGTCGCCACGCTCAGCGGCATGCGGCATGTGGTCGGCATTGGCCATGACAGCATATTTTTTGCAGGTCACGTCAATGTCGGCTAGGGTGTCGTAGACCTTCCAACCCAGTTCGTTCTCCATACGTTCCACAAGGTTGACACTGTCCTTGCGTTGGTTGAAATGCTTCATGCCACCACCAATGATAAGGTTCAGATAAGGATTTTCGGCCATCTGCACGGCAATATCCTCATATTGTTTGCGATGCGGCACCTTGGCATAAAAAGCGGCTGGTGTGGCATGGGTGACATAGCTCGACACCACGATACCCGTCTCCTTGCCTTGCTCCTTCATAACCTCAAGGACTGTCTTCACTGGAATGGAGTCAGGATTCACGCCGATCATGGCATTTTTGGTCTTGTGGTCGCTGGCAAGGGCTGTGCCTGCCGCAGCCGAGTCGGTGATGTCGTTGCTGGCAGAATGGGTGTCGACCACGCCGATGTAAGGGAATTGCGAAAAGGTCATTTTTTCGCCCGAGGCCAACATGGCTGCATAAACCTGAGGCAAGGCCATACCATCGCCAATCATGTAGATGACATTCACGGCTTTGGCGGGTTCTTGGGGTTCTTCTTTCTTGCTGCCACATGAAGGCAGCATGCCCAGCATGACGAGGGCGATTAGAGATAGTGTAGTTAGTTTTTTCATATTGGATTGTTTCAATTGTTCAACTGGCTTCCGCTTCGCGTCATTGCGAGGAGGAACGACGAAGCAATCTAGGGTTTAGTTTTCTGGACTGCTTCGTTCCTCGCAGTGACGCAAAGCAACAATAAAACAACATTATACTTCAGTTTTTATTGCTTCCTCCCCACAACTTTTTTCACGGCCTCCACGATGTCGGGTGTATCCAAGTGATAGGCTTTCAGCAACTCGTCGGGCGTGCCGCTCTGGCCAAACACATCGTTAACGGCCACCATTTCCATCGGGCAAGGCATGTTCAAGGCCAGCACCTGAGCGATGCTGTCGCCCAAGCCACCGTTGCGCTGGTGTTCCTCTGCGGTGACCACACAACGGGTCTTCCCTACCGACTTCAACACAGCCTCCACATCCAATGGCTTGATGGTATGGATGTTAATCAACTCTGCGTTGATGCCCATCTCCTTCAGTATCGGAAGCGCTTGCACAGCCTTCCAAACGAGGTGACCGCAGGCAAAGATGGTCACATCGGTACCTTCTTGTAGCATTTGTGCCTTGCCAATGACAAATTTTTCATCCACAGGGGTAAAATTCGGCACTTTCGGGCGGCCAAAACGCAGATACACAGGGCCGTCGTATTCAGAAGCAGCAATAGTAGCGTTTTTGGTCTGGTTAAAGTCGCAAGGCACGATGACAGTCATGTTGGGCAACATCTTCATCAGGCCGATATCTTCTAAGATCTGGTGCGTGGCGCCGTCTTCGCCAAGGGTGACACCCGCATGAGAAGCGGCAATCTTCACGTTCTTGTTGGAATAGGCCACACTTTGACGAATCTGGTCATAGACGCGACCCGTTGCAAAAGCCGCGAAAGTACCCGTGAACGGCACGAAACCGCTCAAAGCCATGCCAGCCGCCATATTAATCATGTTGGCCTCAGCGATGCCCGTCTGGAAGAATCGCTCGGGGAACTCCTTGGCGAAGTCGCCCATCTTCAGCGAGCCGGTGAGGTCGGCGCAAAAGGCCACCACCTTGGGATTGCGGCGACCTGCTTCGAGCAAGCCTTCACCGAACCCCGATCTTGTATCTTTTTGATTTTGAATAGTGAAATCCATATTTTTCCTTTTTTTTCACAAAACCCACAAAACTCTCAAAACCTTTCTTGGACAAAGCGGCTAAGCAACCGCTTCGCCGCCAGAAAGCCGCAGGTTGGCTGGCTTTCCTCTATTGAAAAAGAACTTTTGTTTTGTAGGTTTTGCATGTTTTGTGATTAATAATCTCCTAAAGTCTCCTCCAATTGTGAGAGTGCGTTGGCAGCTTGCTCGTCGTTGGGGGCAGAGCCATGCCATTTGTGGGTTCCCATCATGAAGTCGACGCCCATGCCCATCTCGGTGTGGGCCAAAATGAGTTGCGGGGCGCCTTGGAAGGCGTTCTCGCGGGCGAATTTCAGGGTGTTCACCACGGCTTGCATGTTGTTGCCGCTCATTTCTAGGACGTTCCAGCCGAAGGCCTCGTACTTGGCGCGCAAGTCGCCAAGGTTCATTACCTCGTCGGTGGGACCATCGATTTGTTTTTTGTTATAGTCAATGATAGCGACGAGGTTATCCACTCCTTTGGCAGGTGCATACATGGCGGCTTCCCAAATTTGGCCTTCCTCCTGCTCGCCGTCACCCATGAGGACGAAAACAAGGTGTTTGTCGCCATTCAGCCTCTTGGCCTGTGCTGCACCGATGGCAACAGAAAGGCCTTGTCCAAGTGAACCCGATGCAATGCGTACGCCTGGCAAACCCTCAGCCGTGGTAGGATGCCCTTGCAGACGTGTGCCGAGGCGGCGGAAGGTAGCCAACTCCTTGACGGGGAAATAGCCACGACGTGCCAGGATGCTATAAAACATCGGGCTGATGTGGCCGTTGGAGAGGAAAAACATGTCCTCGCCGTTGCCGTCCATGCAGAAGTTGGCGGGGTCGATTTGCATTTGGTCAAAGTAAAGGGCTGTGACAATGTCGGTTGCGCCCAAAGAGCCGCCCGGATGTCCCGACTGGCAGCCATGCACCATGCGGATGATGTCGCGGCGCACCTGAGAGGCGATTCTTTCTAATTCGTTGATAGTCATATTGGAAGTGTATTTGTTTTACGAAAATCTGACTGCAAATTTACGGAAAAAAAACATTTCAAACCTCAAAAACCTTCAATTCCGTCTTCCGACAGCAAAAACGCCTTCTGGCAATCCAAGCAAATCACGTTTCCATAGACTTTTGGTTGGCCATTTATGCACTTCGTATGACCTAA
>JAEEGK010033001.1_pt1 | contig 10093 bp, 6 predicted proteins | sample 8958771 | NCBI WGS metagenome assembly JAEEGK01 (sample SAMN16246547, study PRJNA631951) | gut metagenome | biome: gut microbiome; feature: rumen; material: SC-attached | host: Bos | place: Iran: Karaj | collected 2018-10 | reverse complement strand
AGGAGGTTTTCCGCGCTGCTCTGGCTAAGCGCTACGGCACGGAGGATAACTTCGACATCATTGTGAACATCGACAAGGGAGACCTAGAGATTTTCCGCAACCGTACCATTGTTGAGGATGGGAAGGTGAAGGACGAGAATTTGGAGATTGCCTATAGCGACGCCATCAAGATTGAGTCTGATTTTGAGGTGGGCGAAGAATTGTCGGAGCCTATCTATATGACCGACTTTGGCCGCCGCGAGATTCTCGCCATCCGCCAAAACTTGGTGAGCAAGATTCAGGACTACGAGAAGTCGCTTGTCTTCCAGAAATACAAGGAGAAGGTGGGCGAAATCATCGTGGGCGAGGTGTACCAGCCTTGGAACAAGGAGGTGCTTATCCTCGACGAGGAGAAGATTGAGCTGGTGCTCCCCAAGAGCGAACAGATTCCCAGCGATCATTTCCGCAAGGGCGACACGGTGCGTGCCGTGGTGCTGAAGGTGGAGATGAAGAACAACAACCCGCTGATTGTGCTTTCGCGTACTTCGCCTATATTCCTCGAGCGTCTGCTTGAGGCCGAGGTTCCTGAAATCTACGACGGTCTCATCACCATCCGCAACATCGTCCGCATCCCGGGCGAAAGGGCCAAGATTGCCGTCGAGTCGTATGACGACCGCATCGACCCCGTGGGCTCGTGCGTCGGCATCAAGGGTGCCCGTATCCACGGCATCGTGCGCGAGCTGCGCAAGGAGAATATCGATGTCATCAACTATACCCCCCGTCTGGACATCATGGTGAACCGCGCCTTGGCTCCCGCCAAAATCTCCTCGCTGAAGATTGACGAGGAGAACAAGAAGATTGAGGTGTATATGGAGCCCGACCAAGTGTCGCTTGCCATCGGCAAGGGCGGCTGCAACATCAAGTTGGCCAGCAAGCTGGTGGGCTACGACATAGACGTGTACCGCACTGGCGACGACGACACCGACGATGTGGACCTGAAGGAATTCTCCGACGAAATCGACCAGTGGATCATTGATGTCCTCATCAATATCGGCTGCGACACCGCCAAGAGTGTGCTCGCCATCAGCAAAGAGGACCTCATCAACCGTACCGACCTCGAGGAAGAGACTGTGGACGAGGTGCTCCGCATCCTCAAGGCTGAGTTTGAGGAGGAGGCTCCCAAGCCCCATGCCGAGGAAGGCGAAGAGCAGAGCGAGCAATAGTAGAGGGTTTTTCATACCGTCCTCATCTACTACGATATAGAACAACAATTTTCGAAATAAAAAAAGGAGTGTAATATGGCAGACGAAAACAAAGGAATCAGACTAAAGAAAGCAGCAACCGAACTTAACGTGGGTATTTCTACCCTTGTGGAGTTCCTTGCCAAGAAGGGGCACCAAGTGGAAACGAACCCCAACACCCGTCTCACAACGGAGCAATACGACCTGGTGGCATCGGCCTTCCAGGCCGAGCGTGCCGTCAAGGAGCAGGCTGATAAGATTGAGATTACCCCTAGCGGAAGCAACGTAGTCATTGAGGCTAACACCGAAGATCGGAAAGAGGAGAACGAAGAGGTCATTATCAAGAACTACAATACCTCCACCGTCGACAACAAGGACACCCAACAGCCCGCCGAAACTGCCGTCACTCCCGACGAGCCCGCCGTGCCCGAAGTCGTCGAAACTGCCGAACCCACTCCCGTTGAAGAACCTGCTCCCGTCGAAGAGTCCCAACCTGTCGAAATCGAAGAGCCTGCACCTACGGCTGAAGAGCCTGCCAATACAGAAGAGGAAGAGGCTCCCACTCCTGTCGAGCCAGAACCCGCTCCCGAAGTGGAACCCACTCCTACTCCCGCCCCCACACAGGTGGGCGACCTGCGCATCATCAGCAAGATAGACCTCGACGCTATCAACACCAAGATGCGTCCCGACAAAAAGAAGAAATCCAAGGCTGACAAAAAAGGTGGCAAGAAGGCTGCCGACACTCCTGCCGAACCTAAAGCCAAGCCGGCTTCGGCACCCGTTGAGGAGGCCACACCTGTCGCTCCCGAGCCACAGCCCGAGCCCCAACCCACTCCTGCTCCCGCACCCGCCAAGCCTGAGCCCGAATTTATTGAGACCAAATACACCAAACTCGAAGGCCCCAAGCTGGTGGGCATGGTCGACCTCAGCCAGTTCGAGAAACCCAAGCCCTCCACTTCCGAAAAGAAGAAGCGTAAGCGCATCAAGAACAAGGGCGTGAAGGTCAGCGACACCAACGGCGAAACCGAACGCAATGCCGCCTCCAGCAAGGGCTCAGCCAAGGACCGCAAGCCCGACACTGATGCCAAGAGCGAAAAGAGCGAGCGCTCCGAGAAAAAGAAGAAGAAAGAGAAGAAGCCCGCGAAGGTCGAAATAGACGAGACCGAAATCGAGAAGCAGGTGCGCGACACCCTCGCCCGTCTCAGCCCTATGGGCAAGTCGAAGACCTCCAAGCACAACCGCGAGAAACGTCAGAAAGTGCACCAGCGCATCGAAGAGGAACAGCTCAGCCAGATGGAAAGCCAGAAGACGTTGCAGGTGACCGAGTTTGTCACCGCCAACGAGCTGGCCACCATGATGAACATCCCCGTCACGCAGATTATCAGCACCTGCATGTCGGTGGGCATCTTCGTCAGCATCAACCAACGTCTCGATGCCGAGACCATCAAGCTCATCGCCGACGAGTTTGGCTTCGACATCAACTTCGCCAGTGCCGACGTTATCGACGAGCTGAACAAGATTGAAGAGACCGACCGTCCCGAAGACCTCGTTCCCCGCAACCCCATCATCACCGTCATGGGTCATGTCGACCATGGTAAGACTTCGCTGCTTGACTATATCCGCAACACCAACGTCATCGCCGGTGAGGCGGGCGGCATCACACAGCACATCGGTGCTTACGAAGTCACCACTGCCGAAGGCCGCAAGATTACCTTCCTCGACACCCCCGGTCACGAAGCCTTCACCGCTATGCGTGCCCGTGGTGCCAAAGTTACCGACATTGCCATCATCGTCATTGCTGCCGACGACAAGATTATGCCCCAGACCGTTGAGGCTATCAACCACGCGCAGGCTGCCGGCGTTCCCATCGTCTTTGCCATCAATAAGATTGACAAACCCGGTGCCGACCCCGACCGCATTAAGACCGAGCTCGCCAACATGAACCTCCTCGTCGAGGAATGGGGCGGCAAATACCAGAGCCAAGATATTTCCGCCAAGAAAGGTATCAATGTGGAAGAACTGCTCGAGAAGGTTATCCTTCAGGCCGACATCATGGAGCTGAAGGGCAACCCCAACAAGCGTGCTAAGGGGACTGTGCTCGAGAGCTCGCTCGACAAAGGTCGCGGCTACGTGGCAAAACTGCTCGTCGAAGACGGCACCATCCGCAAGGGCGACCCCATTGTGGCGGGTGCCATCAGCGGACGTGTGCGTGCCATGTACAACGAGCGTAACCAAGAGGTCATGTCGGCAGGTCCTTCACAGCCTGTGCTGTTGCTCGGCTTGACTGGTGCCTGTCAGGCTGGCGACACCTTCAACGTCACCGAGAGTGAGAAGGAAGCCAAGGACATCGCTGCCAAACGTACCCAGCTGCAGCGCGAGCAAGGCCTCCGCACGCAGAAGCACATGACCCTCGACGAGATTGGTCGTCGTATTGCCATCGGCAACTTCAAGGAACTCAACGTCATTGTCAAGGGCGATGTGGACGGCTCCGTCGAAGCCCTGTCCGACTCGTTGTTGAAACTCTCCACCGACGAGGTGCAGGTCAACGTCATCCACAAGGCCGTCGGCCAGATTACCGAGAACGACGTGCTTCTTGCCGAATCGTCCGACGCTATCATCATCGGCTTCCAGGTGCGTCCCTCCGTGGGTGCCCGCAAGATGGCAGAGACTGAGCAAATCGACATCCGGCTCTACAGCATCATCTACGATGCCATCAACGAACTCAAGGACGCTATCGAAGGTATGCTCTCGCCTGAGACGCAGGAGAAGATTGTCGCCAACCTCGAAATCCGTGAAACCTTCAAGATTTCCAAGGTCGGCACCATTGCAGGCTGCATGTGCCTTGATGGTAAAATCACCCGCAACCACAACGTCCGCATCATCCGCGACGGCATCGTGGTCTACACCGGCAAGCTCGCCTCGCTCAAACGTTTCAAAGACGATGTCAAAGAAGTGGTCAGCGGCCAAGACTGCGGCCTGAACATCGAAGGCTTTAACGACATCAAAGTGGGCGACATCGTAGAGGCCTACGAAATAATTGAAATTAAACGGAAACTGTGAGCCGAAGGCCGCGAACACTGCTGAAAAAAAGAGATAAAGTGAGCAATGCGCCGACCTCTAAAGTAATATAAACCATAATGCTAAAAAATAAGGAAAGAAACATTTTAGTTTTTACTTTTTAGTTTTTAGTTTAAAAAACTGCTCTGATAGTTCAATGGATAGAATAACTCTCTCCTAAAGAGTAGATCCGGGTTCGATTCCCGGTCGGAGTACAAAACCAGTCGAAAGGCTGGTTTTTTTTGTCTTTGGATTAATTATATATATTGGTACACAATAAATTACGTCTTATATTGCGAAACCATCTATTTTCCATTGTTTTGGGTTATTTTAGGCTATTTTGTCGGATTTACCGTAGGCATATAACAATAGGGTGGAACAAAGAAATACCACAAAAACATTACCTTAAAAAGTAATTATTCAAAAAAAAGTTGTATTTTTGCAAATGAAAAAAGACGATTAAGCAATGACAAAAGTATCAATCGAAGAAATAAAAAAGACTGATAATGCGGGACTTTTCACAATCTGTTTTGATGGTGAGACGGACACTGAATTTGCCAAATTCATCAAGAAATTTAAAGAGGATGCCATACGGAAGGAGGAACTGTCGATAATCCTTACAGCAATAAACCGAATGTTGAACGCAAGCGGATTCCTTGAAAGATATTTCCGACCCGAAGGCAAAATGGGAGACCACGTTGTGGCTCTCCCGATAGACTACACCAAGATGCGCCTGTACTGCCTACGGATGTCCGACCAAGTTTTGATTGTGGGCAATGGCGGCATAAAGAGCACAAAGACCTACGAGGAGGACGAGAGCCTTAACGGATACGTGATAACACTACAGAAACTTGACAAGCTATTATCTTCGGCAATCAAAAGTGGCAAGGTTACAATTATTGAAAACGACATATCGGGTATTGACAACAAAACATTTGACCTATGACACCCACACAACAACTATTTGAAGAGTGTATTGCCAGCACTCCAGAAGACATAAAGCAGCAAGTAGACCTGTCGTTTCAGATAGCAGACAAAATAGTCGCTATTCTCAAGCAACGCGGAATGACACAGAAAGAATTCGCCCATCAAATAGGTCGCAGCGAAGCGGAGGTGAGCCGCTGGGTCGGCGGTACGCACAACTTCACCATAGCCACACTGGCAAAGATTTCCGCCATACTGGGTGTCCCAATCATCAGTGTATAGTGTACATGTATTGTCGCTTTTTTCACCCTATTTTCACCTACAACTTTGCAAACTACTAAAAGTCAGTATTAGTTACATTCCCGGTTGGAGTACTGAAAGGGGACAACTTGTTGGAGTTGCCCCTTTTTTATTGTCCCCACACGTTTGCGTACTCTTACGTTTCGCATTAATTATCATGCTGTTACTAAAAATATCTCGAAATAATTCTATACATCTAAATATTATTCTTATCTTTGCAGTCACAAACACACATCATTATGAAAAACCATTTTTTTATTAGCGCCTTGATTTTAAACACGTTGGTCTTATTGGCAACAGGTTGCCAGAAAGAACATGGATTCGACTATGCCGAATTGGTGGATGGTGAAACCTTTAATAAGTTCATACCTGCCACTGCCAGATCTGTGGTGTTTGAATACAACGAGTTTACCACTGGAAAAAGAATAACACTCTCCACGCCAACCTCGCCCGTACCCATTTATGGCCATTTAGACAGCACCGTGTGGCATGTCACCACCACGGCCAGCACCATCTATGCCAATCCCCATTGTGCTAAGATGTTCTACAATCGTTCGAAGCTGAAATCAATTGAATTCGGTAGCGGTTTCAACACCTCCAATGTGACCGACATGTGTAGGATGTTTGAGGGGTGTAAGAATTTGACAAGCCTGAATCTCTCCAGCTTCAACCCTTCCAATGTGACAGACATGCATGGGATGTTTCAAGGATGTAACAAATTGACAAATCTTAATCTCTCCAACTTCAACACCTCCAATGTACAACGCATGGATGCCATGTTCTATGGCTGTAGTGGTCTGACGAGCCTTGATGTCTCCAGCTTCAACACCTCAAATGTCGTCTCTATGTCCAGAGCTGTAGATTCGGTTTTCTACGAAAATGCCCCAGACGGACATCCATTCGCAACGCACAATCAATATATGCTATTGGGTATGTTCGCCGGTTGTAGCAGCCTCACAAGTCTCGACCTTTCCAACTTCAACACCTCCAAGGTGACCGACATGCGTGGACTGTTTGCTGGGTGTAAGAATTTGACATACCTGAATGTTTCCAGCTTCAACACCTCAAATGTACAACACATGGATGCCATGTTTAAAGGCTGTAGTAGTTTGACGAGCCTTGACCTCTCCAATTTCAACACCTCCAATGTCGTTTCCATGGGCTATTATGTTAGAGTATTCTCCAACAGCGGTTCTTGGGGGCAACTTCAACATAGTGGCTACGATTGGGATGGTGGTATGTTTATGAATTGCAGTGGTTTGACAAGCCTCAACCTATCCAGTTTCAACACTTCGAAAGTGACTAATATGTGTAAGATGTTTTGTAATTGCAAACAATTGACTTTCCTCGACCTTTCCAATTTTGATATGACCTTGGTGGATAGGTATAAAAAACAAGATATGTGTAGTGGCCTGTCTACAACTTCTAGAGCTTGCACCATCGTTTGCACAGAGTCAGTACAGAATAGCCTTTTAGAATATTTCCAATATATAGCTCAAACTGAAGATGATGTTGATGTCTTCTACTACTATACGGATATTCCTGTCGACGAGGTGACGTTCACTTGGGTGAGACCCTAAATGAATGTGTTAATGTGTGAATGTGTAGACAATAAAACATTTAAACAACGTCAAAATTCAGACAATCAAGCAATAACACATTCAATAATATATATGCTCTATTATGAAAAACCATTACTTAATTAGCCCTCTGATTTTAACCACATTGGTCTTATTGGCAACAGGTTGTCAGAAAGAAAAATTGGACTATCCTGAGTTGGTGGATGGTGCGACTTTCAATCAATTTATCCCTGAGTTAGCCACATCTGTGGTGTTTGAATACAACAACGATTACAAGGGAACCCGTATCCTCTCCACGCCAAGATCTTCAGTTCCTATTTATGGCCGTTATGACGGTACCGTGTGGCATGTTATCACCTCGGCCAGTACCATCTACGCCAATCCCCGTTGTGATAAGATGTTCTATAAACGTTCGAAGCTGACCTCCATTGATTTCGGTGACGGCTTCAATACCTCCAATGTTGTTTCTATGACCAGAGTTGTGGACACAGCCTATAGCGGTGTTCCTTCAATTCGGGTAAGATTCGGCATGTTTGCCGGTTGTAGCAATCTCACAAGTCTCGACCTCTCCGTCTTCAACACCTCCCAAGTGACCGACATGCGTGGACTGTTTGAGAACTGTAGTAAGCTGACAAGCCTGAACGTCTCCAGTTTCAACACCTCCAATGTAGAATACATGGATGCCATGTTTCTCGGTTGCAGTAGTCTCACCAGCCTCGACCTCTCCAACTTCAACACATCCAATGTCGTTACCATGGGTTATCCCTTTACGGAACACCATTCTGGCTATCATGGTGAAGGCCACTATCCTACACCACCTTCGGGCATGTTTGCCTATTGTCACAGTCTGACCAGCCTCAACCTATCTAGTTTCAACACCTCAAAAGTCACCAACATGTATACTATGTTTTTTGAGTGCATCAACATGACACACCTCGACCTTTCCAACTTTGAGGTGAGTCAGACTAGTCTAAATAGTGTGTTTGCCGGTATCAATGGAAAGTGGTTTGCCGTAGTCTCTGGAGCCTGCACTATCATTTGCACGGAAGCAACACAGGCAAGACTCGAACCTCTCATACCCCCAGACGTTGTTGTTACTTGGGAAAGACCCTAAATGAATGTGTGAACGTGTTAATGAGTTAATGTGCAAATCATGATTCACAAATTATATTTACCAGACAATAAAATATTAATATCGCTCTAGTACAACATATGACTGATTTTTGCCAAACTGTCTCATTGTCGCGTCCCTCCGGGACGCTAGGAGTGAGTTTATTCTGTCACCGCACTGCGCTGCGCTTGTACGGTGTTATTGAGATTCAGCCTCTTCGAGGCTGCAAAAAATCAGTCTTATATTAAACTAGAGCCTTTTCAATTTTCAATTTTCAATTCTCAATTTTCACTTTTCAATTTTCAATTCCCAAAGTGCCCACCGAACTCCTATCCGTCGTCATCATCCTGCTCGTCAGCTGCCTGCTGCTCGTGTTGCTCGACCTTGCCGTCGCCGGCCTGCTGGCGTGGCTGTGCCATATCGCCTTCCGCCGCTACTTCCTGTGGGGGCTGCTCACGCTGCTGCTGCCCGTGCTGCTGCTCGCCTACGGCATCCTCATCGAGCGCAACACCTGCCAGGTCAAGCGTGTCGACATCACCCTCCCCACCCTCCCTGCCGCCTTCGACGGCTACCAGATAGTGCAGCTCTCCGACATCCATTCGCTCTCCTTCCGCCACCGTCACCGTGCCCTGCAGCGTTGCGTCGACAAGGCCAACGCCCTCCGGCCCGACCTCATCGCCTTCACGGGCGACATCGTCACCCTCAGCTCCGACGAGCTACAGGACACCCGTCCCATCCTCAGCCAGCTCCGCGCCACCGACGGCATCTTCTCCGTCGTAGGCAACCACGACTACTGCACCTATAGCCACGAAGCCAACGGGATGCGTCATGTGGCCCAGCTCGAACAAGAGATGGGCTGGCAGGTGCTGCTCAACAGCCATGCCCTCCTCCGTCGCGGTGACGACAGCCTTGTCGTCGCCGGAGTAGAAAATGTCTCCACCAGCCGCCATTTCCCCACCACCGGCCAACTCGGCAAAGCCCTTCAGGGCACCATGGGAGCCTTCGTCATACTCCTCACCCACGACCCCACCCACTGGGACCGTGAGGTCGTCGGGCGCAACATACCCCTCACCCTCTCCGGCCACACCCATGCCGCACAGACCAGCCTGCTGGGCTGGACACCCGCCCGCTATTGGTACCGACAATATCGCGGCCTATATCAAAAATACTGGCAATACCTCTACATCAACCAAGGTCTGGGCGAGACCATCTTCCCCGCCCGCATCGGCGCACCGCCCGAGATAACCCTTATCACCCTACGCAAAGGCTAGGCAGTGACAATACTGCTAGCCATACCGGCCCCGCCGCGATACAGATTGTTCGGGCGGGGCTTGTCGTATGCGTCAAAAATCAGAGGTCTAAAAAGATACAGCACATTGCGATACTCCTTGCCCTCCCTGTTCCTCACTTCCGATGCCACAGAGCGCAACGACGCGGCATTGAGCAGCCCGCCTCGCGCGTCGCGGAATAGCGCAGCCACCATCTTCCAACAGCCGTCGCACCCTCTCCGCTGCGCCACCACCGCCGTGCCGATGCCATAGCTGCCCGCCGGCAGCAGGCTCCCGTTCACCACCTCGTCGTCCTCCAGCTCGAAACTGGCGTGTCCTAACAGAAACAGTATCACGGCGGCCAGCGACCTCAGCCCGTCAATCCAATCGACATAGCACCCCAACTCGCCTGGCAGCAATCCTAGGGCACGCAGAGCCATCTCGCCCCTATTATACGGCACAAACGTCCCCTCCAGCGCGCACACTAGATGCTCGCGAATCTCCTTCGTAATCGCAATGGGCAGCTGCGGGTGAAACCGCTCCACCGTCGAGGGCGGCACCGTCGCCACCCCCTCATTCCGCCCATTGGCGAAGGGGTTGTTAACGCTATTATTAGCGTCGCCAATCGGCGTC
>JAEEGK010032998.1_pt1 | contig 10094 bp, 7 predicted proteins | sample 8958771 | NCBI WGS metagenome assembly JAEEGK01 (sample SAMN16246547, study PRJNA631951) | gut metagenome | biome: gut microbiome; feature: rumen; material: SC-attached | host: Bos | place: Iran: Karaj | collected 2018-10 | reverse complement strand
TTCCACAAGACTTTATGGCATTATTAGAATGTTGTGAAATTAAAAATCTTGGTTTATAATAAATTTATATGGCGAAAAATCTTTCTGACATTTTAAGTGTTTTTCAGCGTGTTCAGGTTTACGCACTTGTCGGGGAAAGCGGAACAGGAAAATCCTTCCGTTCAAAGCTCCTCGCAGAAGAATATGGCATACATGCAATTATAGATGACGGACTTTTAATTCAGGATGAAAAAATAGTAGCCGGCCGTTCTGCAAAACGCGAGAAAACCTATATGGGCGCCGTTCGCGCTGCCCTTTTTGATGATAAAGAACACCGCGATTCTGTAGCCAGAGTTTTAAGAAAAACCCACATCAAAAAAATACTTTTGCTTGGAACCTCAGAAAAGATGGTAAGCAAAATTGCAATGCGGCTCCAGCTTCCACAGCCACAAAAAATCATACACATTGAAGATATTGCTTCTCAGGAAGATATTGAAAAAGCAATTAAATCACGCCAGGTAGAAGGAAAACATGTAATTCCGGTTCCTTCGATTGAGGTAAAAAAGAATTATTCACAGATATTCTCAACCTCAATGCACGACTTTTTCAATAAAAACAAGCTCTTTAAAAAGGCCGGCAAAAACCTTACCGGTAAGATGATTGAAAAATCTATAGTTCAGCCGGAGTTTTCAAAAAAGGGCCGCATAGAAATTTCAGAGGCTGCCCTCACCCAGATGGTTATGCATTGTGTCAGCGAGTGTGATCCGGACGTAAGAATCAAAAAGATTTCAATCAAAACTGATAACCGCGGCTATCGGCTCATAGTAACAATAGACGTTCCGTTTGGCACTCAGCTCACCGGCAAGGTGCACAAGCTTCAGCAGTACATTATAGACAAAATCGAGTCCTTTACCGGTATTCTTATTGAAGAAGTAAGTATTGTAATTGATAAGATTTCAAAGCCAGCAAGCATGAAATAATTATTTTGCCTGCTGTGCCTTTTGTGTTTTCTTTGCTTTTTGTGCTCTCTGAGGCTTTGGCTGTTTAGTCTGTTTTGTTTGCTGTGGCTTTGCCTGCTTTTGTGCAGCCTGATGTGCTTTTACACCATATTCATTTAAAGCCGCCTTAACTGCAAATTCCAGTTCTTTTCTAACCGGATTCATAGGAAGTACATAATTACGGCATTCTGTCCAGGTTTTGCTGTAAAGCTCAGTGTAAGAATACTTTCCGTCTGTTTCCTTCTGCCAGTCTGTAAGGGTTCCTACAAAATCTTTAATGAGGAAAAGAAGCTTTTTACCAAGTCTTGCTTCAGGTTCAGTACTGTTTAATTCTCCAAGCTTTTTAATGCTTTCCATGTATTTTGATTCAAAATCACGGTTATCATAAATTAAGCCTGTTGCAGAAGGCTGAAGATAGATAAATAAATCTGTATCTAAAGCTTCCTGAACAATTTCATATGCATATACATTGTTTATGATTTTCAAAAGCTCTTCTGTAAGACGCGAAGGAGAAACCTGAGAAAGAAGCCCTGCAGAGGCCCTGATTTTATGGCGTAAAGAATACGGCATTTTTGCATGTGTAGTAGCTGAATATTTAATTGCTCTGAGCATGCGTACAGGATCTTCAACAAAAATCTTATCGATTGAAATTACAGGGCGTAAAATATGCTTTTTGATATCTCGCATTCCGCCTACATAATCAATTACCTGCTGCTGTAAAGGATCGTAATAAAGTGCATTCATGGTAAAGTCGCGGCGCTGTACATCTTCTTCGATTGTACCGAAATCATTACCTACAGAGCCCTCTGCATTTGAACGGAAGGTGCTTACTTCAAAAATCTTAGTTCCAAATACAACATGAACCAGACGGAAACGACGTCCTATTATGCGAGAGTTTCTGAATATTCTTTTTATCTTAGATGGTGTGGCATCGGTGACAATATCAAAGTCTTTTGGTTTGTTTCCAACTATTAAATCTCTTACTGCGCCGCCTACAATAAAGGCACTGAAACCTGCATCTCTGAGTCTGTTAATAATCTGTAGCGCATCAGGATCTATGTTTTTATTTGATATCAGATGTTCCGTTTGTGTATAAACAACGGCCTTTTTAACAGGCCGTCCATAACCATCGGTACCATATCTAATTAACACGATTCTTGATATTATTGTGATTTTTAATTAATAGTCAAGACAGTATATAGAATTACAGAGTGTTGGCCCAATTAATAATATCGTTCTCAACCTCTTCCTTATTATCTTCGTTGAGAATTTCGTGGCGATCACCCTGATATTCCTTCTGGTCTATCTTTTCCATACCATTTGACTTATAGATTTCTATAAGATTTTTGATTGTGGCACCGTAAGAGCCTACCGGGTCATCACTACCCCAGATAAAGAATACAGGAAGTGTTGTCGGAATCTTTTTGATGTTTTTGCTCTTATGGATTTTTGTAAGACCTTCAAGCATGCTGCAGTAGAAGGAATTGGTAAGCGGGAATCCACACCAGTTATCCATCATATACATATCAACATTAAGTTCATTTTTAGAAAGCCAGTCACACGGTGTTCTTACCGGATTAATTTTTTCGTTATAGCTTCCGAAAGAAAGATTTTCAAGAAGTTTAAGAGTTTTGTTCTTACCGGTAAAGAATGTAATTACATGTGCTGCAATAGAACCAAAGGTTACAAGAGCCGGACGAGGACCTGCAGTACCACAAAGAATGCAGGCATCAATATCATTTCCATACTCTTCTATAAAGCCCTGTGCAACAAAGGAACCAAAGGAATGTCCCATGAGAATTGTCTTTTTACCAGGGAAATCATTTTTAAGATTATCTGTTACAGCTTTAAGGTCAGCAACGGCGCGGTCAAAGCCTTTTTTATCAGCAAGCTTACCGAACATGCCGGTTCCGTTTTTATCTGCAACTTCGGCTGTACGTCCGTGTCCACGCATGTCATAAGCATTCAGTACATAACCGTTTTCTGCAAGTACAGAACCAAAACGGTCATAACGGAGTGAATGCTCTGCAAGACCGTGATGAAGCTGAATTACTCCTTTAATTTCCTCTTCTGAATCCGGCTGCCAGCGGTTCAAACAAAGCTCATAACCATCGTCCATTTTAAGGGTAAAACTCTTCATCTGCATAGCGGTTTTATTCTCCTATAAAAACCGATAAACGGGCATATCAAGGCTTAAAGCAGAGCGTGCCTTGACGTGACCGTATAACACGGTATATTTTATTATTTGATTATGGAAATTATAACACATAAAATGGTTTTTGGGGGAAAATGTTTAGGAAAAATTAACGGAAAGAATGTGTTTGTTCCCTACACCATTCCAGGCGAAAAAATCGATATTCAGATAACAGAAGAAAACAAAGATTATGATAATGCCGAAATAGTTTCAATTATAGAAAACTCTCCTCACCGCGTTACTCCACCGTGCCATTATTACGGTAAATGCGGCGGCTGTAATATGATGCATATTGAACCGTCTTATCAAAAGGAAATACGCAAAAGCATTCTTACAGATATTTTCCGCCAGAACGGAATAGATATTTCTGACAAAACTCAGATTGTAGATGGCCCTGATTTTAATTACCGCTGCCGTTTTCAGCTTAATGACGGCGGTCTTTCTCAAAAAAAATCAAATGTTGTAATCAAGGTTGAAGAATGCCTTTGTGCAGAAAACAAGGTAAACGAATATCTTAAAAATACCGCAGAACACGCTGATTCACGCCCTAAGGGACGCAGCCATCTTTTCAGCAGTTCGTTTTCTCAGGAAGCTTTGAAAATTGCCTGTGAAGAAGGCTTTAGAAATACTAAAACAAAAATCAGCGGCGGCGGACAGAAAAACAAAAAACTCAAAATAAAGGAAAACAAATATTTTGCGGGCACTGTTGCTTCTCCTGAAAACACCATGACAGTTGAGCTTGGAGGTCATAAGCTTTCATTTGATGTAAGAGGATTTTTTCAGTCAAATCTTTTTGTATTCGAAAAGGTATGCCGTCTCATAACAGATCTTTTGCCAGGCGGTAAAAACATCCTCGATATGTATTCCGGCTGCGGGTCTATATCTGCATTCCTTACCGAAAAATACGAAAATGTAGTTCTTGTAGAACACAACCGTGACGCCCTTGTATTTGCAGAACAGAATCTCTGCGGTACAAAACATATGAGCTACGGCTTAAGCGGCGCAAACTTTGTAAAAACCTGTGCGTCTACCCTGCCTCAGTTTGATGCGTGTACAATTGACCCGCCGCGTTCGGGCATGGAAAAGGAAGTCCGTGACTGGCTTTGCGAATCAAAAATTCCGCTGATTCTTTCACTTTCGTGTGACCCTGCAACACATGCCCGTGACATTTCCCGTCTGGTTGCTGCAGGCTACACCCTCAAACAAACCTATCTTCTGGATTTTTATCCAAACACAAGCCACATAGAAAGCCTGTGCCTTCTGGAGTTTAAATAAAACGAGCATTATGAAAATGAAAAAAGGTGTGAAAAAAATACTTCTCGCTTCGCTTTTTTTACTTACTGCAAAATATTCATGTCTTTTTTCACAGGATGCCGGGCTTGAAAAGCTTTCAAATTATAACACTACCTGGACATCCGTTTTACCCGGAACAGCGCTTTGTGAACCAGAGGTTACCTCTTACGGCTTTTGTCTTGCAACCGATGCACGTAATCTTATGGGCTTTTCCTCAACCGGAAAGCTGCTTTGGGAAAAAAACATAGGTCGTGTACGAAAAATCAGCCTTACTGCCCTTCGCGGCGATTTTATACTTTTTCACGATCAGAACTCAAATATCATAAAGCTTTTTAATCCAAGCGGCAGCGAAATCTGGTCTAAGTCTCTGGATTTTAAGCCTGCAGCAAAGCCCTTTGCCGGCCGCGACGGACGCTTTTTTATTCATGGCGACGGAAATGTTGTCTGTTATGGCATCAACGGAATAATCAGATGGAAAATTAAAACAGGCAGTCAGAAGTCTCTTCCAATTCAGGAGCTTCCAGATGGTTCTATTATTGTTTTTCTTGCTGATCAGGATGGTAAAACTAAAGGTCTGAGACTTTCTCCATTCGGTGAGCAGCTGGAAGATATAACCTTTGCCGGAAGCATTACAAACTGTTTTACCTGCAGCGAAGGTATTCTTTTGATTTTTACAGACGGAAGTGCCGGTCTTTTTTCTATAACTGAGGGGCTTACACAAAGCCGCTGGGTAACCTCTGTAAAAGTTGGAAATCCTATGTTTATTATAAATCAGGATAGAACTGATTTCCGCCTGCTTTCCCTTTCTCCTTCAGATGTAACTGTTTACAAAATTAATATGTCAGACGGTACAGAAGCAGCCAGTTGGAGAATTAATGGAATTAACGGCAATGCTCTGCTTAAAACAGATTTTTCAGATACAGGCATTTTTTTAGCTGATTCCCAGAAGGCGGTTTTAATTGATTCCGAAGGCAAGGAACTGTGGGCTGCGAGAATGCCGGATACTGTAAAAAACAAAACTGTAAATCAGATTGTTTACCTCAAGGATAATTATCTTGTTTTCTGTTCTAAAAACTGGTCTATGAACGCTTACCACACAAGTCAGAGTACGTCAAAGTATAATGGTGGAAAAACTGTTAACAAAAATATACAAGCTGATTATTCTTCTTTTGCTCCAGTTGATTTATCAGAAATAAATTATTATTCACAGGGCGGATTTTACCCTTCAATAAAGAATTCTGAACGCGAAGCACAGATAAAAAAAGGAAATTATGGTGCTCTGGAAAAAGAATGGCTTACTCAAACTCTATCAATTGCACGCCTTTATTATCTGGATTCAACTTCATCTGACTTTGGAACCCGTATGGAAAAATCAGTTTTCAGTACAGATTCTGCAGGTCTTGAAGCAATTCTTGTTCAGCTTTCCCTGCTTTGTACAGACAGTACTCAGGCAGCCTGTGCAGACATAATTTCCCGAAGTAATAATAAGTTTTACTGCCGTGCAATAATGGCAAATATTTACGGTTATGACCCGGATGGAAAGCTGCTTTCTGCCATCGAAAAAAATGCAGAGCTTGCTGGAACTAAGGATTCTGTTTACTGCAATATCATCTGTGATGCTGTATATTCAATCTGTCTGTTCATGGGCCGACCGGCCTACAATAAACAGGGAAAAGACATAATCAAACGCTTTATGGGTGTAAACTGCTCTTCCAACACCCGCACCTACGCAAGAGATACGCTAAAAAAGATAATTTCTCTTGAACTATAAAATATTTAATGCTACACGGGTTTGATTTTGCGTTAGATTTTCCAAATCCGTGTGATGATATTTTTATGGATAAATTTGAATTCCTGTGTTAAAATTAATCTTATCAACTTATATACAGGTGGCTTATTTATGAAAAAATCATTTTTATTTCTGGCTTTGTCGCTTTTACTTGCAGGTGGAATTTTCGCCCTTGAGGTAAATCAGCCTGAACTTACATCTACAGGCGACACAACGATTGAATTCATCAACTATACAGGACCTCACAAGGTAATTGATTCTGTAGCAACTATCCGATTAATCGGTAGCGGACTTGGAAAACAGATTGCCGTGGATCCGACAAAATCAGCAGCTACAAATAAAAATGCAAAATACTGGGTTGTACACGCAGTAGATGAAAACGAAACCGGAAAGCTTGATGCAGATATCCTTTTCGTAGGTGCAGATGCTACTGTTGACCATATCAACAACCTTCGAAGAATTATTTCTGCTTACCTCGTTTCTGCTTACGGCTACAGCGAAAAGGATGCAGATACAATTGCAGTTTTCATTACGGTTTATAATGCTGTATACCGCGGAAAACTCGATACCTTCAAATCAAAATACAAGAATGTTGTAATCAACAACCTTTCAGGCGCAAACTGTGGTCTTTCTGTTAATTACAAGGATTGGCCTGGAAAATCTGAAATTGTAATTCCTCTTTATGATATTAAAAACGGTGGTCTTTCTACTGTAGAAACCTCTGTTATCAGCGATTCTTCTGTAGTTGATTCCATGAAGGAAGATGACGACAAGAATGTTGAAAGCCGTAAGGAAATGGTAGACATTAAGGAGCGCGAAGCTGATGAAGCCAGCGAAAAGGCAAAAGAAGCTCAGAAAAAGGCTGTAACAGAACAGAAGAAGCTCGAAGAAGAAAAGAAGAAGACAGACACTGCTAAGAAGGAAGCTAAAGAAGCCGAAAAGAAGGCTGATGAAAAGCAGAAGAAAGCCGACGAAAATCCAAACGATAAGAAGGCTCAAGAAGAAGCTAAGGAAGCTAAAAAGCAGGCTGAAGAAAAGAAGCAGGAAGCTGAAGATCAGCAGAAAAAGCAGGATGAACAGCAGGCAAAGACTGACGAGGCTAAAGAAGAAGCTAAGGAACAGCAGGCTCGTGCAGACAAAAAGGAAAACGAAGCTCAGAATGAGCGTAAGGAAATTGCAAAGGACCAGGCTGAAGTTCAGAAGAAGGAAGCTGCTCAGGCTCGCATGAGTACAGAGTTTGGTATTATCCTTTCTGATGAAGCTAACATGCTTTCTCGTCTTGTTAAGTTTAATATTGAAAACGGTGAAGTTGTTAAGAACTCCCCTGTTGCACAGATTCGTAACCGTACTGTTTACAAGGAAGGCGACGAGTTTATTGCAATTGCCGGTGAAAACTCAAAGAAAGGTGCTGTAAAACTTGTTACAATTTCTCCGGATACTCTTGAGATTTCTGCAGAAAGCGATAACGAAATTGCAGAAGATTCTGTACTTGTTCAGGACGGCAGCGAATACTACTGTGTTGTAAGCGATGGCGGCAAGTTCTATCTGGCTAAGTTCGGTGGAGATCTTGGTCTTAAGCTTAAGTCTCAGATTCAGGTTAAGTCTGGAACACCAGTAACCGTAACAGACAGCGGTATCGTAGTAACAGACAGCAACGGCCGCCTGAGATTACTTGATAAAAAAGATTTGTCAGTGATTTCGAATAAAAACGTATCTGATGAAAAATAAGGCTAAAATAGCTGGCTTATACTTATAAGCCGGATATTTTTAAGTCGGCAAGCATAGCTTGCCTCTGAGGCATTTTTGTGTAAATCCTAAAAGGAAGTACTGTCGTACTTCCTTTTTTAACGGATTTGCTATATTAGCCTTCATCAGCTTTATTTTCAAACTTACTGAATGTAGGAAGGAAGATTATATCAATATCACCGCAGGCACCGTTTCGCTGCTTTGCAAGAATAATCTTTGCATCCTGGGCTGCAATATTATCTCCATCTTTAATACGGTCTCGATGCAGGAACATTACAACGTCGGCATCCTGTTCGATAGAACCTGAACCTCGAAGCTGTGCAAGGTTTGGTTCCTGCCCTTCTGCATCACGTGCAACCTGACAGAGTGCTACAATTGGGATCTGAAGCTCTCGGGCAAGCGCCTTAAGAGATTTAGAAATCAAAGATACCTGTTCAAAAACAGGTGCTGTTGGATCTTCTGTAGAAATAAGACCAATATAGTCTATAAAGATAATCTTTACTTTATTATTTTTTACCATTCGGCGCGCAACTGCACGAAGGTCAATAAGCTTCATATTTGGAGTATCAACGGTATAAAGAGGTGCCTCAAACCAGCGGCCTGCAGCATCCTGAATCTTTTTTACATCATCAACCTTAAGCATACCGGAACGGATTTTTGCCATAGGAACACGAGCTTCCTGAGCCAAAAGACGCATACCAATTGATTCATAAGGCATTTCAAGTGAGAAAAAGCCGCATGGAATACGTTTTTCGCAGGCAATATTCTGAATCATTGAAAGTGCAAGTGCTGTTTTACCGATAGAAGGTCGGGCACCAATAATAATAAGCTCGGAATTCTGAAAGCCCGAGGTATAGGTGTCGAGCTTTGCAAAGCCTGTAGGAACACCTGTAAACTGGTTCTTACTTTTATAGCGTGCTTCTATAAGTTCAATTTCCTTGAACATAATGTCTTTTGCAGAATATACAGTTGTTGTTTCATTTCTTTCTGCAAGAGCAAAGATTTTCTGTTCAGCATCATCAAGAAGCGCATCGCTTTTTTTCTGTAAATTAAAGGATGAGGTTTTAAGTTCTGAAGAAAGATGAATTAAATCACGGCGGGCTGCTCTATCAAGCACCATTTCTGCGTAATAATCGATGTTTGCAGAAGAAGGTACTGTATCAGTTAATGAAGCAATATAAGCCGCACCACCCGCCTGTTCAAGCTTGTTTTCTACTGTAAGCTCATTAATAAGAGAAATTGTATCGCCGGTTGCATTTTTTGAAAACAATTTCTGCATGGCTTCATAAATCACCTGATTCTGAAGTGAATAAAAACGATCCGGACGAAGAATGGATACAACCTCAGACATTGCTGTCCAGTTTAATAAAAGAGCACCAAGTACAGCCTGTTCTGCTTCTATGTTATGTGGTGGAACTTTGTCGTTTAATGCAGCATCCATTTTTAATTCTCCCTTTTTTATAGTATATATGCATTTGCAGATAAAAAAAAGTCGGAAATACCATGTATTACCGACTTTTTTTATAAAAGCTAAATAAAGCTTTAAAAACTACTCAGCTTTTTCTTCAGCAGCTGGAGCTTCTTCCTTTGCAGGTTCAGCTTTCTTTTCTGCCTTCTTTGTTTCTGCTGGTGCGCTACCCTCTACAGTCTGTGCCTTTACAGCAACATGTACTTCTGCAGTCTGTGCTTCATAAAGCTTAATTGTAGCCTTGAAGTTTCCAACAGATTTGATTGTTGAACCAGGGATTTCGATTCTCTTGCGTTCAATTTCAAAGCCGAGCTTAGCAAGTGCTTCAGCAACAACGTTTGCTGTAACAGCAGCGTAAAGCTTTCCGTTTGCAGCAGCTGGCATGTTGAGTTCGATAGCTGCAGCTTCGAGCTTTTCCTTGAGGCTTGCAGAATCCTTTCTCTTCTGCTCTTTGCGAGCTTCGATTTCAGCCTTGCGGCCTTCGAAAATTGCTACTGTAGCTTCATTGTAAGGTACAGCAAGATTACGTGGAAGAAGGAAGTTGCGTGCATATCCGTTAGCAACGTTTTTTACGTCTCCCTCTTCACCAAGTGATTTAACGTCTACGTTAAGAATTACTTTCATTTG
>JAEEGK010032997.1_pt1 | contig 10094 bp, 11 predicted proteins | sample 8958771 | NCBI WGS metagenome assembly JAEEGK01 (sample SAMN16246547, study PRJNA631951) | gut metagenome | biome: gut microbiome; feature: rumen; material: SC-attached | host: Bos | place: Iran: Karaj | collected 2018-10 | reverse complement strand
GCATCCTCTGCAGGAGCCTCAGCAGCTTTCTCTGCATCTGGAATCTCTGTTGCTGCATCTGGAACAACAGCCTCTGCCTCGCACTCTGCACATTTGCAGTTCTTTGTAATTGTGTCCTTGAGGAAATAGAGACAGATGATGATTGATGTGATAGCAATCAGCAGGTCGCCAACTACTGCAACATCGCCAGGGGTTACGGTGATAATCAGGAACAGACCTGTGATACCAGCAACAATGGCAAAAATCATCTTGGATGTGCTGTTTCCGAAGAACTCCACTACATTCACAACCTTAGGGAACTTCTTGGCCAGGAACTCATTCGCAAAATAGAGTCCTCCGATCAGGTTCACAAAGATAGCAAGAAAATAAAACTGTAACATTTATTACTCCTTTATTTTATTTTTTTCATTCTCTATCATTTTATCGACAATCTGGAGCTTTTTCTGTAAGTTTTCGATTGCCTTTTCTATTTTTATTTTTTCAGCCTCCAGGTGGTCCACCGGAGAAACCCGCTCCACTTTCTCCACCGGAGTTGTTATGCTGGTCTTTACCGAATCGGAGCTCTCCCCTTCCATAAAGGCCTGGACAGCGGCTTCCCGCTTCTGATCATCCTTCATGCTGGCCACAGTCTTCATATTATCATATCCAATCGCCGGTGTCACGTCATACTTTTCAATTCGGAGAAGAGTGTTGGCTGTGGTTTTCTCCATCCCCAGCTCCCGGTCCACATAGTCCTCGAAGGAAAGATGGCGCTCTATGCACATGTTGCGGGCCTCATTCAGCACCTTGGCAAACTCCTTCATGATGGCGCCGTTCTTAAGCAGGAAGTTCTCCTTGATCCGCTTGGTAAGCTGTATAAAGGTCTGGTCGCTCTTGAAGGGGTTCGAGTATATGCCTTTCTCCTCCGCCCTCTTTAAAAGCTGATGGAAAGTGGCCCAGAACTGGGCTGTGTGGCATCTGTTGGACAGGGTGATGTTGCCGTTCTGGCAGCTCACTATATGGTGAGCGAACTCATGGATAGCGGTGTAGATCAGGTCGCTGTCCCCTGTCATGTTCTTGTTGTGTATAAGAATTTCCTGGGTTGCAGGCTTATAAAGGCCGTCCACCTTTTTGCTTTTCTTGCCCGAGAATACAAGGGTAAATGGGGGTACATCGGCAAGGGTGCGCAGCTTGTCGGCCAGCTGATCCTGATTCATGATCACTCCTTGAAAAGTGCGCTCTGGAAGTCGGAAATAAAGGTTGGATCCTGCTTTATGGCATCAAACAGCATGCTTACGCCGGACTCTATCACTGCGGATGCGCTGTTTCCTACAGAATGGCAGCTGTCTGTCTCCATATCGTAGATCACAACACCGTCGTCCCCTGCAATGTAGAAGGCCAAGCTTACATCGGCAGAATAGCCCTGATAATCATGGGTCATCTCGGATGTGAAAATCTCCATCTGTACATGGAACTTTTCCCTGGTACCAGGCACAACCAGATTGAGCTGAAGCTGCTGGTCCAGGAATGCGCGGTAAATAGACACCAGCTTGTCAGAGAAGAACTCCTCGGCCACCTTGAGCTCGGCTGTCACGGACATCTTCTCTACCATAAGCATAAGGTCGGCATCGGGAACTGGAACCTCCAGGGCACCTGCCACAGCCTCGTCCAAAGCTATCTTGAAGCAGTACTGCTTCTCCCCTGTTCCATTTGCAATACCACATTTGAACTCGCCGAAGAAAACGCCGTCCGGCCCTGTCTCCAGGGAATCGAACAGAGTGCCGTCCTCCAGCAGTACATTGATAGGCATAGAGCCTGCAGGAATACCGGAAGTGGAATCCACAAACAGCATTATATTAAAGCTGTCACCGAACTCGCACTGCTGGTAGTCTGGTGATATGGCGATGGTAATGGAAGCGATATCTGCATTCAGGGTCTGAATAATGTATGCGGTCTGGTCAGGAGTTCCTGCTGTAAGGGCCAGGGAATAAGCCTCCTGAAGGATTACAAGGCGCTCTGCTATAGTCTTGGCCTCGGGCAGTCTGTTAAGGACATCATCAACAGATTCCCCGCTCTTTTCTGAAGCTGCGCTCTCCTCGGTCTCTGCCCCTTTATCCTGTGGGCCTATTTTCAGGAAATCCTGCACCGACTGGCAGCCGGTGAAAAGGAAAAACGATATGCTTAAAATGGTTAACCACTTATATTTCATAAATATACCTAAGTTAAGGATAGATAAAAAAAAACGGGCTGTCAAGGACAACCCGCTTTTCATTTGAAAAAACAAGAATCAGTAGCTCTTGGAAGAAGACATCTTGCGGTTCTTCTTCATCTGTTTTCTGAGGATTGCTTTCTTCTTCCGTGTATTGATTGTAGAAGGCTTCTCATAATACTCTCTTTTCTTCCACTCTCTGATGATACCCTCTTTCTCCACCATTCTCTTGAAGCGCTTAAGGGCCTTCTCCAGTGGTTCGTTGTCATCTACCTTAACAAATGCCATTATGATTCACCTCCTTCGGTACTATAGTCCGCAGTACGGGCTTTATCTTAAATAAAAGTGCTTTTTTTGTCAATTATTTCGGGCTTTTTTCCATATCTATTATGACAAGCTGCGGTGTTGTCTTGTTGCGGAAATAGTTATAATCCACACGGAATATGGCATCCACAGTGTCTCCCACATTCAGGTCCCGCCCTGCCCTGTCCGAGCTGTTCCAGTATATGGCAGGCCAGATATTCTTCCCTGCATCAAGGGAGAACTTGATATGCCCCACCTCTTTCTGTCCCACCACATCCAAGGTTTTTATCACAAGTTTCTTAGCCAGGAACACAAGCGGAGGATTGCTCTCTCCATATGGATTAAGCCTCTGGGCCACATCCAGGATATCCTCTGTCAAATAGCCCTTGGGAAGCTCTGCATCAATCTCGGGATATGGCTTTTCAGGAATATCGATTCCCACCTCCTCCACATAGGTGTTCACCTTCTTCTTGAACATATCCAGGTTGTCAGACAGCAGGGAGAACCCCCCGGCAAAATCGTGGCCGCCATAGTCCAGGAAAACCTCCTTGCAGTAATCAAGAAGAGGCATAATGGAATAGTTTCTGATGCTGCGGACCGAACCGATGACCTTGTCTTCCATGACAGTGTAGATGATGGCCGGAGCATTATAATAGCCCGAGAATTTGGAGGCAAGAATTCCGGTTATACCTCTAGGCACCCCTTTGCCACCAGTGAATACAATGGAACTGGAGAATTCCTCGAAGCTCTCCTTTGCTGAATGAGTAAGAAGTCCCCAGTAGTCTTCCCCCTGCTTTTTACGCTGTTTATTGAGGGAAAAGAGCTCCCCTCCCAGCTTCTCCACCTGGGCTGGATCGGTGGCCTTGAAGAAGTTCACCGCCTTGGAGGGAACACCCATACGTCCCGAAGCGTTTATAATCGGAGTTATATACCATGCCACATCTGTAACAGTAATATTCTTGTCTATGATTTTTTGCTCGCAAAGAAGCCAGTGGAGCCCTTTGCTGCTGTGGGTCGCCATGTGCATAAGCCCCCGGTTCACCAGAATACGGTTCTCGTTCACCAGCGGCATAAGATCGGCCACAGTGCCAAGAGCAACCAGAGGCAGCTTCTTCTCATACTCCTCTGCCAGGGATGGATACTTCTTATAAAGTAGCAGCTTGAAAAGACTCAAGAGCACATCAAGCTCCGTTATATCTTTTGAGCTGTAGCGGCTGTCGTGGCTTATGGCCCGGAGCTTGAGCAGCCCCATTCCGGAAAGGCTTGGGAAAAGCTTATATACCGCAGGAGCCAGATCCAGTGTCTCAAGGTCCACATTAGGAAAAACCTGGCTGAAAAACCGCTTCTGGTTCTGAGCTCCGAAGGTGATGATTATGGAGCCTGAGAAGAAATCCATGAGCCTGGTGCTTTCCATCGAAGTGATGACACCTGGCACAACAGTCTCGGTTATCTGCGCCACCTCCACCAGGTTGTAGAGCTTTTTAGCATTGAAGATAAAGCAGCCATCTGGCCCAGGCACTATATTGAGCAGTGTCACGTTCTTGTTGTAATAAGAGGTGCGGGCAAACTCCAAGGCCCAGATAAGCTTGGCCACCACTCCGCAGCCTGCCAGATCCCTGAAAGGATAACCGCAGTCCGGCACCTTCGGGTTGATGATGGCAGTGCACACCGGAAGCTCTGCAGGAGCTGTATGATGATCCAGCACTACAACATCTATAGATTTTTCTGTGGCATAGGCAATCTCATCCTTGTTGGAGATTCCGCAGTCAACAGTAAGAATAAGCGTTATGTCGTTTGCTGATGCAAAGTCCACAGCTTCGGTGGTAAGGCCATAGGGTTCATCCCCTTCCGGCACCTTCCAGAATGGATCTGCAATCCCCAGGGAAGAAAGCATTTCGGTAAGAAGCACTGTGGAAGTTATCCCATCTGCATCACGGTCGCCGAAGACCAGCACCCGTTCCCCCTCTGATGCCGCATCAAGAATACGGTCCACCGCATCCTCCATCTGATGGAAGAGGAATGGATTGTGGAGGTACTTTATCTCGTCCTGAAGGTAAAATTTGAGATCCTCAGGGGCTGTGATGCCGCGGCGCACCAGAATGGAGGCCAATAAAAGAGAAACATTGTACCTTGAGGCCAGATCCTTTACATCCTGACTCTCAATGAATTTTTTATTATATCTCATCCGAGTTCCTTACAATGTCAAAAGCCCCCGAGAGAGTGTTCAGACGGCATTCAAGCACAGTCTGCACCATAGAGAGGACCGACTGCTCAAGGAGAGCGGCATCCTTTCTGCCCAGCCGGATATGCACTGCCTCAGCTGCAGGCAGGCCCAAAGTATAATCCAAATATTTAAAAATGCCGGGAGAAAGCTTATTTGATTCTACCACATAATCTTCTTTCTGGAAATAGCTGACAGGTGGAAAACCCATAAGATTAAGAAATCGGAGTATGAACTGGACATTGATATAGAGGATATCCTCCTCCTTGGCTGCCTCCAGAAGCTGCATGAAGGCTATAAGAAGATAGAACAGTTCCGACGATGAATCACCGCCCCCATGGGTGCGCATCACAACCTCGAACCAGGTGAGGACAGTATAGTATTTTTTGATGTCAGTCTGAATCGAGAGGAAGGTGTACTCGGGAGAGAAATCCTCTATCTTGGGCTTCCGGGACGATGGACTCTGATATAAAACAAAATGGCCACAGGCAAGGGGAGAAACCAGAGGGCCTATCTTGCTTTTAGGCTTGTATCCCCCGTAGGCTGTGGCCTCGGTTATGCCATACTCTGGAGAGAAAATCCTCACTCCCTTGTGGAATTCACCGATCCGGGAGTTCTTAAGTATTATTCCATCCAGTTCTGTATAGCGGTTCATTTATTGGGGACAATAGCAAAAGAGAATTCGCAGCTCACACACACCTTGCCGTTCACGGTGCCAACACCAGAAGCAAAGTAGAATGGGCCTTTGTTTCCCTTGATGGTGCACTCGGACTCAAAGGTGTCCCCAGGCAATACTGGATTGCGGAACTTCACCTTATCAAGGCCGGTGAACATAGGGAGTGTGCCGTCGGTGCACTTGTCTGCCAGGAGCACACATGTAGCCTGGGCCAGCATCTCGCAGAGGATTACACCTGGGACCACCGGACGTCCTGGGAAGTGTCCCTTAAGGAAAAACTCCTCTCCACTCACTTTATATTTGCCATGAGCAACCCCATCCACCACCTCAGCCTCCTGCACCAGGAGCATGTTGTCCCGGTGAGGCAGTATTTTCTTTATCTCTTCCTGATTCATTCAATCCTCACACTTTTTAAATGCCAGACACGCATTGTGTCCGCCGAATCCAAGGTTCTCTGAGAGAGCCAGCTTGATCTCTGCCTTCCGGGCCACCAGTGGAACATAGTCCAGGTCGCAGTCCGGGTCGGGCTCCTTAAGGCCGATGGTAGGAGGTACAATACCTTCCTTCATGGCCAGGATAGAGGCAATAGCCTCCACACCGCCTGTAGCACCCAGCATGTGGCCGGTCATGGACTTGGTGGAGCTTATAAGAATCTTATAGGCATTTTCACCGAAAGCCTTCTTGATAGCCACAGTCTCTGACTTGTCGTTGAGCGGTGTGCTGGTACCATGGGCATTGAAATAGACCTTGGTCTCTCCCTCCATTCCAGCCTCCCTGACAGCATCCAGGATAGCCCGGGCTGCTCCATTGGCATCCGGATCAGGAGCTGTCATATGGTAGGCATCGCAGGTGGAGCCGTATCCGCACATCTCGGCGTAAATCTTGGCACCACGGGCCTTGGCATGCTCATACTCCTCCAGGATAAGGATACCGGCACCCTCACCCATCACAAAGCCGTTACGGCGTCTGTCGAAGGGGATTGAGGCCACATCCGGGTCGGTGCTGGAGGAAAGAGCCATGCAGTTGATGAACCCGGCCACACCGGTGGGGCCAACAGCCGCCTCTGCGCCACCAGAGATAATAGCATCGGCATAGCCGCCACGGATGGCCCGGTAGGCCTCTCCTATGGCAGTGGAACCGGTGGCGCAAGCAGTGGTTACAGGAACACAGGGTCCCTGGGCCTTGAACTTGATGGCTATATTTCCAGCTGCCATGTTTGCGATCATCGTAGGGATGAAAAGAGGAGAAACCCTGCGGGGACCCTTGTCATGCAGCTTGATTACCTCTTCGGTGAAAGTCATGATTCCACCTATACCTGAGCCCACATATACCCCGAACCGTTCCGGTGCCACCTTGCCAAGGATACCGCTGTCCTGAACTGCCTGATATGCGGCAGCCATTCCATACTGGGCGAACAGGTCGCTCTTGCGGATCTCGGCCTTCTCCATATAGAGATTAGGGTCGAAATCCTTGACCTCTGCGGCCAGCTTTGCCTTGAAGTCTGTGGTATCAAAGCGGGTTATAGGACCTATTCCATTCTTCCCGGACACAATAGATGACCAGAAGGTAGAAATATCATTTCCCACCGGGGTGATGCAACCCATTCCTGTAACAACTACTCGTTTCATAATACTCCTTACATTGCCATTCCGCCGTCAACGCGGATAACCTCGCCAGTGATGTAATCAGATACAGGGCTGGCAAGGAAAAGAACAAGATTAGCCACATCCTCGGGCTTTCCAGCCTTCTTCATGGGGACAGCATCTATAAGCTTGTCCCGGCCGGGCAGATCCTTTGTCATATCTGTGTCGATGACTCCAGGTGCCACTGCATTGCAGCAGATTCCTCTGGCTCCCAGCTCCCTTGCTATAGTTTTGGTAACGCCTATGATTCCGGCCTTGGAGGCAGAATAGTTCACCTGCCCTGCATTTCCCATAAGTCCGGCTATGGAGCTGATGTTCACAATCTTTCCATAGTGCTTTTTCAGGAAGATAGGACTGCAGTGCTTGGTCATGTTGAACACACTCTTCAAGTTGATGTTGATGACTGCATCCCAGTTCTCCTCGCTCATGGAGAAGATAAGGCTGTCCCGGGTGATTCCTGCGTTGTTGACCAGAATGTCGATGGTACCGAAATCCTTTACTATCTGGGCTACTGTAGCCTTGACTGCGGCGAAGTCAGAGACATCGCACTGGTACGGCCGGGCATTCACACCGAAAACTTTAAGAATATCGCAGGATTCCTGTGTCTTCTCCAGGTTTCCCACATCAATAAGGGCAATATCTGCGTGGTTCTCTGCCATCTTCTGTGCAACAGTGAAACCGATTCCTCTGGAACCACCTGTAATTACCGCAACTTTTCCTTTAAGCATTTTTAATCTCCTCAGCCACACGGGCTGCATCCTGACTGTTCTCCACATTGAAGATGCGGACACCTGGATTAATCTTTGCAACAAAGCCGGAGAGGGTGTGTCCCGGTCCGCACTCTATGAAGGTGTCTACCCCATCTGCAATCATGTTCTCAATCAGGTTCTGCCACTTTACAGGATTTTTGATCTGGTTGGTCAGAAGATCCTGCACAGGCATATTTCCATATTTTTTCGAAGTAAAGTTTGAATAAATATCAAATTTACTTGTTTTAAAATTCAACTTTAATAATTCTTTAGCAAATTCTTCGGCAGCCTTGGCCATGAATGGGGAATGGAAACCTCCGCTCACAGGGAGCTGCAGGTACCGTCCACCAGCACTCTTCACATCCAGCTTGAAGCTATCCATCTCCTCAGGGGCACCTGAAACAACCAGCTGTCCCGGGCAGTTGTAGTTGACCGGATAGATATGCTCATATCTTGAGGCCAGCTCTTCCACTTTAGGGTTGTCCAGCTTCAAGACAGCGGCCATGATGCTCTTGACATCCTTACCCGCATCATTCATGAGCTCTGCCCTTTTGCACACCAGCTTGAAGCCCTCCTCTGGAGAAAGCATGCCGGCATAGGTGATGGCTGCTATCTCCCCCAGGGAGAAGCCTGCAACCGCATTGCAGGCCAGCCCATGCTCCTCAAGGGCATGGGCAGCAGCCAGATCCACGCAGAATATGCAGGGCTGGGTGTTGCAGGTCTGGGAAAGCTCCTCCTGGGTGCCTGTGAAGCACTGGGCCGCTGTCCCGGGCCGCAGGCTGTCTGCCATATCGAACATTGCCTTTGCCGCCTTGCTGTTGTCATAGAGGTCCTTGCCCATACCTGAGTACTGGGCCCCCTGACCGGCGAACAAGAATGCTATTTTACCCATTTTGTCCCTTTCAAAAGTGCTTCAGCCTGGGAAACCAGCTCATCGATGATCTCCTTGGCGCTCTGCTCCTTGGTGACCATACCGGCGATCTGGCCTGCGATGAAACAGCCCTTGGCATCGTCCCCTTCCACAGCTGCGGCCCGGAGTGCACCGATTCCTGCACTCTCAAGCTCCTCGTTGGAGATGGAAGGATCGTTCTCCTTCATGAAGAAGTTCCGGGAGAAGCTGGTCTTGAGGCTCCGCACCGGATGACCCAGCTTCCGGCCTGTGACAATAGTATCTATATCGCTGGCCTTAAGCACCTTAGCTTTGTAGTTAGGATGGACTCCGCACTCATTGGCTACCAGGAAACGGGTTCCCATCTGGACACCCTTGGCACCCAGCATGAAGGCTGCGGCAATACCACGGCCGTCGCCGATTCCACCTGCGGCAATCACTGGAATAGTGAGCGCATCCACAACCTGTGGCACCAGTGCCATGGTGTTGAGCTCGCCGATATGACCGCCGGACTCACCGCCCTCTGCCACAACAGCAACTGCACCCAGCTTCTCCATACGCTTTGCAAGCATCACAGAAGGAATCACAGGGATAACCTTTATTCCAGCCTCCTTCCACATAGGCATGTACTTGGCCGGGTTTCCTGCTCCTGTGGTCACTACCGGCACCTTAAGGTCGGCAACCACCTGGGCAACCTCTGCCACATGGGGGCTCATAAGCATGATGTTGACTCCAAAGGGCTTCTTGGTCAGGCTCCGGGCAGTCTCGATCTCCTTCTTAAGGTAATCGGCACCTGCATTCATGGCAGAGATGATACCAAGTCCGCCAGCCTCGGATACAGCCGCAGCCAGCTTGCCGTCGGCAATCCAGGCCATTCCCCCCTGGAAGATAGGATATTCAATCCCCAGGATAGAACAGAGTTCGGAATTAAGCATTCTCTTTCTCCTTGAGGCGCTTCTCGATGAACTTAACCAAGTCATCAACTGTGGTCACAGCCTCGTCGAACTCAAGCTCAACGCCAAGTTCCTCCTCAAGGTCCATGATCATCTCTACTGTATCAAGGGAATCGATTCCAAGCCCGATAAGGGATGTGTCTCTGGTGACCTTGCTCGGGTCACAGTCAATCTTCTCAACGATCTTAGCTTTCAGTTTCTCAAAAATATCCATGTTTTACTCCTTACCATCTGATTATGCAGGCTGCGCTTGAGAGTCCGCCCCCGAAGGCGCAGAGAGCTAACAGCTCGCCTCTCTTGAAACAGCCCTTTCTATTAAGTTCATCAAGCGCGATGGGAATGCTTGCTGAAGAGGTGTTTCCAAAACGTTCAATATTAAGATAGAAGCGGTCTCCCGGTATAGGAAGCTTCTTCTTTGCAAAATCTATGATACGGCTGTTGGCCTGATGTGGCACTACCCAGCTTATATCCT
>JAEEGK010032996.1_pt1 | contig 10094 bp, 5 predicted proteins | sample 8958771 | NCBI WGS metagenome assembly JAEEGK01 (sample SAMN16246547, study PRJNA631951) | gut metagenome | biome: gut microbiome; feature: rumen; material: SC-attached | host: Bos | place: Iran: Karaj | collected 2018-10 | reverse complement strand
CCAATCCCCAATCCCCAATCCCCAATCCCCAAAAAAAATAATAAATATTATAATTATATTAAATTACCAAATATTAAGAAATATTTATAAATTATTAAATTTTCTTTCCTTTAACTTTAAAATGCTTATTTTTTATTATTGTTTTATATCCTTTAATATAAATTAATGATAGAGATTTCTGGAAATATAATAAATTTTTTTTGACTTATCTTTTTTTTATTCTTCAATATATTCAAGATGAGAAAATAAGTGAAAAAAGAAATAACAAGAAATAAAAGAAAGATAGAAAAAAATACATAAAAATAGGAAGAAAAAGAAATAAATAAATAAAATGAATAATTATTATTAAAATAAATAATTATAAGTTCTTATATATAATTTTAAATAATTAAATTTGTAATTGTTTAAAAACTGAATTTATGATTTATTTTTTATCAATATTATTCATAAAAAGTTAGTAGTAATAAAAGAAATTCTTCTTTATTTTTATATTTTATAAAAAAATCATTTTTATACTTTCTTTATTTACTTCATATTGTTAAATTTTATAATGATTATTAACAAAATTTAAAAAAATAAATATTAAGATAAATTTTAATAATATCTGATAAAATATAATAAATTTAAAAACTACTGAACTCACAAAGCAAAAAAAACCACTAATGTTTAACTTCCCTCATAGCCAAATATGAACTAACAACTGTATCAATTTTCGAATTAATATCTGAAGAATTTAATCTTTCTTGAATTCTCTTTCTGATAAAAATTCTACAAACAAAAAAAATAGCAACATTAACAATAAAAACAATAATAATAATAGTAGTAATAGTTAAAGAACTAAAATAATGTTCTTCTTCAAAACTTCCATATTCATAACATTCTTTAGGTTTTTTAATTAAACTTGCACATAAAGCATCAAATATATATTCAGCTTTCCAATTACCTAAATAAATTCTTCCATTAATAGTTAAAGTAGGTAATTTATTGATATAAAATTCACTCATTAATTCTTGATTTTTTTCTAAAAATTCATTTCCTAAAATTTTATCATAATCATCTTTTCTTTTTTCATTATTATCACCAATAAAAGAATCATAATAACATTGTTCTAAATCATCAATATCAATTCCTATATTTTTAGCAGAATTATAAGAACATTCTTCAGAAAAATCTTGTTCAGAAAAACAAGAAGAATAATATTCTTCCATATAATTAAAAAATCCACTATATGAAATATTATTATTTTCACTATCACTTTCTTCATAAATTCTATAAACACATTCTTGTCTAACAGCTTCTTTAACAAGTAAACTTCCGTCTTTAATTCCAACTCTGTCACCATTTAAACAATAAGATCCACTTCCTAAACAATCATTAACAGGTTGATTATTATTTTCACTATAATCGAAATCAGGATAAGTGATTAAATGAGGAGTTAAAAAAGCATATTTGTGTAAGACATCTTGATAAGAATGTAAATCTAAAAGTATTTCATAAACTTCTTCCATATCAGGAGTATACCATAAATCATAATTAACAATATTATCTTTATTTTCCATTTCAAAATTAATTTCCAATTTAATACTTTGAAGAAGAGTTTTATTCATTTTATTCTTAGTATAATAATCTTTTAAAATTAACCCATCTTCATAACTAATAAGAACACCAGGAATAGTAACTTCATTTCCTCTTCCATCATCAGGCATCATTTTATTTTCTACTTTTTCTCCTCTTCTATCATTGATAATAATAGCAGCATGACCTCTTGCTTCTTCAATATTTAAAACTTTAGAAACAAAAGAACAACCACCTTTATCAACGAGAATGAAAGGTGAATCATCGACTGAAGGATTCTCAGAAGCAGTTATATTATATCTTCTACATGCTCTTTGATTCTCTGTATTGTTTGGATCAAAGTAAAGACGACCTGTTATTGTGTGACCATATGGGATACGACCAAAGTTTGATAATCCTATTTTGAGTGTAGAGTCTATTGAAGGTTATATAGATTATTATTTTGGGGTTTTTATATTGTATTTTTACTTGGAAATTTAGAGGCTAGGTCTTTTGGAGCTCGAATTATTATGTTTGAGGAAGTTAGGATTAAAAGGGTTGATAAGAGGAATAGGATTGACATTTTTTTTTTTTTGGTTTTTGATAATAAATTATTTTATTTTTTTAATTTTTTATTTTTTTTTTTGGAAAAAAATTTTTTTTAATTATTTATATATGTAAATTATTTTTTTTCAAATTATAAATGTTTCTTTTTTTCTTTTTTTTTAATTGTTATTAATTCCTGAAATATCCCAAATATTTGATATAATAGATTGTCCGAAATTTCCTGTTTTACCTAATTCACTTATTTTAGATTCATCAGCATTAGAATGTTTTTTATTTAATATAATAGAAAAATCCATATAATTATTAATTTTTCTTGATAAATCAATTGGTAATTGGGATTTATCAGGTTCATTTAAATTAGAATCATCATCATCATTATTATTTTTTTTTTCAATTTTGATTTTTTTATCAAGATTTAAATACTTTAAAGTTTTATTTAAATTATTAAAATAATTTTTTAATAATTTAATCCTCATTGAAATTACTCTAATTTGATTAGTATATTTCTTAGTATATAATTTAATTTGTTGTTCTTGTTCACTATTAATTTTTCTTCTTTCATCTTCAGTTTGATAAAAATCTTCTCTAAATAATTTATTTTCTTTTTTAATTTCTTTAATATTTTTATAAAGATTTAAAATATCTTTATTTAACTCTTCTTTTTTTTTATTAATAAAATCACTTTCTTCAAGAAAATCTTTTATTTTCCAATCATTATATTTATAAAATTGTTTATCTTCATTTAATAATTTTGTTCTTTTATGAACATAAATTTCAACTTCTTTTAATTTTTTTTGAAAAATTCTAATATATTCTTCTTTACTATAATAATTTTCTTCATTTTCTTTAATTTGTTCTTTATAATATTCTGCATTTTCTTCTTTTTTTCTTTTAAATTCACTAAAAATTTGTAATTCAATTAATAATTTAGATTTTCTTTCATTTACTTTTTTCCTTAAATTTTTCTTATTGTGATATTTAGTTTTAATATTATTAAATAAAGAAATCAATTCTTTTTTTTCTTTTTCATTTTTAAAACCTTTTAATGTTTCATTTAATAATTCTGCATTAATTTCAAATGTTTGTGATAAGTCAAATAAATAATTTTTTGGTTTCTGATAATTTATACAAAAATCTGTTTTAGAAAGACTATTTCTGTGTGACATAAAAGTATATCCTAAATTAGTTGTTGTATTTCTTCTTGTAACATTTGCTTCACTATTAGAAATCATATGTTTTGTAAATTTTCCTTTTTTAAAAGTAATCATATTTTTCCTTTATGAAAAAAAAATAATATTTTAAACAAAAATTATACTTATTTAAGGAAAAAAGGAAATTTCCAATTTTTATATAAAATTTAATTATTTTATAATGTTATTTTTTTCTTTTTATTCTTACTTTTTTTAATCTTTTAATTTATCTTTTGAGTAGTCAATGAATAGATTAATAGTATATATATTCAATGAATATTTTTTGAAATTGAAAATATATTTTTCAATCCCATTTATTAATATTTTTTTCAGCATCACATATTTTGATTATTATTTAATTTTTATTTAAGATGCTATTTGTGATACAATAGGATTATTGAATTATCATTATTATTTATTTAAGGAAAAAATTATTCTAGATATATCCTAAAAAATTGTTAGAACAACTTTATATTAAAAACTGAGATTCCATTCATAAAGTAGGAAAGAAAATCAAAATCATAATTTCTAAGATTTATTTTAAAAGATTATTGAATAAATGCAATTTTTATTTTTTATTTTCTTTTTTGAGTTATATTATAATCTAGAAGATTTGAGTTAAGAATTTTTATAAATGAATATCCTATAATTATAATATATTAGAAATAAAATCTATTTTTATCAAAAGAACAAGAAGAAATAATTTAAAAAGAAAATTCAAAAAAAAAAAAACATCCATTGTAAAAAATTTAGTAAAAATATTGAATTACAATTAAAAAATATTATTTAATATTTTTTCAAAAAGAAAACAAATTATAAAATTAAAAATTATATATTATCTTCTTCAGTAACTTGTGTTAATTTAAACTTTTCGTTACATTTAACTAAAATATTAAAAGGACCATAAACATTTTTAGCATAAGTACAAGGCATTAAAATAAATCCTTTAGGATCAACTTTTTTTTGACTATATTTCATAACAACAGTATCTTTAGGCATAAAATCAATTTTATCTTCATTAACTAAATGTTCTTTCCATTTCCCATCCATTTCATTTTTAAAAATATAACAACTCATCATTGCATTAATCATACTTTGACTTAATCTTCTTTTCCAAATAGAATTCATTCTCGAAATAATAATTTCAAAATCAATATTTTTAATCCAATCTTTTGCTTCAAATTGCAAAATAAATTTAGGATTATCAAAATAAGTTAATCTCTTTTTATATTCATTATCAATATTCAATTTTTCTTCTTCTTCATTTTGATTTAATTTACTTCCTCCTGCGTTATTTTCATTCCATTCTCCATTTAAAGAAGCACAATTATCTCCAAATAAAGGATATAATTCAATTTTTTTATTTGAAAAGATTTTCATTTCATAATCAAAAGTTGCATTTCTATCACTTAAAGTAGGAATTATTATCATTGGAGAATCTAATTTACTTAAAGTTACTTGTACTGAAGCACAATATGTATTATTATATGATGATTCAAAAACTAATTCAGATTGATTTATTGATTGTTTTGGGAATATTTTTTCAAAATCTAATTCTTTATTTGATAATATTTTATTTGTTGATTTTATTATTCTTTCAATTGGTTCTAATTTCTTTTTTTCTTTAACTACAATTTGATGTTTTTCTGCTTTACTTTGAACTAATTTTTCTTTATCTTCATCATAATATGATGGTTTTGTTAGTAATAAACCTACTTTAGTTTCTTCATTGGCAAAATGACCTCCTACTTTTCTTAATATTATTTTACAACGAACATTATCATCAAATTTTATTAAATATTGAGGATTATTTGGCCAATGTGGATTTTCAACATATTTTTTCTTATTTATTACATAACGAGGACCTCCTGATGATACTCCATTTACCCAACTTCCATTTATTTTACTTTCAAAAGGCCTTTTTAATTCATTTATATAAATATCTTCATTTGAAAATATTCTTAACCAATAATTTGCATCTGGATGATATGGTTTAAATATTCTTTGATTCCCTTTTTTTTCTATTTCATATTTTGCAGTATATTCAAGATATGGAATTAAATTTACATATAAATGATCTTTATTTATTGGTAATTTTTTCATATTCTGTGAATTATATTTTTTTATAATTTCCCTAAAATCTATATTCATTACAATTTCTCTTCTATTTCCATCATCTTTATCATTTATTGCTTTTTTAATTAATTTCTTCTCATCTAGATCCCATATTCTACTATATCTCCCTTTAGTTAAAACAATCATAAAATTAATTTTCACATAATTTCCATTATGCATTTTTTGATCTTTTTGCATAAGAGAAATGATAATTTTAGAATATGGTTTTAATTCAATTTTATATTGAGGATTTAAAAAAAATGCTTCTTCAGTATCTACAATAATATCTCTTTTAAAATCACATTGTATAGTAACTTCATTTTTAGGTTGTTGAGAAACTTGAACAACAGGTACTGATTTAATAGGAGATTTAACAGCAGAAGTGCTTTTATCACTATTAGAAATATTTGTAGGTTTCTTCATTGAAGTTTTAGATTTAGGAACAATTGAAGTAGTTCCTACTCCTAAATTAGAACCTAAACGATTATTCCCTCTACCCCCAATTTGTTTATTTTGAACAGTAATTCTCTGTTCTGGGAACCAAGGATCAGTTGCTTGAGGAGAACCACCTGAACTTTCACCAGCCCATAAACCTGGGATTGTATAACTTGCCCATTCTTCTGGGAATATTCTACAATAATATAATGTATTGTATGATACAATGAAATCATCAAATAACATCCAAAATGTACCATCTGTTGTTGATACTGTATATTCTAATTTTTCTGTTAGTTTCTTATTAGCTTCCCATGTTTCATCTTCTGGACCATATTTATGAAGAAATTTACCTTTGTCCCAATGATTACAAAGGAATATTAATTTTAAATTTTCATATTCTGCTATATTTAATATTGTATATATTGTATTTGATAATATTTGTTCATCTTCTCCACCATCTTTATCACTTACAGATTCATTTAATTCTTCTTTTACTTTCTCTTCATCATATTTCATACATCCAATTAAATATCCTTGTGAAATACATCTTGTAATTTCATCAAAATAAAATTTTTTAACTTTATCATCAATATTATTATTACTATCTCTTTGAATTTTAATCATTTTACTCCATCCACCAGTGAAATCGACTAAAAAGTCTTTTAATAAAGTATCATTTAAAACAGAATAACTTCCAAATAATTTAGCATAAGCTTTTTCAAATAAGCTAATCCAAAAAGGACTTTTTGGAGTAAGTGCTCTACTTAAAGAATATTCTCCTCTTTGATGAGCAGGTAATCGAGTATCAACAGTAACAGGTTTCCATTCTCCATCAACAAAGAATTGAAATCCACAAAAACCAGCTTTTAAATTCTCATTAACATGTTCATAATCTAAAACTAAATTAGTAAAATATTCATTATATTTTTGAAATAACATTAAAACAGCTCCAATGAAGAATTTATCATTTAAAATACCTCTAGTTATTTTAAATTCATGTTCAATATTATAATTTCCATTCGGATGTGGTTCAACAGTAAAAAATAAAATACCATCTTCTTCTATTGAAGGTCTTTCAAATTCTATTTCAAATTCTCCATCTGGATTTTCTCTTTCTGAACAGAAAATACTTTGATCACAAGGGAAATCTTCATCTTCAAACAATTCTCCTGTTTTTTCATATTTATCTCTTAATTGTTGATAATAAGAATATATACTTGAATTAGGAGTCATAGGAGGTTTCATTTTAATTTCATTATCACTATTTTGACCATCAACTATATCATTTTCACTTCCACTTCCTTCCATTTTTTTAATAATTGAAGAATTATTTTCAAAAATTGTTGTTGAATTATCATTTTTTGTTATTTCTCTATTAATTTGTGTTGGATTTGTACTTTGTTCTTTTTCTTTGTTATTTTCAGTTGTTTTTATTTGGTCTTCTGGATTCTTTTCTAAAAATTCTTTTCTAGAAAAACGAGTGTTTCTACGAGAATTTGACTCTGATTTGTTTTGTTCTTTTGTTATTTGAATGTTAAATTTGAAATTAGATGTTGTTGTTCGATTTTTTATAAAATCTACTTCCACTTGGAAAGAATCATTCGGGTCTTCTACGTCAGAAAAATGATCTTGTTTATCTTGTTTTTTTGATTCTTCTGTTAGATTTGGATTTTGTTCAGTTTCCATTAATATATTTATTTTGTTTTTTAAATTAATTTTTTTTATTATTTTATTTTAGGTTTAATTAATCTCATTTTTTTTAATTTATTTTATAGAATTGATGAAATTGGATTTAAAAATAATTTTAAATGTAAAAAAAAATAAGTTTTGTTTTAAAGGTATATTAATCATTTTATTATAAATTCATCTTTTTTTAATTGAAATAAAATATAATATTTCTTTTCAATGAACTTTTATATGAATGAATTTCAAAAAGTAAATAAATAATATAATTTTGATTATAAATTAATCATTCTATATTATTAATTTCATTGTTTTATCCCCCTTAAGGATAAATTAGATAAATATTATTTTAAAAATTTAAATTTAAAAAAGATTAAATTAAGAAATTAAATTTTAAAAATATGTCAAAAATTTCAAGACAAATTATTTTTTCTGAATCAGTTGGTTTTCAAAAGAAGAATAATTCAATATCTTTTGATAAAAATAGTTTAAATATGAAATTAAGTAAAAATAACTTTACTATTGAACATTCTCGTGATAAAAAAAATAATAGAATATTTCATCTTTTAAATCATAATGAAAAATTTAAAATTTCAAAATTAATAAAAAAGAATTATGATAGTAAAGCAAAAATAATAAGAAAAAATATATTAAATAAGAAAATAAGATGTTCATCAATGGAATTTAATAATAATATTCCAAATAAACATTTAAATTCTATTTATAAAAAAGATATTAGTATAAATTTAAATAAAACAAAAGAAAAAAAAAGTAATAGAGATAATGAAATAAAAAGAATTAATAATACATTAAATTCTTTTTTATCTAATTTTAAAAAAAATGAAAATAATTTATTATATATATTACAAAGTTATTCAGTTTATTATTCAGCTTTAGATGAATATATAAAATTATTAACATCTAAAGAAGAAATAAATTTATTAAATATAATAAAATTAGGATTTGGAAAAATATTTTATAAATTACAAAAAATAAAAAATATTAAAGATAAATTTGATGAAAATTCTTTTTCTTTTAAATCAACAAATAAAGAAACAAATTCTTTTAAAACTTTAAATAAAAAAATAATTCCTATAAATAAAAAGATAATATCAAAAGATAATAAAAAATTAATAGATAAAATGAATAAAACTTGTTTAAATTCTGTTAAAATTAAAGATGATAATAATAAAAATGAAATATTAGAAACTGATGATATAAATCTTACTGATTTAGAATCAATTAGATTTTGTGATAAAATTTCTATGAGAGAAATAAATCCTTATCATGCTATTCCAAAATTAGATTTATCTTTCTTTAATTATCAAAATAAACAATCAAATAAAAATATTAATAATCCTTCAAAAAAAAACAAAAAAATAAGAAATTATTCATCATATCATTAATATTTATTTATTATATTTTAAAAAATAATATTTATTATATTTATATTTAAACAAGATTTTTCTTAAATAATTATATTCCATTAAAAACCTAATTTTTTATATTATATTTAAATAAAAGTCTAATTTAAAAAAAAGTGAAAATGGAGCCCGGGGAAAAGAAAGAAGAAAATCCTACAAAATTAAAATGGCCTCCTTTAGAAAGTGATCCAAAAATATTCAATGATTATTTCCATAAAATAGGACTTCCTTCGGGTACATTTTTCAAAGAATTAATTACTTTAGTAGATTTCAAGGAATTTTTAATAATCGAAGGACCCTTAATTTCAGTAATATTAAATTTTTCAAGAAAAGACAAAGAAAAATATAAAAATAGTTTTTTAAAAGAAAAAATACATCAAGCAAATTCAATTCCCTTTTTCATTAAGCAAACAAATGAATTAGATAATGCATGTGGATTAATTGCTTCTCTTCATTCTTTTGGAAATTCAAATGTAAATTTTGAAAAAAATTCAATTTTAGAAGAATTTTTTAATAAAGTTAAAGACCAAAATTATGAAGAAAGAGCTTTGACTTTAGAAAATTTTGATAAATTTAAACAAGCACATGTTCATTATGCAAGTAAAGGTCAAACTAATTTAGAAAAAGTTGAAGAAATGAAAATTGGACATTATATTTGTTTTACTATTATTAATAATAATTTATATGAATTAGATGGTTTAAAAGATGGACCTTATTTAATTAAAGATAATGTTAAAGTAGATGATTTGTTGGATGAAAGTTGTAAAGTAATTCTTGAGAGGATTAATAATGGCTTAATAGATGAAAATGTAAATGTTATGTTAGTTGGAGGAGAAAATACTAAAATTACTGATTTATTACTTGAAGATTCATAATAATATTTTTAATATTTATTTCTTAAAATATTATATTATTAAAGAATTTGGGTAAAATATAATAAAAATAACATTTAATTTATTATTATGAACATTTAATTTAATGTTTTTTCCTTGAATAAATGATATATTATGCTTTTATTATATTTTTACATTCATATTTTATTTTCCTAAAATTTATATTAATAAATTAATATAACAAATATTTATTTAAAAGAACTTAATTAACTTAAGAATTAACGGAATTA
>JAEEGK010032995.1_pt1 | contig 10095 bp, 11 predicted proteins | sample 8958771 | NCBI WGS metagenome assembly JAEEGK01 (sample SAMN16246547, study PRJNA631951) | gut metagenome | biome: gut microbiome; feature: rumen; material: SC-attached | host: Bos | place: Iran: Karaj | collected 2018-10 | reverse complement strand
TTACCTTCTAATATAGATTTTACTCTATATTTTCAAATAAAGCAATATGTTTGGGAAATATTTTGGGAAATATTTTTCGGGAAATAAAAAAAGATTTTTTGGATCTTTTTTCTTATTTTACTAATTTTTTTGATGGAATATGATTTTCATCCGCGATTACGAATCCACCATTTGCTAATTCAATAACGCTTGCAGCTTCTTTTTCCTTCATTTTTGCTAAAATAGCATCATATCTTTCATCAACTTTTTTCTTTTCTTCTATTTCTTTTTGTGTTTTTTCAGTACCATATACTGTCCAAGGTTCAGATTCATTGATTGTAAATTCATAATCATATAATTTGATTTTTCTTTCATAAATTGATCTAGCACCTATACATGGCATATCTAACACGCCAGGTTCTAATATAAGCGTTGAATATTCTGATTCTGGTTCTGCGTAAAGGCCCATACTTATTGTTTCAGTATCTAATGTTTTTCCTACTCTTTGTTTATATTCTATAGTAGAATGTTCTCCTACTGTTAATTCATCTAACGTATAAGTATTTTCTTTGGCATTTATTGGATAACTAAATTCACTATCTATTACTAAATCATCTTTTCCCATTCTTATTTTGTTATCTGGATGATTTTTTTTATATGTTTTTGGTGAAACAACTTTACCTTTATAAATTATCTCATTTGTAGGTAAAGTAATACTTAATAATTTTCTACCATTAATTACCATACCAGGTACATAATCTATTGTTGTAATTACTGTTCTATTATTATATTTCCCTATATATTCTAATCTAATTTTCTTATTTTCCATAATAAAACCCCTTTCGAACAAGTTTTATTATATTACAATAATATTATTTGTCAAATTAGGGGTTTATTTACAATATCCGCGTTTTTTCTAGGATATTTCTTATTTGTTTCTTTTAATTTAGTAAATTTAATTAAACTTCTATTACTATTTTCATAAGGTAATGTGAAATTAACAACATTATCTAGTTTTATATTTAATATATCATATACTTTTGATAATGATTTAATCTCTTCATCCGTTGCTTTCATTGATATAAAATTACCATTTACTTTTACTAATGGGATTGAATATTCTAGTAAAGTTGATATATTAGATACCGCGCGGGCTACTACTACATCATATAATTCCCTATTAGTTTTACCAAATTCTTCTGCTCTTGCATGAATAGTTTCAATTTTATCCAAGTTTAATTCTTTTATTACTTCATTTAGGAAGTTAATTCTTTTATTTAATGCGTCTACTAATGTGATATTAATATTAGGATATACTATTTTGATTACCATACCTGGGAATCCTGCACCTGTACCAATATCACATAAACTATCTACATTATTTAAATCGATCGCTTTGATTAATGTTAAACTATCATAGAAATGTTTTAAATATACATCTTCTTTTTCTACTATTCTAGTTAAATTAATCTTTTCATTCCATTCAATTAACAATTCATAATATCTTTCTAGTTTAGCTAATTTATCATCATCTAAAGTAATTCCTAGTTTATTTAATTCTTCTATAAAACTACTTATGGTCATGATGATACTCTTTCTTTAAATATACCATTATTAATGATATATCTGTTGGGTTAACACCACTTATTCTTAAGGCTTGACCTAAAGATGTTGGTCTTACTTCATTTAATTTTTGTTTTGCTTCACTAGCTAAATTATGTATTTTTGTATAATCGATATCTTCTGGAATCTTTTGATTATCTAAATCTCTCATCTTAGCTGCTTCTTTGTATGCTTTTGCGATATAACCTTCATATTTGATTGATATTTCAACTTGTTCTTTTATTTCATCTTCAAATGGTATTTCTTTTATTTCTTCTAATACTGACATTGTTATTTCTGGTCTTCTTAAAATATCATATAATGTAATACCATCTTTTAATAATGTTGAGTTTTTAGATTTTAAAAATTCATTTGTTTTTTCTGTTGGTGTTAATTTATGTGATTTTAAATATGATTTTAATTCATCTATCTTAGCGATTTTATCATTTAATCTTTCATATTGTTTTTTATCTATTAATCCAACATCATAACCATGTTTTCTTAATCTTAGATCAGCATTATCATGTCTTAATAATAATCTATACTCTGCTCTTGAAGTTAATAATCTATATGGATCTCTTATTCCTTTTGTTACTAAATCATCAATTAATACACCAATATATGCTTCATCTCTACCTAAAATTAATGGTTCTTTACCTTCAACTTTTAATGATGCATTTATACCAGCCATTAAACCTTGACATGCTGCTTCTTCATAACCTGATGTACCATTAATTTGTCCTGCGGTAAATAATCCTTCAATCAATTTAGTTTCTAATGATTGTTTTAATTGTGTTGGATATATTGAATCATACTCAATTGCATATGCATATTTTAGTATTTTAGCGTTTTCTAATCCACTTAAACTATGTACCATTTGTTCTTGTACATCATATGGCATTGATGTTGAAAAACCTTGAATATATATTGTATTACCATATGTAGGATCATCCAAAACATTACTTTCTGGTTCTAAGAATAATTGATGTCTTTCTTTATCTGCGAATCTTACTATTTTATCTTCTATTGAAGGACAATATCTAGGTCCTACACCTTTAATATCATCTAATCCACCATACATACTTGCTTTTGATAAGTTATCTTTAATTATCTTATGTGTAGTAGCGTTTGTATAAACTAAATGACATGGTACTTGATCTTCAATTTTATATTTTGGTTTATCATCAAAACTAAATGTGTGATATACTTGATCACCTAATTCTAATTTAGTCTTTGAATAATCAATTGTATCTTTATCTACTCTTGCAGGTGTTCCTGTTTTTAATCTTACTATTTTAAAGCCTAACTTAGCTAAGTTATCAGATAAATGCATAGAAGGTCTTTCACCATGTGGACCTCTTCTTGTTCTTGTTGAACCAACTAAAATATCTGCTTTTAAGTATGTACCTGTTGTAAGTATTACTGCTTTAGATGTTATTTTAGTACCATCTTCTAATACTACACCTTTTATAACATTATCTTCTACTATTAAATCTTCTACTAAAGATTCTTTGATATCTAATGTCTTTCTGCTTCTTAATACTTCTAACATCTTTTTAGGATAAGTTACCTTATCTCCTTGGGCACGCAAAGCCTGTACGGCAGGGCCTTTAGCTGAATTTAACATTTTGATTTGAATTAATGTTTCATCGGCTACTTTACCCATCATACCACCTAAGGCATCGATTTCTCTTACTACTATACCTTTCGCGGATCCACCTATTGATGGATTACATGGCATATCTGCAATGTTATTTATATTACCTGTTACTAATAATGTTTTATGTCCTATTTTTGATGCTGATAAGGCTGCTTCACAACCTGCATGACCACCACCAACTACTATAATTTCATAATCCATAATAGGGCCTCCTTTTTTTAACCAAATGTATTATATACCAATTATTAAATTTTAACAATAATTAATTAAAAAAGCAGTGTTAAGCTGCTTTAATTGGATATATTAGTTTTTTTACTTTGATTCCATGCTTTTTATTATATCTATTTTTAGATATAATTTTTTCATTATCTATATATTTCATAGCTTGGTCTAATATATATTCTTTTAATTCTATATTTTCACCTAAGTTATCTTTTACTTCTTGGCCATCAAAGTATATAATACTACCTTCACACTCTATACCTATTTTCATAAAACCCCCCTATTATTTTATTTCATTTCAAAATAAGCTTTCAATCTTGTTTTAATTGGATACATTCTAGGCATTAATACTACTGCTTCTTGTTTCTTCATTAGTTTTAAATCTTCTTTTGTAATTAATGGAACTAAACCTTTTTCGGTCATTTCTTCACCACATAATTTAGAGATACTTTCTAATGTTTCTTCGTCATTTGCAAGTAAGTATATAATATTACCCATTGCCATTCTTAGTAATTCGGCATTTTCTTTTCCATATTTATTTCTTAATTCTAAAATACTTTTTATAACTATGGTAAATCTAATACCTTGACTTCTTGCTTCTGTTAATTTAGCGTTGAAGTCTTTAATTGGAAATAAATTTTCAAATTCATCAATGATGATATTGAAATTCTTCTTTGATTCTTCTTCTATTAATTCTTCATATAATTCTTCTAGGATAATTGGTACTAGTCTATTTGATGTTTTCTTATTATCAGCTACTATAAATATTGCTTTTTTACCTTCTTTTAAATTTGATAATTCAAAATTTGTTTCTTCCATCATGTTTAATAGTGATTCTCTAGAAATATATAATTTTAAATTTTGCATAAATACACTTAAGATACTAGCTTTTGTTTCTTTTGGTGATCCTAAAACACTAATTAAATTAATGTATAACGCGGATGATTTAGATACTTTTTCTAAATAATCATTGATTTCATCTAAATTTAATGATAATTCATATAATTTCTTTAATGTTATTTCTTCTTTCTTTTTAGTTTCAAACATGTATAACGCAATTCCTGCAAATAATGATGAAGCTGAATTTTCCCAGAATGGATCCACATTAGTTTCTTCAGATACAAAGATATAATGTGATATTTTATCAATTAATTCAACACCTGCATCTTTATTTTTCTTATATAATTCATATGGTAATAATAATGGATTATAATTATTACCTTCACTTGGATTTGCTAAATTGATTGTTATTACTTCATAATTATTTTCTTTTAAAGCATCTTTTAATGTTTCTTTTATTGCCCCTTTTACATCATTTACTATGAATGACTCACCTGCTTCAATAGCGTATTTTAATTGAGGTAACATTGTTAATTGTGTTTTACCTGATCCTGTAATACCTATTACTAAATTATGATATTCTTTGTCATTTAAGTAAATATCACCATTCTCTTCGTACATTGGAATACCTGATTTTTTAACAGTACCTTCTACTTTTGTTAATGTATCCTTTAATTCGGCCTCACTTGACCATCTTGCGTATGCCATATTTTTTCCTCCTCTCAATTAACATTTTACCATCATTTTTAATTTAGACTTAAACAAAAATGGCTTTTATGATATAATTATGGTGTGATGAGTATGTTTTCTAATGAATTAGTGTGCAATATAATTGAATATATTAACAATAACATCAATAAAGAAATAACTATTGATGAATTAAGCATGAGATTCTTTTTTAATAAAACATATATTATGAAAAGATTTAAAAGAGAAATTAAATTATCTATTCATGAATATATTAATAGTATGCGAATATATAATAGCTTAATATATTTTAATGATGACAATTATATCATTTCAATCGCGTTTAAGAATGGGTTTAATTCATTAGAATACTTTTCTGAAATATTCAAAAAAATAATAGGTGTTTCTCCTATTATCTATAAAAAATATATTAGTTATAAATATATATCATCTTCTAATGAAAAGGAAATATTAAAAAATATATCTAGATTGCAAAAGATTAAGGATGATACTATATTATATTTATCACATAGAAGACCTAAGACATTACCTACTAAGTCTTTAAAGTTATAGTGTTATATCTAATATCATCATTATTAGAAATCCAATAATAGTAAATATAGTTACAATATCTTTATTATTATTTTCCTGACTTTCTGGTATGATTTCTTTAGTTACGACATATAACATAGCACCTGCCGCGAAACATAGTAAAAATGGTAATATTAATCTTACTTTTAATACTAAAATTGCACCTAATATAGCTGATATAGGTTCTACTATTCCGCTTAATGATCCAAATAAAAATGATTTGAATCTAGAATATCCTTCCCTTCTAAGCGGTAAACTTATGGCACTTCCTTCTGGGAAATTTTGAATACCTATACCTATAGCTAAGGATATAGCTGATATTATTGTAGCGCCTGGTAGATTATAGTTTAATGAACCAAACGCGACTCCTATAGCTAAACCTTCTGGTATATTATGTAATGTTATAGAGGATATTAACATAAATATTCTCTTTTTATTTGATTTAGAATATTTATCATAGATAGTATCGCCTAAGAATAATAGTAAACTACCTGATAAAATACCTAATACCGCGATTAAACAACTATTTAGTCCTAGTGTTTCAGATAAATTAATACTTGGTTCTATTAAAGACCAAAAAGTTGCAGAAATCATTATACCTGCTGATAAAGCAAGCATGATATCCATTATATTTTTATTTATTTTCTTAAAGAAAAAGACTATACTAGCACCCATACTCGTTAATGTGAACGTAAATAAGCTTGCTAATAAAGTCTTTATAATTATACTTTGGTTAATAAACCAATTATACATGTCATCACCTTATTTACCTAAACAAAATTGACTAAATAATTGATTTATTAATTCATCTTCATATGTTTCACCTATTATTTTACCAAGTGAATTCCATATTTCTTTTATATCTATTTCTACCATATCAATTGGTACTTCATTTTCTATTCCTTTTTTAACATCATTTAATCTAGTTAATGCTTCTTTTAAGATAGCTATTGATCTAGCATTTGATATATATGTTAAATCACTAGTTTCTAATTCTTCTAAATTAAATAATTCTTTTATTCTATCTAATACTTTATTTATATCATCTTTATTTAATGTAGATATATAAATAGGATTTAATGATTCATCTATATCAATATTTTTTACTAAATCATTTTTATTAACTATAATGATATGTTTCTTATTGTTTATTTTATCTAATAATGATTTTTCTTCTTCGCTTATCTTTTCATTATTATTTAATAAGAATAGTATTAAATCAGCTTCTTCTATAGCTTTAATACTTTTATCTACACCTATTTTTTCTACTACATCATCTGTAGATCTAATTCCTGCTGTATCTATAAAGTTTAAAGGTATACCATTTAGATAAATACTACCTTCTACATAATCTCTTGTAGTACCTTCTATATCTGTTACTATTGCTTTTTCTTCATTTAATAAAGCATTTAACAAACTTGATTTACCTACATTTGGTTTACCAATGATAGCTACTTTAATACCTTCTTTAATCATTTTACCGTTTTCACTATTCTTTAATAATTCATTTAATCTATTTTCTATATTAGTGATTTTTGGTTTTAAATCTTCTAATGTCATTTCTAAGATATCTTCATATTCCGGATAATCTATATTTACTTCGATATTTGCAAGTACTTCTAGAATATCTTGTCTTAATGATTTAATTAAAGATGATAATTTACCATCTAATTGATTCATCGCTAATTTACGGGCTTTTTCTGATTTAGCGTTTATAATATCCATTACACCTTCAGCTTCTAATAAATCTATTCTTCCATTTATATAAGCTCTTTTTGTAAATTCACCAGGCTCCGCTAATCTACAACCATTTAATAATAGTAATTCTAATATTTTATTAGTAGTTGCAATACTACCATGTGTATTTATTTCTACTACATCTTCTTTTGTAAAAGTTTTAGGTGCTTTAAATATAGATACTAAAACTTCATCAATTATATTAGTCTTATCTATTATATGACCATAAGTTACAGTATGTGTAGGTATTTTTTCTAAATCTTTACCTTTAAAGATACTATTTACTATCTTTATTGATTCAGGACCACTTACTCTTATTATAGCTATTGCGCCTACTCCTAATGGTGTTGCTATTGCAGCTATTGTATCGTTCATAGAATCACTTCCTATCTATTTTTTCTTGAGAAAAATGAATAAAGAATTTTATAATCTTTTATTGCATCCATTGATACATATTTATCTGATATTGTTATTAACCAACTTTCAATATATTTAGGTGGTGTAATATTTAAAGGAAACATATGTCTTTCAATGGCGTTTTCTATTCTTTTATTCATTAATTTTTTAAAATGTTTTTTACTATTTTCTTTTGCTTCTTTAGCATGGACAAATCCATGTTTTTTAAATAATGGTCTATTTTCTTTAATTGTTGTCCAATCTTGATAATAGAAATCATGTAAGATACCAGCTATAGCAGTATTTCTTACTTTATATTCTTTTAAATGTAATTTTTTAGCCATCATATACGCATAATACGCAACTGCGAATGAATGCTCATAAACACTTGTTTTTCCATGATGTTTAAATGTTTTTCTTTTTAAGAATTCTTCATTATTTAATATATCCCCTATTATATTTAAAAATTCTTCTTCATCTGATATACCATTTTTATCATAATCTTTTAATGGTTTATATTTTGCTTTATATGTTATATCTTCTGTTACTACTGGATTAAACTTAGGTTCCCATCCAATATGTTTATAGAAATATCTTTTTAATTTAGGTTGTTTTACTTTTTTGCCTTCATATATTTCTACTTCTTTTATTACTCTATCATCAAAATCTATAAATTTAACACTATATCTATTCATGTAATCACCCCTCAGGCATTAACAATTATAACACTTTATGCTAAAAAAAGATAGTTATTCACTATCTTCTTCTACATATTTAATAACGATATGTCTTTCTTTTCCTTCTCCAATACTTTCAGTTGTTACATGAGGGATTTGATCTACCATATTATGTATTTCTCTTCTCTCATAAGAATTCATTGGATCTAAGGCTACATCTACTTTTGTTTTTTGAACTTCATACGCGATTTTTTTAATTTCATATGCTTTTCTTCTTAAGTTCTTTTCTTTATAATTTGCTACATCTACATTTACTTTAATTGGTTGATGTGCATTATTTTCTAATGATTTTCTTAATAGTGTTTGAATAGCAGCTATTGTTCTACCATCTTTACCAATAAGAATAGAATTATTATTAGAAACTAATTTAACACTAAAACTTCCTTCAATTTCTCTTATTTCAGTATTTATTTCCATTCCTAATAAGTTACTTAAGTTTTCTACATATTCTTTAATGAAATGTTTAATATCAGCTTTATCAATTACTTCTACTTTAAAGATTTTTTCATCATCTGATTCTAAATCTCTAATTAATACATATTCTTCATCTAAATTTAGATAATCTAAAGCTTTATCAATAGCTTCTTCTCTTGTTTTTCCTTCATATAAATAAACATTAAGCATTTTTTGTACCTCTCTTTACTAATAAATTTTGTATAACTGTAAATGTACTATTACAAATCCAATATATTGCAATTGAAGTTGATATAGTAAATGATGCGATGGCAATCATACCAATAGACATATTTGTCATCATTTTCATACTTACTCCATTTACATCATTTGTATTAGCTGTTTTATTTAATTTGAATGATAACCATGTCATAACAATTACTAATACTATAATTATTATATAGAAAAAGTTACCTTTCATCATTCCATTTAATGGACTCATACCTAAATCTAAACCTAGGAATGATCCTTCAAATATTAATGGTAATCTATTCATTGCTTCATAGAATGCGAAGAATAATGGGATTTGTATTAAAGCAAATATACAACCACTTAATGGATTAATTCCATATTTTTTATATACCATCATTATTTCTTGTGAATGTGCCATTTGATCTTCTTGTGATGTCTTATTAGCGTATTTTTTCTCTATCTTATCAATTTCTGGTTTTGCTTTAGCCATCATTTCTGATTGCATTGCTGTACCTTTAGTTAATGGATATAATATAGCTCTTATTATAAATGTTACTAATATAATTGATAAACCTACATTTTTAACTAAACTTGTTAATTTAATTATTATAATCGCTAAAGGTTTAACAAATATTGTATTCCAAATACCTTCATATCCAGTTGATGACATTTTAAATTCATCACAATTTGGAACATTGCTTATATCTATATTATGTTCATCATATAATTTTAAGATTGATTCTTTAGTTGGTTTACATAATATATTTTCAACTAATCTTTCACCAGTTTCTTGTTCTGTTACCACTTTTTTATCTTCTTGGACATATTTAGTACATCCTGCTAATGGTAAAACTAAAATAGCTAATAATATAAATAATATTAGTTTTTTATTTTTCATTATTTTCCTCCTTAATTATATTTAAATTTTTAATAGCAATATTAAAATTTGTTGTCATTTCTTCAAATGTTATTTCTAATATTCCCTTGCCTACTATTATA
>JAEEGK010032992.1_pt1 | contig 10095 bp, 15 predicted proteins | sample 8958771 | NCBI WGS metagenome assembly JAEEGK01 (sample SAMN16246547, study PRJNA631951) | gut metagenome | biome: gut microbiome; feature: rumen; material: SC-attached | host: Bos | place: Iran: Karaj | collected 2018-10 | reverse complement strand
GTCCTTGACCCAATTCAAAAGCTGCTCCACGCTCTCCGGCACATATCTCGGCAGCGTGCCTACGTGCAGGATATTGCCTTTGCTGTCTGCGACGCCTGCCGCGCCGGAGCGAAACAGTCCCGCCTCTTCGATCAGGCCATGCATCATAGCGCCGTGGGCGGCCAGCAGGGAATCGACGGAATAGGGATTGAGCTCCTCCATCGTCTCATAGACGGTGTAAGCATTCTTGACCTCGGCAATATCGCGCGGAGGCGCGATCACATGCTTGCCGTTCAGCACGGCTGTGACCTGCTCGATGTTCAGGGTATTCTGCTCAATGGCCAGCGTGCCTTGGATCGTGCGGATACGATTTGTACGCCGCAGGACCGGGCTGGATGACAGTTTTCCCGAAGACAGGCGGCCGACGAGCTCGGAAATCTCCGCCGCGTCCGTGAGGATCGTTTGCGTTATTTCAAAAGGAGGGTTTTTCATGATACACTCCACTTTTCAAAAATCGACCATATTATATCACTTCATCAATCAAAAATCAACAGGTGATGGAAGAACTGTGATTTTCATTTTTGACGGATGATTAATGAAACGAAGGATCAATTTCCCCACATTAGTAAGAAACGAAAGGAACAGAAAGGGAGGATTCAAACCATGGCAGAAAGCAAGAAAAGCAAAACCAAAACCGAGAAATGCAAGGAGGAAAAGCAAGTGACCGAAGAGGAACTGACCAAAGCCGCAAAAAAGCAGGAACAGATCGACCCGCAGCTTCAGGAGGCGAAAAATCTGGCCGATTATCTGAAAGATTACGAGCAAAGAAGTTGGATCCTTCGCCTCGTCATCAAAGGAGCTATCGTCGAAGGCATTGCACCCTATCTCAAATACTCCACTGACCAGGAGTTTTACGATCTGATGGACTATGTTTTTTCCATTCCGACGGTGCAGGGTTTCATCATGGAACAGCAGGAAAACGCTTTGGCGGAACAGGACAACGACACGACAGGCACTTGCTGAACTTCAGCGGGTGCCTGTTTGCATGAAGCGCCGATTTCGGTGCGCAGCCTGAGACGCAGTCTCAGTCAAAGGGGTATGGGGATGTTGCCCCATCAAGCGGAAAATGCGAAAACGCTCGTCCGTCCAGGATGAGCGTTTTTCCATTTTTGACGGCAAGCGGCATTGCTTGCCCAAGAAAGTGCGGTCTCGGACTTGGCTTCGAAAAAGCCGGTCCGGGGCCCCGAAAGCATTGCTTGCCAATGCTTGTATAAACCGCTGCAAATCACCGGGAGAACACATCGTCCCGGAAAAGGAAAGGAGACACCATGAACACAAAAGCACACATAACAGCGAGGCGGAGCCCATGACGGAGATCTATCAAAACCTGCGGTCCCAGCTCAGGGAGCACTTCATCGACTATCTGAAGGCGGATCACGTGGGATACTGGCCGCCGGAGCTCACCGTCTGCCCCAAATGCCATCAGCACTGCAGCATCCTGTTTGAACAGCACTGGTTCTGCGAAGCCTGTGATCTGCGGGGCGACGTGGTGGACTACGTGATGATCAACAACAGCTTCGATACCCCGGAGAAGGCCATCCGCCATCTGTGCCGGATGCTGGGGATCAAGAACACGCAGTTTGACGTTTTCTCCGCCGATGAGGTCATGGACATGGAGTTTGCCGAGCCGACCTTCCTGGTGGACAAGCTGATCTCCAACGGTCTGCACATCCTTGCCGGTCCCTCCAAATCGGGCAAGTCCTGGCTGGCTCTCTGGATGGCGCATCGCATTTCCACCGGGCAGCCGATCTGGGATTTCGACTGCCGGCCGGGGGAGGTGCTGTACCTGAGTCTCGAAGATCCGCTCTCCCGCGTCCAGCGCCGTTTGGTGGACGTGACCGACGGCCACACCGGGAGGATCTGGATCGTGACGGAAGCGGAGATGATCGGAAACGGTCTGGAGGAGCAGCTCGTGAATTTCCTCGCAGAGAACCCGGCGGTCAACTTCGTGCTGATCGATACGCTCCAGAAGATCCGGGACATGAAATCCGAAAACTACTGTTACGCCGGGGACTACCGTACCATGTCCATCCTGAAAGCCATCGCCGACCGTTTCCATATTGCCATCCTGCTGATCCACCACACACGCAAGCAGCCCTCCGCCGACCCCTTCGATATGATCTCCGGAACCACGGGATTGATGGGCTGCGCCGATTCGTCTTTTGTGCTGCGGAAGGACAAGCGCCTTTCCGAATTTGCCGATTTTTACGGCACAGGCCGGGACATCGAAGATCTGCATTTCAGTCTTCGATTCAACCTGGAAGAGAAGTGCTGGGACCTGGTCAGTTCCAATCTGCAGGACGCAGATCCGCCGAAGCATGACCGGGTGCTGCAGCTGATTCGGGACTTTACGAAAGAGAAGGAGGAGTGGAAAGGCACGGCGGCGGAGCTTCTCGCAGAATTGAAAAACCGCGATCCCGCTCTGGATCTGACGGCTAATGTTTTGATCCGGATCATGAACGCCAACAGCGTGATGCTGCGGAACTTCTACAAGGTGTCCTATCACAGCCTGCCCAAGAGGAACAACATGAAACGCTTTTCTCTCCGATACCTGTTCGACGTCGTCGTGGAAAATGCCGTCAATGCAGATCCATCCGATTCGTCCGATATGTCCGATAATATCGGGCATATCGCGCTTATCGGGCTGACCGGACCAACAGAAACGAATTGATAAAAAAAGGAGGACGCATCATGAAAGAAAGAAAAATCACCTTCACCTCAGTTGACCAGCTCCCGCTGACGCTGACCGCAGATCAGGTGGCAGCGGTGCTCAGCATTTCCCGAGCCAACGCCTACTCGCTGATGCACTCCAAGGGTTTCCCGACGATCCAGATCGGCAAGCGCATGGTGGTACATCGGGATAAACTCATCGACTGGATGAATGCCCGCGTCTACTTGTGAGTATGGCAAAGCCCCGCCGGGGCAAAGGCCGGGGCGCATAAGACAGTTTTATAGTATTCAGGAATGGCATGATCTTCGGGTCATGCCATTTCCTGTGTCATCAGTTCATTCAGTGGGATAAAACCAATCAGATCATAGCAGATATGGATGCTCTGACAGCGTTTTCCGCTACTTTTATCCGGAGCACCGACATATATCGCCTTGATCAGCTCATGGGCCGCGTAAGGCGTCAATTCGGTCATATCCGAGTACTTCCTGACCTTCTGAATGAGTTGTTCAAGATTTTGGTTCTGTTGTTCCTGTGTCTCGATTTCCTGCCGTAAGACTTCTACCTCAGCTTTCAGATCGCGTTGCTCATCCTCATAGATCCGGCTCATCATAGTGAAACGGTCATCGCTGATCCGGGAAGTCACATTGTCCTCATAGAGACGGATGAAGAGACGATCCAATTCAGCAATACGCTTTTCGTCCTTTTCAAGCAGCTTCTTCCTGTCACGAAGGATTGCCGTCCATTTTTACTACTTGGCAAGCAATGCATACCTGTATGATTTGGTACCTGGCAAGCAGGGCCTGCACATACAGGTTTTGCAAATTGGCAAGCATGTCCGGAATCGGACCTGCGCCAATTTCTGCGCCGGCTCGTTGGGAACACCTCCCAAACCCAGAAATCACACTTCGTATGAGCTATGCGTTTTTGCAAAACGCTTTTTATAATCACCGGTCATAATAGAAAAACCCAACTAAGAAGATTTTGGCAAAAATGATAGTCCCATAAAACAGCAGGAATAAGAACTTGACAAGTGACCTCTCGTTCACTACAATAGGTGAACGAAAGGTCACTTAGCTTTTACTGGAGGTTGTTATGGCGAACGACACGAAAGAGAGAATCCTGGCTGCGGCATTGGAGATGTTTTCAAAAAACGGCTATGCAGGGACAAACATCCGGGAGCTGAGCGCAGCGCTCGGACTTGTAAAGTCCGGGATCTATAAACACTATGAGAGCAAGGAAGCTATCTGGAATGCGCTGCTGAATGAGATGATCGCCTATTACGGAGAGCATTTCGGCTCGTCGGAGCACCTTCCGCCTGTGCCGGATTCGCTGGAGGCGTTGACCCAACTGACCATGCAGATGGTGAATATCACCGTTCATGATGAGAAGATCATCATGACGCGCAAGCTGCTGACGATCGAGCAGTTCCGGGATGGCCGCGCGAGGGAATTGGCGACGAAGCATTTCCTGACCGGGCTTACGGAGATATTCACGCACATCTTTGCCGGGATGATGGACAAGGGCCTGATCCTCCGTGATGACCCCGCCATGCTGGCCTTTGCCTATACCACGCCGATCTCGGCGCTGATCCATCTGTGCGATCGGGAGCCAGAGAAAACGGAAGACGCGACAGCGCAGATCGAAGCGTTCAGCAGACATTTTATTGCGACCTATGGGGTGAAGTAACCATGTTTGATCTGGACAAATACCTGGCTGATCTGATTCTGAACTGCCGGTCGGCTTTCGGAGAGCGTCTGCTGTACGTGGGGCTGCAGGGAAGCTGGCTGCGCGGTGAAGCTCATGAAAACAGCGATATCGACGTCATGGTTATCCTTGATCGGTTTTCCGTGAGGGATATGGATACATACCGTGGAATTCTGAAGGAAATCGGTTCTTATGAGAAATCCTGCGGCTTCATCTGCGGGAAAGACGAGATGAAGCGCTGGAGTCCCCTGGAGGTCTGCCAGCTGCGCCAGACGACGAAAGACCTGGTCGGCAACCTGACGGATTATCTTCCGCCCGCGACGCGGGAAGACGAAATCAACTATGTCAAATTGAGCCTGGGGAATCTGTATCACGAACTCTGCCACCGCTATATTCACGCGGACAGGGACACGAACGCCGCCAGGTTTCGCGGCATCTGCAAAAGCATGTTTTATCTGATCCAGAATCTGCATTTTCTGGAAAGCGGGTGCTTTATCCTGCGCAAGACGGATCTGAAGGAAGCGGTTACGGAGGAAGACCGGATCGTTCTGGAAATGGCTGAGCTGCCGGACGGTTACGATTTCGATCAGGCTTTCACTTCTCTGTTTGCCTGGTGTCAAAGCGCTTTTGCACGCATCGCACGCCTTGGAGGAAAATGACATGAACCATAAAGCCCTTGTTGTCATCGATATGCAAAATGATATCACCAAGCACTACAGGGACATCATTGACAGACTGAATGCCGCCGTCGAATGGGCGGCGGAAAGCGGCATGGAAATTGTGTATATACAGCACAACAATTTGTCCGCCGGAACCCGTACCTTCAAACCGGATACAAAAGGAGCAGAGCTTGTGCCGGAGCTCAAGATCGTCTCGGATCATATTTTCGTGAAAACAAAGGCCAACGCTTTGACCAGCGAGGCGTTTTCAGAATTCATCCGGTCAAAGGATATCAGGGAGTTTTACATTACCGGCGCGGATGCCACGGCCTGCGTGAAATCCATATGCTTTAATATGACCAAGGCGGGATATACGGTGAAGGTCATCTCCGATTGCGTGACGAGCTATGACTTGAAGAAGCTGCCGGAAATGCTTGCCTACTACACGGACAAGGGCTGTGAGGTCAAGAACCTTGCCGTTTATATGGGAGAATGAAAGTTCAATACAAGAGATATGGCAAACACCATCACGCTTTTCAGAATAGCTGCCGGTATCGTTCTGCTTTTCTGTCCGGTGTTTTCTCCTGCCTTTTATGTGTTTTACATAGCTGCCGGGCTATCTGATATGCTTGACGGATTTGTGGCGAGAAAAACAGATACCGTCAGCAAGCTTGGGGCCAGGCTGGATACGATCGCGGACTTTGTGCTTGTGGTCGTATGCCTGATCAAATTGCTTCCGGTCCTTAGTATCCCTGCATGGCTGTATGGTTGGATCGGAATCATTGCCCTTATAAAGAATGTGAATATCATTTCGGATTTGTCGGGATACCTGTTGGCAAGTAAAATCGGGAAACAGTTTTGAACTGACGACACATTACAACCGGATTCGGGGGGGTATTGAATGAAAAAAATTTACACCGTTCAGCACACGCAGTCTGAGCACCATACCAATGGTATGGTAGGTTCATGGACAGACTGGAACCTGACAGATTTAGGGAAACAGCAGGCTGATCGAATTGCCGAAAAGTTGAAGCAGGAGCTGGATGGTAAAGAAGTCATTTTATATACTTCTGACCTAAAACGGGCAAAACAAACTGCCGACAGCATCGCGTCCCGGTTTCAGGTTGAACCGATCGTGAGAAAGGAATTGAGGGAACGTAATCTCGGACGATGCTGCGGAAAATCTGTACAATGGTTACGGGAGAATCTGGAATGCGATGAAAAGACAATTGATGACCGTCTTTTCTCTGATGCAGAAAGCCGACGTGATGAATGGAACAGGCTGAAGTCCTTTTTCGATCAGGTGATGGCAGAAGATTCCGAAAACATCATTATCGTTTCCCATGGTGATCTGCTGAGCGTTTTCAATTCAATGTTCCTTGGCCTTGAAGTCGAGTCACTGACCGCATATGAAATGTTTGGCTTTGCCGGCGGGGTATCCCAGCTGATTGTGCGGGATGATGGGAAAAGAATAATAAAGCGAATCAGTGACATGTCATTTGTACGATAAATTCCGGTTTATGAGGACATTGAAATGATAGAATCCAAACTTTACAAAGAGCTTGGAGAACTGACAAAGAACAAGGCCAGATGGAAGGAAGCCATCCCTTACGTCTCGTCGCTCCTCAGCCACGACTCCGTGAAAATACAGGCGAAGGCGCTCTGGCTGCTGGGTGAAATGGGCCTCGTCTATCCTCAGTCCGTACAGGACGCGGTTGCGACGATAGCTTCCTTTCTCGACAGCCCGGAGCCGCTTTTGCGGGAGCGGGCGATAAACGCCATTGGAAGGATCGGGCGAGGCCGGTATCAAGTGATTGAACCGTTTTGGCCGGGGTTGTTCCACTTCGCTTCCGACGAGGAGCCGAAAGTCCGGCTGGCGTTTATCTGGGCGTCGGAAAACATCGCTGCGAACACGCCTGATATTTTTGAGGATCTTATGCCGGTATTCGAGAAACTCCTGCATGATGCAGATGACAAGGTACGGATGGAAGCGCCGGAAATCTTCCGCGTGCTCGGCAAACGCAGGCCGGAGTTCGTCAGGCCCTATCTGGAGCGGCTGCAAAGCATTGCGGAAACAGACCCGAACCGAGTCGTTCGGATCCACTGTCTCGGCGCGATCAAGGCGACTGGACTGAAATAGACAGATCGGGATTTGGGAGGTAAAGGCAGGAACGTGATTATTTTGTTAACAGGAGCATCTCACACAGGAAAGACTCTTTTGGCGCAGCGAATGCTCGAAAAGTACAAATATCCATATCTCTCCATTGACCATCTGAAGATGGGGCTGATCCGCAGCGGCATTACTGATCTCACCCCGGAAGACGATGATGAACTTACAGACTATCTTTGGCCAATCGTTCGAGAGATAATAAAGACTGCTGTTGAGAATGAGCAGAACCTGATTGTTGAGGGCTGTTATATACCTTTTGATTGGAGAAGCAGTTTTGAAGAGCAGTATCTTCGGTGGATAAGATTCATCTGTATTGCTATGTCAGATGCATATATAGATACGCATTTTGAAGAAATAAAATCACATGCCTCTGATATCGAAACAAGGCTTGATGATTCTTATTGTACAGTTGAACAGCTGAAAAGAGATAATCAACAATTTATAGATGGTTACAGATCCAGCGGAGAACAGATTACCCTGATCACAGAAAACTATGATGATTCGATCAAGGAAGTTTTTGATTAACAAATTCCGGATTCGTCGTACAGAAGAAGCTTGTAGCTGTTCATTCGGTTATGAACAAGGTGGCAGGAGCGCTGCTGTTTCTGCTGCCGCTGACGATTCCCGTTCTCTCGCTGAAATACTCTGAAATCGTCGTCTGCGCGGTGGTAACGTTCGCCGCCATTCAGGAAGGCCATTTCATCCGGACAGGAAGAGAATAGCAGCCCAGGATATGCGGAGCCTGGATTGGGAGGAAAAACAGACCATGAAATTCAAAGGAATCCTTATCGTTGTAAAAGACTGCAATAAAGCATTGAAGTTTTATCAGGACATGTTTGGATTCGAGTTGATCCGGGATCATGACGGCAATATGGAACTGTCCGGAAATCTGTATCTCCAGGAAGAAAAATACTGGGAGCGGTTTACGGGGAGGCGCGTGATTCCGCAAAGCAATCAAACGGAGCTGTATTTTGAAGAGTCGGAGATTGACAGCTTCGTAAAAAAGCTTGAGACACTTTATCCCGACACGAAATATGTGAATCGCCTGATGACGCACAGCTGGGGGCAGCGGGTCGTCAGATTCTATGACCCGGACGGCAATCTCATCGAAGTTGGCACCCCCGTATGATCCGTGTATATCGATTGATTTAGGTGAATCAGATGAGCAAATTTGAATCGCTATGGAATTGGATCAGGGAAAATGGTGCAGACAATTACAAACTGAACTTTGATGAGATAGAGAAGATTGCCGGAATTCCGATTGACCATTCCTTCCTGAAGTGCAAGAAGGAACTGTTGAATTACGGATATAAGGTGGGAAAGATTTCACTCAAAGGGAAGACGGTTGATTTCGAAAAAGTGTAGGGGGAATACGGATGCCAAAGGTTAAGCTGACAGTTGCAGAGAGTAAATGCAGATGTGGGTATTTCAAAAAAGGGCAGGAGTTTATCGTTGAAGATTTGTGCCCGCCTTTGTGCCACGAACTATGGAACAGTATATATCCGTTTGTTTATGCATTACAGAACGGAGCTTCGCTTGACTATGGAGATCGCCGTGCAAAAATGTTTGATGCGGCATGTCCGGATGAAGGAAGAGTTTGTATTCACGGAGAATTGATAGATTAACAGATTCTTTCTTCAGAGGGAATCTGTTTCCTTTTTCGCGGATCATACTGAGAGGTGCTGTTTATGGCTTTTGATTTCAAAAAGGAATACAAAGAATTCTACATGCCGAAAAATAAACCCGGCATCGTAACCGTGCCGTCCATGAATTATATCGCTGTCCGGGGACAGGGCGACCCCAATCAGGAGGATGGCGAGTACAAGCAGTCCGTCGGGCTGCTGTACGGCATCGCCTTTACCATCAAGATGAGCAAACTGGGCGATCATCGCATCGATGGCTATTTCGATTACGTCGTTCCTCCGCTGGAAGGTTTCTGGTGGCAGGACGGGGTTCAGGGCATTGACTATGCGCACAAAGATGCCTTTCAGTGGATCTCCGTGATCCGTCTGCCCGATTTCGTGACCGCAGATGATTTTGCGTGGGCCGTCGGGGAAGCGACAAGAAAAAAGAAGACAGACTTCTCGAAGGCAGAGTTCCTGACCTATGATGAGGGGCTGTGCGTTCAATGCATGCATATAGGTTCCTATGACGATGAACCCGCAACGGTTGCCCGGATGCATGAGTACATGGAGACCCAGGGATATGTTCTGGACATAACAAGTCAGAGAATGCACCATGAGATTTATCTGAGCGACGCAAGAAAAGTGGCGCCGGAAAAGCTGAAAACTGTGATTCGGCACCCGATCCGAAAGGGATAATGGCAGGACAGATCCGAGCAGGAAATGACAGGACGATTTCCACTTTGAGAGATACAATGAACCCATCAAGGGACGGAGGACCAGCCGATGGAGTGGCTTACCAGCATTCGTACAGCGATCGATTATATGGAAGAGCACCTGACCGACGATATCAGTGCGCAGGATGTGGCCGACCGGGTGCATTTTTCCCCGTTTTTCCTCCAGAGAGGCTTCTCGCTGATGACCGGCTGCGGAATCGGAGAATACATTCGAAACCGCAGACTGTATCAAGCGGCCCGGGACCTGAAGGAGACAGAAGACAAGGTGATCGATATCGCCCTTCGGTACTGCTATGAAACGCCGGAGAGCTTCACAAAAGCATTTTCCCGTTTTCACGGCGCGACGCCTTCACAGATCCGTGAAGGGGCCGCAGGAAAAGTCTTTCTTCCCCTGACGATCAAATTATCGGTACAAGGAGGCAGTCAAATGGATGTTAAAATTGCGCCCATGTTTCCCTTCAAGGTCATCGGCTTCCAGAAGATTTTCGACAAT
>JAEEGK010032991.1_pt1 | contig 10096 bp, 6 predicted proteins | sample 8958771 | NCBI WGS metagenome assembly JAEEGK01 (sample SAMN16246547, study PRJNA631951) | gut metagenome | biome: gut microbiome; feature: rumen; material: SC-attached | host: Bos | place: Iran: Karaj | collected 2018-10 | reverse complement strand
CCCTTGGCGGTAACCGGGAAGGTAAATTGAGCACGTTATTTAACCTGTTCATAGTCTGGCTCCTGACCGGATTATGGCATGGGATAACGCCGAATTTCATTATATGGGGGATGTTTCTGTTTATATTCATAGCACTTGAGAAGTTCACGCTCCTTGGAAAAATAAGTGAGACTAAGGTGATCTCTCATATATATCTGATAGTGATCATAGTGATCAGCTGGGTTATTTTTGCGATCAATGATGTAAAAGATCTGTGGATATATATAAAATGTATGTTTGGTATCTACCATCCGGAATCTGCGCCTTCGATGCAGCAGTTCGTCCGTCTGCTCAGTACATACTGGTATCTTATAGCAGGAGGGATACTCTTCATAACACCTGTACCGAGAACCTTATATAAGCTGTTATCGGGAAAAAAAGCGGGAGTGGCGCTCCTGCTTGTTATGCTTGGAATAAGCGCATTCTTCATGCTTCAGGGCAGAAATAATGCGTTTATGTATTACAGCTTCTAAGCCGGTGGGATAACGCAAAAGCAGGAAAGCGCAAAAGCGCAGCATGGTCAGAAGACAGATTTTTGTGAGAATCAAATGGGGAACAACAGAGTACACAAAACAATAAAATGGTATATATCGCTGATAAAGGGTATTCCCTATACCCTGGCTGCAGTACTGTTCTGCGTCGTATTCTGGGTTATCCAGGGGGCGGCTTTTGCGAAGGGTGAAGGCGTATTGACTGAGACAGTCGAAAATGCTAAGACCGGTATTGAGACCACAAAAGCAGGCATCGCAGAAATAAAAGAAGGCGATCCCGGAACAGATGGAGATACACAGGCAGGGGCAGATACTGACAGCGACCCCGGAACTGATGGAGATGATCTGTCAGGAGCTGACGCGGAAGATATAGACAGCACAGGATCTGTGGACGGTGTATCAGAGAATGGATCCGGAGAAGAACTTACGGGAGAAGAAAATGCCGGCGAAGGTGGTATAAATGGTGCAGACACTGTATCAGACAGCCCGAAAGACAGTGATGAAACCACGAAAGACAGTGAGAAAACAGAGGAAGAAAATACCAGAAGCACCGCATTTGTAACCGTGGATGACTCATATTTTGATGATGCGCTTTTTATCGGCGACTCACGTATGGTGGGTATATATGATTACTGCGGGTGGGAGAATGCCACATTTTTATGTGATAACGGATACTCCATTGCCAACTATATGGTAGATCGTAAGGTCAGATGTCAGAAGGATCAGACAAAGCATACTCCTGAAGAGGTACTTGATGCAGGTACATTCGGTAAGGTCTATGTAATGATCGGAACGAATGACGCGCCCCATAAGGATCTTGACGATTTCAGGGAAGGTTATGCGAGCCTGATAAGCCTTATCCGGGATAAACAGCCTGAAGCCGTAATATATGTGGTGGCTAACCTTAATATGACCAAAAACGGCGAAGTGAAGAATTCCGGCAGGGGATTTACCAATGAGGCGATCAAAAATCTGAACGCCATAATTCAGGAATTTGATAACGGTGACGACATTTTTTTCCTTGATTTTAATCCGCTGTTCTCAGATGATGAAGGGTATCTTGACGGATCATATTCCTTTGACGGTTTCCATGTGTATGCGACGCAGTATTCTGAAATGGGACAGTTTTTCAGGGAACATGCAGTAGAATATTCGACGATAATCTGATAGAATAATAATTCCAGAGGAGGAGGAAGTGTATGAGAGTTCGTAAATACCAGATGCGTGACACAGACATGATGATTTCGATTTGGAATGAGGCGGTTGACGCATGTGAACCCCTGCCGGCGGAGGGTGTTATAGATCTTGTTGGGGGAAATGCTTTTTTTGCCGGACAGAGTTACTGCGGAGTGGCAGTTGATTTCGGGGCAAATGTTCACGGATTCTACATATTAAATGCCGAAGGATCCTCCGCAGATGAGAAGATCGGAAGCATACGTGTAGCTCTTGCACCGTCGGGCATGGACCAGCATGTTGATATTGATATACTTAAGGACGGGATCATGCAGGCCGGCAGGCTGGGATTTAAGATGCTGCTGTTTAAGGTGGGAGCAGAGGCTGACCTTTCAGCTTATGAGGAACTGGGATTTAAGCAGCTCAAGACTCTTCCGGGAGCTTTAGCTAAACCTGACGGAAAAAATACCGATATAATCATATATGGCAAAGAGTTGACATAATGTTCTCTTTTTGCTAAAGTATTACGAGTGTTTTGCGACAGGGGAGATGCTGATACCATCAGTGTCTCCTGATGTGGTTTATATCGGAGCTGACAGTGACTGATAAACTTTATTCATATATACAAAAGAATAAGGCGAATGTCGTATCATTGACCATGTCGGTCATCGTTTTTTTTACAAGCATTTTCTCGATTTCCAATCCTATCATAAGTTATGCTGATGAACTGGAGGATACCATATCCGCCATGCAGCAGCAGGAGGCCCAGACTCAGGAGACCATATCAAATCTTGAGAAGGCTACCAGAGAGACCAAGGAAGCTATAACATCACTTCAGTACCAGAAGGCAGAGGCGGAGCAGAACGTGAGTGAGCTCCAAAGCCAAAGTGCTTCACTTCAGAGTACTATATCCGGATATACATATCAGCTCGACGAATTAAGCGCAGAGATAAATGAGGCGGAGATCGCCCTAAAGATCGTGTCGGGTGAGATCGTGGAGCTTAATAACGAACTGGCTCAGGCTAAGCTTGAAGAGGAGACACAGTATCAGGCTTTAAAGAACCAGCTTAAGTCTACGTATGAAAGCGGCGGTTCGGATAACATGATCATTATGCTCCTGTCATGTGGAAGCATACAGGAATTTCTGACAAAGTCGGAATATATAAGCGCAATCGTAAGTTATGATCAAAGGAAGATCAGGGAATATCAGGAGCTTGAAGCGGAAATAGAAGCAAAGACTGCTTTGGTTGAGGAAAAGCAGAGCGAGCTTGATGCATATCAGGAATCCCTGGACGAAAAGCATGAGGAAATAGCTGATTTGACCGATGCGGTCAAAGGACAGCTTGATACCACCAATTCCAATATTTCATCGGAAAAGGGCAAACTGGCGAACTATAACCAGCAGCTTGATGACCTTGATAGAAAAATGAAATCCCTGGAAAAGCAGACGGCAGCGGCACAGGCAGTTTTAGCTCAGCAGATTGCCGAAAGGCTCGCGCTTCAGAGAGAAGATACATCGGGATCTTATGCTGCTAGCGCAACTGAACTTGAAGGGCTTGCGGCGACCATACAGGCTGAAGCCGGTGGTGAATCCTATACCGGTAAGCTGGCTGTAGGTTCCGTTATCATGAACAGAGTAAAGAGTTCGCTGTTCCCCAATACCATAGTAGGAGTTGTTACGCAAAACATGCAGTTTGCATCCTACAGATCGGGAAAGGTTGAACTGATCATTGCAAACGGTCCCAACTCTACATGCGTGCAGGCAGCGCAGGAAGTATTAAACGGAGCCAGAGTCGGAGATTATCTGTTCTTTATGACAAAGTATTATGCTGATTATTACGGCATAAGCGAATATACAATGATAGGAAATCACGCATTCTTCTACAGATGGGTGACCAACAAACCGGAACCCGCGCCGGCTGAAGAGTCTGAAGAAGCCGACACGGAGTCTGAGGAAAACTGGGAAGAGACACCTTCGGATACAGAAAACTACGAAGAATCGTCTGATGATACCGGATCCTACGAAGAAGAATCATCAGAAGAAAACTACGAAGAATCGGATTCTGAAGAAAATAATGAATAAAGTCGAAACCTTTTCTTGACTTGTAGTGGCAATTGTGGTAGTGTATTTAGGCGTGTTTACGTTATGTGTCTGTAGCTCAGCTGGATAGAGCAACGGCCTTCTAAGCCGTGGGTCGGGGGTTCGAATCCCTTCAGGCACGTGCACGTGGTGGGTATGGCGTAGTTGGTTAGCGCGCCAGATTGTGGTTCTGGAGATCGAGGGTTCGAGTCCCTCTACCCACCCTGGGATGCAGGAGAACTGCTTTTTCCTTTACGTTGGGCTGTCGCCAAGCGGTAAGGCACAGGACTTTGACTCCTGCATTCGTGGGTTCAAATCCCGCCAGCCCAGTCTACGGGCCATTAGCTCAGGTGGTAGAGCACTTGACTTTTAATCAAGTTGTCCGGGGTTCGAGTCCCCGATGGCTCATTACCCTGAAAGTTCTGTAATAGCAGACTTTCAGGGTATTTTTATGTTATTATAGTAGTGTCGCGTCGTTTTCTTAACTAAGAACCGGATGGACAAAGGGTGAAAAGAAGACTGATAATAACTATAAATCTGTTGATAATGGGTTTTATCCTGTTCTTCATCATAAGGTATGCGAATACCAAGGCGGAAGAGAGCAACAAAAACGAGATCATCGCCTTTGAAAAGATGACTATGACCACAAATCAGATCATCGCCAATTACCTTGAGGATGAACAGCACCTTTGCGATATATGGGCGAACTATATCAACCGCTCGGCTTCAGACGGCGCCGCTATGACAGCCCGGGATGTTGTATCCTTTATCAGGAAGGCAAAGACGTCTGAGGAGGTCGAAGGTCATCTGATCTTTCTTGACAGTAGCGAACGGGAAGGCGTATCGACATCTCCCAAAGTATCCGATACTTCGGTTTATACAGTTTCATACAGGAATATAGATATCTTCGATAACATTGAAAAAACGTACAATACGGACGAGAGCATCCATCTTACGAGAGCCTATACAAACCCGATGAACGGGGTCAGGTCCATTGCATTCTGTAATCATGTGACAGTCCTTGATGAAGAAAGCGGCGAGTCTAAAGAAGGGCTTCTGATGCGCGTCGTGCCTTTGAGCCGGCTTGAGAAGAAGCTTATCTTCCTTAAGGGTGAGTACGAGAATGCTGAGATAAGTCTCGTGGACATGGAAGGTAATTACGTTATACAGGGTAAGTCCTTTAAGAACAGTAATTTCTTCGAGTATTACAAGTCGTATAACGAAGCTTCGGCAGAGGAATATGGCACAGTGATACGGGAGATAGTAGACGGGACAGGCACCATGACGATCAAAAACGCCAAGAGAGAGGATTGTGTGCTGTCTTACACGCCTCTTGAGACCATGACGGAGTGGATCCTGTTAGCTTATATACCTGCGAAGGATCTGGTGATAAACCGGTCGATAGACTGGCTGCTGCTTGGCATAGTGGCGTTTGGTATATTATTTCTTCTGATATTCAATTCGATAGTCCTGATGATCTACAACCGCAGACTGTCGGAGGCTGCGCAGCAGGCTAATGAGGCTAATGAGGCAAAATCTTACTTCTTATCTACCATGTCACACGATATCCGTACGCCCATGAATGCGATCTTAGGCTTAAACGAGATGGTTCTTAGGGATTCAAAGGATGATGGTATAAGGATATATTCGGAGAGTATAAGAAACGCGGGAAATACTCTTCTGGGCATCATCAACGACATTCTGGATTTCTCCAAGATAGAAGCAGGCAAAATGGAAATAGTAAATGTGGATTACAGTTCTGCTTCCCTTCTTAACGATCTTGTGAATATGGTGCAGAATAAGGCGGAAGACAAAGGTCTCATCTTCGACCTCAACATAGACAGGGACATCCCCATGATCCTTCACGGAGATGAGATCAGGATAAAACAGATCATCATCAATATATTGTCAAACGCCGTAAAATATACAAAGCAGGGAACCGTTACCTTCTCGGTACAGACTCATAAGCCGCAGGATAAGACAGACTCAGTAATACTAAGTGTAAGCGTTGCAGACACCGGCGTCGGCATAAAACCCGAAGACCTTGACCGGTTGTTCACCCCCTTTGAAAGAATTGATGAAAAAAAGAACAGGAACATCGAGGGCACGGGTCTTGGTATGACGATTGTCCAGAGGTTTCTTGAAATGATGGGCAGTCATCTTGAGGTTGAGAGCGAATACGGAAAGGGCTCCGTCTTTTCCTTTGAACTTGAGCAGAAGGTTATAAAATGGGAGCCTATCGGAGATTTCGAAGAAGCCTTCAGACGTTCGTTAAGCGACCGTACAAATTACCGTGAAAAGTTTACCGCGCCCGATGCAAGAGTGCTTGTGGTTGACGATACTCCCGTCAATCTTACGGTGTTTGTTAATCTGCTTAAGCGGACGGGACTTAAGATCGATACGGATGAAAGCGGTAACGAAGGTATATCCCGTTTTATGGCTGATCATTATGACGTTATCTTCTTAGACCACATGATGCCTGATAAAGACGGTATAGAGACCCTTAAGGAGATGAAGACCAAAACGGATACTCCGAATACCCGGACTCCTATAATCTGTCTAACCGCCAATGCGATCTCGGGTATGCGCGAGATGTATACAAACGCCGGATTTGACGACTATCTCACCAAGCCTATTGACGCTGAGAAACTGGAGATGATGCTGCTTAAGTATCTTCCCGGGGATAAGGTGACTGTCGTGACCGATACAGATGATGCAGGCGATACCGGTGATACCGGGGACTGTGAGCTTCCGGATTTCCTGTATGATATAGAGGAACTCGATATAGACGCGGGCCTTGAGTATTGCGGCGACGCCGAGGATTATATCATGGCGCTAGAGATGTACTTAGGCAGCGCGGATAATAAGGCGCAGGAGATCGAGGATTACTGGGCGGCAGGAGATATAAAGAACACAACGATAAAGGTTCATGCTCTTAAGAGCGCATCGCGGGCGATAGGAGCGCTTAAGCTGGGAGAATTCGCCGCAAGGCTTGAAGAGGCCGGAAACAACGACGATACGGAGACTTTGAGCGCAGAACTTGGCGAACTTATTTCCGGGTACAGGCAGTTGGCGAGAGATCTTGAACCTCTAGATGAACTGAATGAATAGGAAGAATATAATAAGCGGAGGAAATGCACATGAAAAAGAACCTGAGAACTGTTATTTCTTTGAGTATGGCTGCCATGCTTCTTTTGCAGGGCTGCGGCAGCGGGCAGAAAGCGGAAACAGAGTTTGTGCCTAAGTATGACAAGGATACTGAGTTTTCTTTAACCGTGGCAGGCAGTTACGGTAACTTTGAGTCGCTTGAAGCAGAGTTTGAACGTTTCTACGAATACTATCCCAATGCAAATCTGCAGTATGTGACAATGGATGATTACAATAACGTTATATCAAGCGCTCTGGTGAACAGCGAGCCGCCGGACATCTTTACGACAAGCAGTTCAATGGTCGGTAATGAGAAATATGACAGCATGTTTGAAAACTGCGAGGTTTTATCCGATCCTTCTGTGGGCATCAACTATTCCTGCATAAGAGATTCACTGATAAGGACCACGGACTCGGGCGATGTGGTCATGCTCCCGATCTTTACCACCTCATACGGAATGCTTGTGAATATGGACATCTTCGAAAAAGAAGGATTAAAGGTTCCGAAAAACTATGACGAGCTTATGGATGTATGCGCAAAGTTAAAAAGCGCCGGATATGAATCGCCGGTGATGGGAACAGACAGGTTCAGCGGAACAGGGCTGTTTAACTGCTTTGTCTATCCGATGTTCGCATACAATGTAATAAAGAACAGCGATAAGGTTGACGCTTTGAATAACTTCGAGCCGTCATCCGGAGAACTGATGCGTCCTTCGCTTGAGAGACTGGATGAATTCGTTAACTCTGACGGCATAGATCTTGCTAAATGTCAGGAGGAGATCACAGATGAATATGACTCGGTTATCATGAGGTTCTTCGAAGGCGATGTACCTATGATGTTCGCCGCCGGCGATGTGGTCTCGGGAACGGCCAAGAGAGAGAGTAAGTCAGATGCTTTTTCCGCAAATCCGTTTAAATACAGATTCTTTGTCGCTCCTGCGGGCGATGACGGCGGGTATTTTATCAATTCGATCAGTATCTGTTTCTCTGTTAACAAAAACAGCAGGAATATCGACATGGCCAATGAGTTCATGCGTTTTCTGATCAGCAAGAAAGAACTCAGCAACATGGCGGGATTAAAGAGGCTTATCACGCCGGTAGATGATTTCTCGTCGGATGAAGTGTATTCGGCGCTTGCCGATATACCGGCAGACAGGTGTTTCAGCGACAAGGAAACCGGACTTATGGATCCTGCGGTCAGACAGTTCAGGGCCGCTATCTATGCTGTCGGCAACGGAAAAATGACAGTGGATGAGGCAGTTGCAGCGTACGGCAGTATTCCTGAGGAGTAGATCCCACGCGGGCATGTTCATAACATATCATTTTCACGTCAGCTATGGTAAAATCACAAAAGGTATGTGGTTCATACCGATCTTGCTTTAGCTCGAGTTTTAGCTTGAAGGAGTGCATTATGAAAAAAACATTTGGTATCACACTTGTGATTCTTTTGGCCTGCCTATGTGCGGGATGCGGATCAAACGGTGCGGGAAGCGGCGGTAATATTGTGTTAAAAGCCGGATTTTCCACAGGCGCATCCGATCCCAGAGTGATCGCAACACAGTTATTTAAGGAAGAAGTTGAACAGGCAACAGACGGGCGGATCACTGTAGAGATTCATTCTGACGGGGAACTTGGCGCAGATTCTGAACTCATCAGCGGCATAGTGAACGGAGAGGTTGACATAACTGCATCGAGTGCCGGGAATTTCTCCACATACTCGTCAGATGCCGGAATCTCAGCATTTCCTTTTCTGTTCGAAGATTTTGACGAAGCATGGGAATTCGTTGACAGTGATGTGGAAAAAGAGGCCGAGAAGGACCTTAATAACTACAATATCAAGGTATTAGGCCATTATGACAACGGATTCAGATGCGTTACCACTTCGGATAAGGTCGGTCCTGTTGAGTCGGTAGATGATATGGACGGACTTATCATACGAACTCCGGAGAATCCCGTTGTGATGGGAACCATGACTCTGCTCGGCGCAACGCCTAAGGTTTTAGACTTTACCAAACTCTATGATGCCCTTGCCTCAGGCGAGTTTGACGCTCAGGAGAATCCTATCCCTGTTATATACAATAATAAATTATATGAGGTTCAGTCCAATCTTGCGGTTACCAATCACAGCTATGACGTAATGCTGTTTGTCTTAAGACAGGACGTATGGGACAGCCTGTCCGAAGAAGATCAGAAGATAATACTTGAAGCTGCGTCCCATGCGCAGGCCAAAGACAGAGAACTGATCCGTGAACAGACAAAAGACTATATCAAGAAACTTGAAGACGAGGGAATGAATGTCACCTATCCTGACCTTGAAGAATTCAAGGATGCGACTTCATCCGCCACCGAACTGTTTGCCAATACCTATTCACCTGAATTATTAGCTAAGATCACACGATGAATGTTATAAAAATCCTGTTCATATTTCTGGCGATGATGTCGATCTTTTGCGCTTCGCTGGATGCAAAGTTCAAGAGAAGAAACTATGGGTATATTGCGGCGACGGTTCTGATCGCCATAAGCGATATCATCTGCTCATTTTTGTTTGATGTATCCGGCGTCAATGAAGTAAGAAATGTCATGGTCGCCTATTACATATGCCATGCATGGATCCTTTTCTCGATCCTGTGGATGATGATCGGCATGGACAAGAACGGCCGGTTTAAGATACTGCTTCTGCCGGTTGCGTTTACCAGCACCTATCAGACTGTCCTTATGGCCAGTCAGCTGTTAGGCAATAAGGTGATCTTTTTCCAGAAACACATCATGTTCGGAAGGACCTGGTGGGTGGCGGTTGATTCCAATCAGGATTTTTTCCTGTACAGCTTCAAAGTTTACAGGGTTATGAATTATATATCCCTTATTATAGTGCTTATTGCGCTTGTGGGATATCTGGTCACGTCTCACAGGATATTCAGATCGAGATATATCCAGATGGGTGTCATTCTGATCGGATATATCGTCCTTCTGACGCTTACCACGCATTATTCGCTGCCGGTCTGGATCGAATGCCTGGTATATAATCTGATAAGCATTCCGGGTTTTTATCTGGTCAGGTATTACAACCTCGTAAAATTAAGAGACTGGTCGATGGATAATTTCGCTAATGAGATGAGCGATGGTTTCATTCTGTATGATGATCACGACGATCTTATACACATGAATG
>JAEEGK010032990.1_pt1 | contig 10096 bp, 10 predicted proteins | sample 8958771 | NCBI WGS metagenome assembly JAEEGK01 (sample SAMN16246547, study PRJNA631951) | gut metagenome | biome: gut microbiome; feature: rumen; material: SC-attached | host: Bos | place: Iran: Karaj | collected 2018-10 | reverse complement strand
AGTTTCTGAGGGCTTTTGTCCGCGAGATGGAAGGCTACGCAAATCGTGGTTTTGAGTATATTTATGAGAAATGGGAAAAGGAACGTGTTATGTTTTCAACCCCAACAGTTTTTGTGGATATTTTAAAAGATATTAATTAACTAAGATAATTGCGTATGGCAAACAATACAATAGATGGCAATCCTACAAAGAAATTCTTCATTGAGATGATAACAAGAGATATCTCAATAGAAGATGCAATAATTGATTTACTTGATAATTCGATTGATGGAGCCACTCAAATCAACAAAGAGAGTTTAGAGAATTTTTATGTAAATATTAAGATAGATGAGAATGGACTATTAATAGAAGATAATTGTGGTGGGTTCTCTCTCCTTAGAGCTCAAAAATATGCATTTAGATTTGGAAGACCTGAAAAGGCTCCGACAATAGAGAATTCTGTTGGTAGATTTGGCATAGGAATGAAGAGAGCATTATTTAAAATGGGGAAAAAGTTCTCCGTAGAATCACAAAAGGAGAATGAGCATTTCCGTGTAAATGTTAATGTAGATGATTGGTGTCAGAAAGAGAAGACTATCCAAGATTCAGATGGTAAATCTATTAAGGTAGACGACTGGTCATTTGAATATGAAACTATAAATAGCACGCTAAGTGAAGATGGAACAATTATCAAGGTTGAAGAATTAAACGATGATGTTAGAATACTATTTGGTAATGATGGTTTCTTGAGTCGTCTTAGTAGTTGTATTACAAAGATGCTATGTTTTAGTATTGTTAAGGGATTAAAAATTAAACTGAACGGAGAACTACTTGAAGAAAACAGCCCGGAGCTACTTATATCTCAAGAAAGTAAACCTTATTTTATAAAGGGAACTGTTGATGATGTGAATTATAAAATTGTTGCTGGATTAGGAAAGACAGGAGAGCCGAAACTATCTGGATGGTATGTCTTTTGCAATAATAGGCTCGTTTTAGAAGGTGATCAATCTTATCTTACAGGATGGGGAGTCAACTCAATCCCTAAATGGCATATTGATTTTGTTATGTTTAGAGGTTTTGTCTTTCTTGACAGTATTGAAACTAGCAAATTACCTTTAACGACAACCAAGAAAGGCCTGGATGCTTCCTCTACTGTATATCGTAAAGTATTACCCCATATGCGAAATGGTATGATAAAAGTAACTTCTTTCTTAAAATCAATTACAGGATTAAAAGAAGAAGCCAAGGATTATAGGAGGATGATAACAGATACCTATGATAAGATGAATATTGAGGAGATTCGTTTATACAGTCCTGAAATAGTGGGAGAAATGTCATTTACCCCTCCCACCTTAGATATGAATAAAATTGCTGAGAAAAGGAATAATGTAAGAGTTGCATATGACGTTAATAAAAAAACTGCAGAAGTAGCAAAAAGAAACGCTGAGGTTTCTAGCTATAAGGATCTTGGCATAACTACTTTCAATTATTATATTAGAATGGAGGACTTAGATAATGAATAAAAGCGCAACTACTATAAATTACGAAATCCGTCCATGCAAATTTGTTGAACGCAGAATGTTTCTAGCGTCCCTTTCACGTATTCTTGGAGCTGTCAAACAAGGGAAGAATTATCAATATATAGGATTTGGTGGTTGTTCTTTTACAGACTTTAAACTTTTTCATCGTGAATTACAGATTGATAAAATGATTAGTATTGAGGGAGATGATTATTCTAATTCTAAATTAGATTATAACAAACCATTCAATTGTATTGATATACGTAGGGGACAATCATATGAAGTGCTCCCCAAACTAGACTTGTCAATTCCTTCTATAATATGGTTGGATTATGACGGTGTATTAAGAAACTATATGTTTACAGATATTGAAACTATTTTTTATACTGTGCCTGCAGGTAGTATTTTTATTCTTTCTTGTAATCGTGAGCTAAAAAGAGGTAATTATGCTGAGTTAGATGATACATATGATTCTAAAAAAAACACAGAAAGGAATCAGCCATTGACTCCCAAGGAACTAAAAGCGGTTTTTAATGATTTAGTTCCATTTAAAATTGATAAAGATGCTTGTTCCTCAGAGAAATCTTTCGACACAATAAAAACAATGTTAGACAAAAAGATTAATTGTGTGTTAAAAGACAGATTTCAAAGTAAAGGGGAGGTACTCAATTTTGAATTGCTTTATAATATTAAATACCAGGAAAAAGGCGGTGCAAAAATGTATACTTATGGAGGGTTTATTTATAATGAAACAACAAATCTGAAATCAGTATATATTAATGATTTTGATTTTATAACTAAAAATAATAATGACCCTGTTTACACAATTGATGTACCTGTATTAACTCATAAAGAAGCTTTATTGTTAAATCAGTATATGTTTAATGAAGAAAGAGAGAAAATAATAATCGAGAAAAAGATAGTTTCTGAGAAGGATTTGATAAACTACAAAAAAATATATAAGTATTGTCCATCCTTTCATGATGTTAGATTCTAAAAACGTTAGTCAATGAAAAATTTAAAATGGAACAAATATGAAGCAGCTCTATTGATTGATGGTTACAATAGAGTAGCAAAAGGACATGCCTCTAAAAAAGAGGTTGCCATATTATTATCAGAGAGATTGAGATCCACAGGATTGATGATAAGTGAAACCTATAGAAATGTCAATGGTATCACTCTTCAGCTTGGAGCAATTGAGCTTCTGATGACAAATGGTGCTCATGGTGTTTCTCATGTAAGCAACCTGTTTCGTGAGATTGTAAAGCTTTATAAAGAAGATTATGCTAAGTTTGCAAGTCTATTAGAAGAAGCAAACCTTAGATATCCCAACAAAAAGATTTAACATGAATAAAAGAATTCTTATCTTAAAAGCATGTGGAAGTTCAGATGAACCTCATGAGTGCAACGGAATATGTGAGCAGGCGCAATTATACGGAATTGAGTCTGTCTGCGAGTGCGTTCGGGATAATAATGATTTGGAAAGAATCCTAACGTCAAATGGAGAGTTTGATTACATCTATCTTAGTGCTCATGGCGACTCAGAAGGTTTTGAAAGTGAAGATGGTAAAGTTAGAATGAGCTGGAAAAAGCTGTCTATGCTACTTTGCAATAGTAAATCCATGAACGAAGACAGTATCTTAATGCTGTCTTGTTGCAGAGGTGGACTTATGGAAATTGCATATGATATTTTCTTGATTTGTTCACAAATATGCTATGTTCTTGGGCCTAGACAAAACCTGAGTTCGGCAGATATGCATATCTGCTTCGGCATCTTCTTATATAATATGGAAATGCGTGGCGTTGATCCAGTTGTGTCCTGTGAAAAGATTAAATTGGCAACAGACCAGCGTTTTTCCTGTTATGACAGGGAAGAAGAAAGTATCAATCTTCAATATTATAATGATACGCATTATGGATATACTTATGATTAAACCGTTTAATGCATGTAAAGTTCAAAAGCCAAACATGCTTTGATGGTAATGGTTTGTCTAAAAAGCATATAACAATATATGACGATACAAGAAATAACTACTCGTAAGGAAGACCAAACATTTGACTGCAAGAGCATTCAAATAGAGCCGAAGGCTTTGGCTGTTCCCATCGTGGCATTTGCCAATGCGGATGGTGGCGTAATAGCCATTGGGGTATCGGATAAGACTCGGAAGATTGAAGGGATTGACCAGCATACGGAGAAGTTGAACGAACTGCTACGTGTGCCGTTTGATTTCTGCAATCCATCTGCCCCTGTGACTTGTTCATACCTGCCTTGCACAGATAAGAATGGGAACGAGAACCGTATTTTGTTGATGGAGATTCCTGCCAGCTCTAATCTGCATACCAACCAGACTGATGACGCTTTTATGCGTGTGGGCGATAAGGGCCTGAAACTGACCTTCGATGAGCGTGTGCAGGCTCGACCGCAGGTCAATGGAGAAGAGGAGGTGAGCACCGCTTGTGTTCTTCTCTTTGGCAAATATCCTCAGAAGTTCTTTCCTCGCGCCCGTACTCGCTTCATCAGATACGAGGGTGTTGACGAGAAGGTAGGTGCTGAGATGAACGTCATCAAGGATGTGACTTTTGAGGGAACCATCCTGAACCAAGTCAGAAAAACCATAGAGTTCATAGAGACCCAGGTTAGGGAACACACATTCCTGGGACAACATGCTCAGTTCGTGACGCGCCGCGATTATCCCGAATTCGTCATTCAAGAGATGACGGTGAACAGCGTTTGCCATCGGGCTTACAGCATCAAGGGGACCGAGATTCAAATCAAAATGTTTGACGACCGACTTGTGTTTGAATCACCTGGTAAACTGCCTGGAATGGTGAAGCCTACCAACATCCGCAACACCCATTTCTCCCGTAACCCGAAGATTGCCGCTTTCCTAAAGGCTTATCACTACGTCAAGGAATATGGTGAGGGCGTTGACCGCATCTATAGAGAACTTGAAGCCAACGGCACATCTGCCCTTTCTTTCCATACCGATGACTTCATCCTAAAGATATCTGTGCCTAAGGTGTCTGAAAAGGTGGCAGAAAAAGTAACTGTAAACGGTGAAAAGGTAGCAGAAAATCAGAGTGAGGTAGCAGAAAAGGTAGCAGAAAACCAAGGTAAGTTAACAGAAAAGTTGATAGAAAAAGCTACTTCATTAGGTGAAAAGTTGACACAAAATCGAATCAGGATACTGGAACTGATGATGGAAGACCCATATATTTCAAGAGCAGATTTGGCAAAATTGTTAGGTATCAGTGAAACTTCAATTTATCGCAATATTGAAGCAATGCGTGGTAAATACCTTCGCAGAGTCGGCCCCGATAAAGGCGGCTTCTGGGAAATCATTAGTTAATGCTTTGTAGAAAATAACAAAATGAATAAAACAAGAGAAGAACTAATTGCGGAATGTCAACTTGATATTCAAAGATACGAACAATGCGGAAAAGTTCTCTATGGTTATTCTTGGTCTCGCATTGTAAACCTTCAGATGTCGATTGATGAGATAACTCTTCACTATGGCATAGAGTACGGAAAGGCAATGATGAAGTTGAGAACACTGCTTGATGACAGACACAATGATGATGAAATTGCAGAAAGATTAAAACAAATCGATGCAGACATCTATGCCATGGAAGAAGCACTCAAGCATGATCTCGACTTTCGCGGTTTGTTAATCCATTTATAGAATGAATCTAATGCCAGACAAATCCAACATGCCAGTTAATTTTGATGCTATTAATGATTTAGTCAAAATGACACAACAACTCGGAAAGCAAGCTGTCGTAGCATACAAACCGATTGTTGATGATATCTGTAGCAGGGATGCTTCAGAAAAGGAAGTAGCATGGCTATTAGATTACATGCTTGACTTCCTTGGCAATGACCAAATGCTAGAATTCTTCAAACAGGTCTGCCGTAAATATTTGGAGAAATATCCTGATGAAATTCATTTTCACATCATGGAATACTACAAGCTTTATGAGCCCGAGAAGCTTGTGGGGACCGAATATGAACACCTATTGGATGAGATGAATTTTGATGATTAATATCAAATTTCCGTAAAAAAATTACGGAAATTCAATTTTTTGCTTTATCTTTGTGCCGAAAACCAAAACATTAGAGTTATGCTTACAAAATTTGCCGTAAAAAACTTTCGCGGTTTCGCAGAAAGAATTGAATGGGATTTGTCTCATCCAAGTAACTATACATTCAACACGTATGCTATCAAAGATGGTATCATCAAGAACGGTATCATCTATGGCCCCAATGGATCCGGAAAGTCAAATTTTGGAATGGCTCTATTTGATATACTTTTTCACTTGACTCAAAAGTATAGGGACGATAAATATTTTCAGAATTACACTTATGGTGGCAGCTCGAAATTATATGTGATATTTGAATATACTTTCCTTTTGGGGAATCAGCAGATTGAATATCAATATAAGAAGAATTCAAATGGAGTACTTGTTGAAGAATCTCTAAAGGTTGATGGTGTAAAAACGTTTGATCGCAAACAAAATTTTTTTGAATTAGATGAAAAACAATTTCCGATCAACCCTAATGCAAAAAGGGATTTGGAAATAAATGAGAATAACATATCAATTATAAACTACCTATTAACGTCATACCCGCTGGCTAAAGATCATTATTTAATTAAACTTCGTAGTTTTGTTGAGTCTATGCTTTGGTTTAGATGTTTGGGGTTTAACGAGTTTATGGGGCTTGAGAGCTCGCCAACATTACTTGATGAGTATATTATAAAAAACAATTTAATCACAGATTTCTCAGACTTTTTATTAAAAGTTAGTGGACAAACGTTTAATTTTGATTTGGAGAAATCTAAGGATAAGCAACTTTTTTGGAAAGTAGGAGAAGGGTCTCTTAATTTTGATAATACAATTTCAACAGGTACCCGATCGCTGCATTTATTGTATTATTGGCTGAAAAATTTAGATAATGCGTCCTTTGTCTTTATTGATGAGTTTGATGCCTTTTATCATTTTAAGTTGGCTTTTGAGGTGTGCAAACGATTGTTCAATCTTAATTGTCAGGTGTTCACGTCTTCTCATAACACTTATCTGATGACTAATGATTTGCTCAGACCTGACTGCAATTTCATTTTGCAGAATAATAGAATAAAGCCCTTGCATGCTTGTACTGACAAGGAACTGCGTTTTGGTCACAATATGGAGAAGCTATTCCGTGGAGGTGCATTTGAGGTATGATACTCTTTGTATTTGAAGGCGAAGACGATAAGACTTATTTTGAGTCTATCAAGCAGCTTTTCTTTCCGGAGAAGTCCGATACGTTCGTTTGTACCTATAATAGCAATATCTATTCCCTGTATAGTAAGTTAAATGCCCACGATGCATTGAATGGACTGTTGAAAGTTGACACGGTATCTGTTCTAAAAGAGATTTTGTTAGAAAAGGGTGATAAAACACTCGAGAATATCCGTGAAGATGAAGTCTCTGAAATCTATCTGTTCTTTGACTACGACTTCCAGGAGAGAGGAGGAACATTGGAAGAGAACAATAGCAAATTGCAGGCTATGTTGAATTTCTTTATGGATGAGACAGGTAATGGCCTATTGTTCATCAATTATCCGATGGTAGAGTCTTTGCGATATACCAAAGAACTGCCAGACAAAGACTATTGGACATACACTGTGACCCGTAAGAGATGCCAGGAAGAGAGATTTAAGCACCAAGTCTATGAGTTTTCATTCTATGGCGGTAACTTAGAGCACCTCATTCTAACAGTGAAGCCCGCAGATGATGTTGACAGGATTCGGGAGAAAACTGATATGATCAAGATTAACTGGTGCCACTTAATCGTTATGAATGTTAGCAAAGCAAACTATATCTGCAACAATAAGAATGAGGTCCCAGACGAAGTAAATAGCCAAGTCGAGATTTTTGATCACCAGCTTGCCAAGTATGTTGAAACTGAAGAATGCAAAGTGGCGATCCTAAATGCTTTCCCTATCTTTATGTTCAACTATTTCGGGAGAAAGATCATAGAAAGACTGTAGTGAACAACTGACCCCACTATAAATGAGATTCCCTCAATCCACCGCAATACTTTTTGGTCAAGGTAAACTGCGATAATTTTTAATGGACAGCAAACAATGTAAAACAGATGTGAATGAGTTGTTTTTATAAAAAAACTAAAAACCATCAGGCATTTAATTAATCTACTAAGTATCAATTGATTTGTGATTTCAAATCTGTTAACTCAAATAATGTACATAACGAACTAAGTATCAAAGACCTGTAACAATACTTGTGGTATTTCAATGGGCACTAATGATTTTGGTTAGAAAAAACAAAAAAGGAGATGAATGATTTGTATGTAGCTTTTATGATTATTACCACCCGTGGGACTAATTTCTTTGAGTTTGATGGCGACATATTTCAAAAAATGGATGTATTAAATCTTATCAATGGACGTCGCCCCGTGGTATGGTTTGACCACACACAACATCGAAAGATGTACCTCTATGACGATGCCATGAAAAAAGCTGTTATACTCTTTGCAGAAAAATATGGAAGCCGGGATAACAATACCCCATTTAGATTACGAAAGTTTATGAATCGACTGGGTGAGAATGAGCCATTCTATATGTTTAGGATGGAGCATTCTCTGATTCATGTTACTCAGTTGCAAATTGTCCATGCAGTATATCAACTTATGGCAGTCAGACTTGGAGAACAAGAAGATGAGCTATGGAATAAAGTGAAAGATGACATGGCAACGTTTTTCAATGATTACGAGATTAATACATTGGGCCCCGTGAAATATCTTGCAGGAGAAGACTCTAAAGAACGAGTGTGTCGCTTCTGTGGTATGGCAATCGTTGATGGCGCTACTTTTAACCATAAGTCTCATGCGATACCCGAAGCATTGGGAAATAAGACTCTTTTTTGTAATGAAGAGTGTGATAGTTGTAATAAGCGAGTAGCTCCAATTGAAGACAGTCTGCGTGCTTATTTGGAGATTCGTCGTTCGTTATGCGACATAACTGGCAAGAAAGGTAAAAACTCCGTTGCCGGACAGAATTTTGTTTTCGATTCCAAGACTCATCAGCTCCTTTTGGATGAAAAGGCTCGAGTTGATGACGAAGGTGATAGAATCCGTGTTCGGCTAGATGGAAGGGTAACATTCACATTACAAGGGCTCTACAAAGCGTTGGCTAAAATCATAATAGATTTAGTAGACAACAGCAAATTATTTCATTTTCGTAACACTATTTCATGGATTAATGGGAATCTTTGTGCCAAAGAATTTCCACCTATCAAACAATTGTATTGTGACACAGTGCATAAGCAACCCATTTTAGAATTATTTATCCGAAAAGATGAATACAATACGGATGTGGGACCATATTGTTTTGCTAACCTCCATGTATGTGACCTGGTTCTGCAATATGTGGTTCCATTTGTTGATGTAGATTATGGGAAGATGAAGAGTGCTGCATTGATACATCCATATGAGAAAAAAATGGGTACGACACTTGCCATATACAACTGGAAATCGGAATGGCTGGATAGTGGTGACACCACACAAAGAACAGCTTGGACGGATTTGGAATATTCGAAATCGGAACTTAAAACCACAAAAAGAAAAGCCAATATCAGTAGGAATCTTAAAATGATGCCGCCAAAATGGGAAACCGATACCGTGTCATTTCCTATGTTTTCGCCCTTGAATGTTGTGGCCTCCCGTCTTTTACGTTGCAGATTATCTAACATTAACAAAAATGCGAAGGTTACTAGGGAGTGGTTACACGATACTTCAAATAATATGGTATGCAACCTTATTGTAAATGAAAAAGAGAGTAAAGTATTGGTCGATATCCAAATAGAGTTATGTAATACTGATAATACAGAGCACCTATTAGACATGTGCGTAACAAAAGAATATCACATTAAAAAATTAAGTGATGTCCTATTCAAGGAGCCCAATGGCCTTTTATCTATGCAAAAAATATTTACCTACTATATAACAGCACAAGCTTTGGCTCATTTGAATTCCCATTTAAAGTTTGTACATCCCTTGTTTGATGTTTCAATAATAGATTTGGAAATGATTTGTGAGCATTATAATTGCCAATTCGGCCATTGGAAAGGATAATTAACGATAAAATTATGATAAAGATTATTGAATAATTGGACGCATTTTCTATGGATTTGTCAGATCGATTGTCTGGCTCCTTATCGATTAGAGGGTAAAGAAAGTACTGTCAAATAGAAAAGCATTGAAAACTGTTTAATTGGATTGAATGACGTTGAAGTGGTTGGGGTGTTTGTTGTGGTCTTGGTGGGGAAAGATGAGAAATGGTGAGTAAATGTGTGGGGAAAAGAAAGATTGTATAAAAATCTAGTTTTTAGATTTATATAAAAAACAAGCTCCTGTGCAGTCCCATCCAGCCGAACAAAGCTCATAAACCGCAAAGGAGTTTGTCATATCGTTCATGTTAATGTTGGGAATCGACAAACTATAGAATTCGATCAACAGCCCCTCTATGTTTAATGGCTGGATATATCTTTGCCTTATATAAGATGATCATCTTCTATTGTATCCAGATAAAACTTTG
>JAEEGK010032987.1_pt1 | contig 10097 bp, 6 predicted proteins | sample 8958771 | NCBI WGS metagenome assembly JAEEGK01 (sample SAMN16246547, study PRJNA631951) | gut metagenome | biome: gut microbiome; feature: rumen; material: SC-attached | host: Bos | place: Iran: Karaj | collected 2018-10 | reverse complement strand
CTTGTGGAGTTCGTCGCTCATGAGCTCCATGCTGAAGAAGAGGAATCCGAAGCCCATGATGGTCATCCCCCACTTTTTCATGACGCGTTGTTTGAAGAAGGACATGACGACGCCGATGATGATGGCGGGCATGCTGATGCCGCTGATTTTGAAGGCGACGATCTGGCCGGTGACGGTCGTACCAATGTGCGAGCCGAGAATGATGCCGATGGACTGTTTCAGCGTCAGCAATCCTGCGTTGACGAAGCCGACGACCATGACGGTTGTCGCTCCCGACGACTGGATAAGCGATGTGACGATGGTTCCCGTGAGAATGGCGACGAAGCGGTTTTTCGCGAACAGATGGAGGATGGAGCGGAGGCGTTGCCCGGCGACGCCGCGGAGCCCTTCGCCCATCAGCTGCATGGAATAAATGAATATGGCGAGACCGCCAAAAACTGTAAAAAATGACTTCATGATGGTAAAATCAGACTGATTGTAAAATTTTGTTCATCCATAATATACCATAACCTATGACTTTTTGTTGGCTGTTTTACAAAAAACAGGAACTGTCATTTGCTTTCGCCAGCAGTGAAGACCATGGTGATGGTGGCGTTAAGGACGGGGGATTGGAAGTCGATGCCGAGACGGCGTGGCTTCGGGGAGATTTGCGTTTTCAACGTCGTCACGTCGAAGAGCAACGGGCCATCCGTGGACGAGATGGAAGCATGCAATGTTTCGTTGTCTTGCGTGAAAACGAATTGGCCTGAGTCAGTTTGTTTGATGTCTGCGAAGCTGACGAGAGCGGTTCCAAATGCCTGCGGCGACGTGAATTCGACGTTGTCTTGAATGGTGCAGATGGCGTTTTTGCGGTCATACGTCAACGTCCGTGTGAGCGTCTTCAATTGCGGAACGTCGTAGGCAGATTTCATGTCGAGAACAACGACATTCTTTTCCGCAGAGAATGACGTTTTTGTAAAGAAGCCTTCCGCTTGCCGTCCTGTCTGCTGCAGCTTTCCAGCAACAAACGGGACGGAATGGCCCCATGAATTCATGAGCGGGAATGTGTAGCGTGCAACGCCGAAGGTCTGGCCGCTATATTCCTCTCGTCCAGGATCTTGAATGAGCGGAACGTCGCCGACGGCAAGAACGAATGAACCGACATCGTTGTGGTTGTGATGTTCGGCGTTATGGCCGCCTTTCATGGCGATGGACAGGCGATTGGCATCGTTGTCGCCAGGGCGGCAAATGACAACGCCGCCTGTCGGGAAGAAGCTGTGGTCCGGCAGCGGGGCGGATTCGGGCAATGCGGCGGCATATTTGCTTTCATCGCCGAAGCCGAGGAGCCCGAAGCAGGGGATGTGTTCGAGAACAAGTCCGGATGAGCCGCAGAAGACAGGCTTGCCCGTTGCTTTGTCGTATTCGAACGTTGGCATGGTATGGCCGAGCGGTGTGTCTTGATTGACGCGTTGCGTAAGTGCCTGCGGGAAACGCCGTTGAATCAGAAGAAGAACTTCTTTGAAGGGGAAAACTGTCAGACGACAGTCCGCGAAAGGCGGTGAAAGACGGCGAGTCAATTGAATGTCCGTTCCATAGCGGGCGACTTTTTCAAGAAGCGGATATTGTTCTTTAAGGATATTGAGTTTGCCGTCGGTAGCTTGCAAAACCGTTTCAGCGAGCGCGAGAAAATGGCCGAATCCGAAGCCCCAGTAGCTGACGCCTTCCGTGCAGTATCCGTCTTCGCGGAAGCCTTGGAGGAAGAATTTATTGGAGATTTCCATGCCTGCGAGAAATTCGGCGCGGACATGCTTGTCCGGAATCAATGCCAACGCCATTCCCGTGACGTTATTTGTGCAGACGGCATTCCAATTGTTGGTGCCTTTCATCCACCAGAGTTCGGAGATGACTTCACCGTTGCGGAATACATCCAAGCAAGGCTGGAGGATGCGGCGGTGGATTTCTTCGCGAAGGCGTTCGCGAAGAGGTTGCGGCAGTTTGTCATCCAGCCATGCGTCGATGGACATGACGGTCCAGCCGCGGGCGGAGCTGCCCAAATCCGCATAGCATTGGATGTTGTTGAAATTGAGCAACTCGCGATCATGGGCAGGCATGAGCCAACTGCGCATGTCACAGAGCGTTTCAAGACGGCGGATGATTTCCGGCAGGAAGCGGCCTTTGTCCTCCAAGCATTCCGCAACGGCCAGCGTCTGGATTTCCGGCTCCCAACGATGGTAGATGTTTTCGTAACCAGTGCGGATGCCAGTGCGGTGGAATTCCAGATAGAGTTCGTCCGTCATCGGCTCCTGTGGTGTCGCGAGAAGCTTTCCCGCGCGCGCTATGATGATATTGGCGGCGGGATCGGCGGCGAGGCGCCCCCAGGTGGAACGGTCATGAAAGGGCGGGCCAGGCTTCCAACATTTATCCGGCAGTATGGCTTCCAATTCCGCGATGCGTTGCGGTGACGGCTTTGGAAAAGGCGCTTTGACGGGAAGCCATGTGCTACATGCATTCTGCGCCTCTTGCGGCGACAGATGGGTTAGTTCGAAATCGTCGAAATCCGCCACCAGTCTAGTCGTGGCGTTGAAGGAATGAATCCAGAGAGAAACGGTTGCTGTGTTTTTCGGAGCGATTTCGACGTAATCCAACTGCCGCCAATCCGGAACGCAGGAGAGCGTGAATTTATATTCGCTGCCATCCGGCCGCGCAAGCGTGTTGCCTTTTTCATCCTTGAAAATGAAATAGACACCGATCAGGCCGGATGTTTCTTTCGGAATATGCGCCCAAAAGCGCAGACGATACGTTTCCTCTCCGTGGGCGGGAACGGTTTGGCTACGGAAACTGCTACCGGTTTGCGGATCATTGTCCGTCACCCGCAGGCCGAGTTTGCCTGAATGGGCTGCTTGCGGGCAGACAACGCTTTTGCCGTTGTCGCCTGTCCAGCCGGCCATGCCTTGCTCGAAATCAAGATTTTCCAAGGGCAAGTTTGATGACGCAATACAGGGGAGGCAGAGGCTGGAAAGAATCATCATGATGCGGTGTGTGTGCATGGTTGTTGTTGAAGTCATACGCTATGATAGAAGCGGGAGGAGGTCACGCGTGCGATGACGAACAGGAAGAACGGGAGCGTGAGGAGATAGAGCAGGGCAGTGAAGAAGAACACGCCGTTGAGCGGGAAGAACATGACGCACATACCGCCGAGCCACGCGGCGATCATGCCGCCGATACAGCTTGCGCAGGCCGTGCTGCCAAAGGCCGAGCCGCGTTTCCGCTTTGGCGTGATGCCGGAAAGGCATTTCTGGATGACGGGTTGCAAGCCCCCCGCGAACAGGAAGAGCATCGTTCGGGCCGCAGCCAATAGCACAAGACTATGGCCGACACCATGCAACGCGAGCGCGATGGCGGATCCTAAACTTATGGGAATGAGCAGATAGCGTAATGGAATCTTGTCCGCTAAAAAACCCATGAAGGCACCCGAAAGGATGGCTCCGACGCAGACGATGGCGGAAATGATGCCTGTCCAGTAGTCGGCGTTTCCTTTGCCGACGATGTTTTCAATGCGGAGCGCAATGTAGGGAGTTTCGATGCCGCGGATGATGCCCATCGTGAAGAACAGGAGGACCATGAACCAGATGGCCTGTCCGAAGTCGGGCAGCCATTTGGGAGCGAGGCGGACATGTTGCGTTTCCGCTACAGGATTGGCATGGAGTGGGATGCGCGCGCCGTCGTCTTTCGTGAAAAGAACGGCGAATCCTGCGATGAAATAGAGGATGCCGCAGAGCCAGAAGGCGTATAAATAATTATAATAATGGATGATGAGGCCACCAACGACGTTGCCGAGCATGGAACCGCCCCAAATAGCCGTTGAAAGGAGGCCGAGCGCGAAGCCCTGCCGATTGTCCGGCGTAGTTCGTGCAATCATCGTTTGGGAGGCGGAAGTTGTTCCCGCGCAAGCGGCTGTGGCGAAGCGAAGGAAAACGAGCATGCCTGGTGTGGAGACATACCCCATGCACGGGTAGATGAAAGCCGTCACGAACGTGCCGCGCAATAGCATGGGTTTGACGCCGAAACGGTCGGAAAGGAAGCCCCAGATGGGCACGAAAATCGCATAGGCCATCGTGCCGAAGAAATTGAACAACGTGATGTAGAGGGCGAGATCATGCTTGTCCGTCACCATCAGTTCATCTTTCAGGAATAATGGGATGAAGGGAATCATGGCGCTGTAGCCGGCCATGACAAGCAGCTGTGAGAACCACAGCATGACGAGATTGAGTTTCCAGGCGGACTTTTTATTTTCTGATTCGGACATGGAATAATATCGATGGGAAGATGTGCGGAAAGGTCTGTTCAGACAAGACGAACAGAAGAATAAATATACTTATTCATCTAAAAAGGGCAAATGGTTGAATTACGTAAAAAACGGCATTAGATTATTTGATAATTGTGTTAAGGAGCAGAAAACAGGAACCTATTGACGGTCATGAACAGTCATTGCAGTGAATTAATGGGCCAGTTTCTGGCAGACAAGCCAACATTTGAAAAAATGCTGGAATTCCTTCTGGATTATCTGAAGGCGATGATGTCGGACAACAACATCAACGTCGGCGTGGAAGGTCGTGTGAAGACGGAGAAAAGCCTTGCCGGCAAGCTGGAGCTAAAAGGCGAGAAGTATCGTGATGTCAGCGATGTAACGGATCTCGTCGGCGTCCGTGTCATCACGTACTACAGCGACGAAGTTGATAAGATCGCATCGCTTGTGGAGAAAGTGTTCGAGATCGACTGGAAGAATTCAATTGACAAACGGAAGATGCATGACGTCGATCATTTCGGCTACATGTCGTTGCATTACATTTGTAGAATTCCTCCGTCGATGTACAGCGATCCTTCGTTGCCGAAACTGAATGAATATCGCTTTGAACTGCAGATGCGAACGGCGCTGCAGCATGTGTGGGCGACGGTGTACCATGATACAGGCTACAAGTCCGACATTGAAATGCCGCGTGAATACATCCGCCCGCTGACGCGCATGGCGGTCGTTCTGGAAATCGCGGACGAAGAGTTCCGCACGATTAGGACGAGTCTTGAAAACTATCGCCGAAAGGTTAGAACATTACTTAAAGATGGTAAATATAAAGACTTGGAGCTCGACGGTGAATCGTTCCGTCATTATCTGGATTTGGATCCCTTCCATGCGTTGACGGAGAAGATCGCCTCATCCAACAACGCGGAGGTGCAGGAGACAAGCGGGATGATCTACCTGCCGATTCTGAAGCACATGGGGCTGAAGATGCTTTCGGACGTGGAGGCGATGCGCAAGTCTTGTTCCGACGACGCCTTCCGTCTGGCGTTAAGCCAGATGAGCGGCACGGATTTGGACATTATCTCCTCCACGTTGGCGTTGCAGAATCTCTGCCTTGTGCATATTGTCAAAAGCGGGCATGGTGAGGCGGGGCTGAAGGAATTCTATGACCAATTGCATGGCGCTCGCCCGCGGAATGCAGGCATGGCTCATCGCATGTACGAACGGATTCACAAATTACTTCACTGATAGTTATGGAAAAGCATAAAATGAATCAGATTGATACAAGTCTTGTCGATAAGGCAATCATTTATGCCGTGAATGCGCATAAAGGCGTGCCGCGTCGTGGCCGTGACTTTCCGTACATCGTACATCCGCTGGAGGCATTGACGATTGTAGCGACGATGACGTCGGAGCCTGAGCTTTTGGCGGCGGCGGTGTTGCATGACGTTGTGGAGGACACGTCATGCACGGTGGAGGAAATCCGCGTGGAGTTCGGCGACCGTGTCGCAGAATTAGTGGATGCCGAAACGGAGAAGCATGACCATTCTTCGCGTAGCCGTGAAGATAGTTGGCTTGATCGGAAAAAAGCTGCGTTGGAAGAACTTAGACAATCGAGCCGTGATGTAAAAATCGTGGCACTAGGGGACAAACTATCCAACATGCGAGCCATCGCACGTGATTTCGCACGGTATGGCGACGATTTTTGGAAACAGTTCCATGCGAAGGATCCGCAGAGCCATGCGTGGCGTTTCCGCGCGTTGGTGGACGCGATGTCTGAACTGAAAGGGCTTGAAGCTTACGAAGAGTTTGCAAGTTTGGTGGAATGCGTGTTTTCAAAAGCTTGCGCTGGAAAATGTTGTGCAAATAAATAAGAAGAATGGAGGCGTTTATGAACAAATCAATGTTGTTGACGTTGTCGGCGCAGATGTTATTGACGGTTGGTTGCGCGACATTTGCGCAAGGCAAAGTCGTGACGTATCCTGCTCCCGCCGGCATGGCGGATTCCACCGAATACAAAGTGTGGGTGAATGACAAACCTGTTGATGTATATTCTTGCAATGTCCAGTTTTGGGAAGGAAAATACTATTTCGGTTCCTTTGATTTCGAAGGGGAGGTCACGGTGAAAGTGACATCATCCAAGCCGTTGGATAAAGTCGAAATCCAGCCTGCGCGTTTCGGCATCAAGGCGACCAAAGTCTCTGCCGATACGATTTCCTTCAAGGCGGACAAGCCGTTTCGGATTTCCATCGAACGTGACGGCCGTGTGAAACCGTTGCTGCTGTTTGGCAATCCATTGGAGCAGGATGTTCCGAAAGAAGGAGATCCGAATGTCCTGTATTTCGGCCCGGGGCTTCATAAAGTCGGTAAGCTTGACGTGAAGGCGGGGCAGACGGTCTATCTGGCGGGCGGCGCGGTGCTGTCCGGTGGTATTGAGTCGAATGGCGACAACGTCACGATTCGCGGTCGCGGCATCGTCGATGGCAGTGAATATCCGCGATTCAAAGGGCCGTGTGCGTTTCCCGTCCGGACGATGAACGGAAAGAATATCAAAATTGAAGGCATCACGATCCGCAATTCATGGAGCTGGACGCTGGTGACGAACAATTGCCGCAACGTGTTGATTGACAACGTGAAAGTCGTCTGTTCAAACATGATAAACGACGATGCGGTGGATCTGTGCAACACATCGGACGCGATTGTCCGCAACTGCTTCCTACGTTGTCAGGACGACAACATCGCCATCAAAGGCCTGAATTCAAAGGAGCGCGGCGTCTGCGAGAACATTCTCGTGGAGGATTGCGAATTCTGGACGGACTGCGCGAATACGTTCCGTATTGGCTATGAATGCGAAAGTGAAGCCATGCGCAACATCCGCGCGCGAAACATCGATGTATTGTATTACAGCAAGAATGTGCGTGGTCCAGACGAATTCTGGGCGAATGTCATTTTCTGGTTGCAACCGAGTGGCGGCATGGAGATGTATGACCTGCATTTTGAAGACATCCGCGTGAAGACCTGCGGTCTGGACACGGTGGTCGTGCAGGCTAAGGCGCAATGTTGCGGAGCGGGCGGCAAGAAATACGAGAATGCAGGCAGTCTGCGTGATGTGACATTCAAGAATATCAGCATCGACGGCGTGAAGGATAACTTCAAGGGTCTCATGAACTTCCAGGGCCGCAACGAGAAAGAGACGATCCGCGGCTTCACGCTAGAGAATGTGACGTATTTCGGAGAAAAAATTACTCGCGAATCTCCCTGCGTCATGGTACGAGAATTCGCGAGTGATATTAACTTCAAATAAATGTGGCGCAGGCGTTCCGCCTGCGGCTGGTGTGGCGGAGGCGTCTCGCCTTCGCGGGAAGTTACGCGGGCTTGGCCCGCGACCGACGGCGGGGACGCCGCCGCCACACCTTTCCTGCCGGCGAGACTTCCTACTTCCAGGCGAATACTTCGCATTCGCCTGGACCGACCGTCAATGTATCGACGTATTTATCTGCGGCGACGGAGGTTCCGTCTTTACGGATACGGGTGACGTCTGGCTTGAAGGTGATCGTCAAGCTCATGTCGTCATGGATGCCTGCATTGACGATGACGAGATATTTCATGTCGTTTTTCGTCAGCAGAGAGACGACGGCGTCCTTTCCGTGCGTGTCTAATTTCGTGACCATGTCGGGCAATGTTTCGAGTCGTTTCGTGCCAAGCGGAAGTTTTTCGCCTGTATGGCGGACGAATTCGACTTTGGAGCGCATGAAAACGAAATTGCGTTTTTGCAGTTCGGTGTTGACTTCGCGGACGTAGTCATAGACGGAACTGCGCTTCTTTTCAAGCGTGATCGGCGCGTCGTGGAAGTTCCATGTTTCCGTGCCCGGATTCCAATATGTAAAATATTGAAGGCCTTGTGCGCCATAAGCCAAGTTGCTGTACATCTGGAGTTTAAGCTGTGCGACATTTGGCACGGGATAGCTGCCATGAGCCGTCGATAACGCAAATGCCCAGAAGGGCTTGCCGAGTTTGCGGGCTTCTTCGGAGATGATTTCAAGATTCAAGTAGTAATTGCCGCGAATTTCGTTATTGACGATTCCGTAGTGGTCGTAGGAAATGAACGGCGTGGGAACCTCCTTCGCGCAGTAATGGATGTAGTCGATATAGGGCATGAAGGGATCGGTGGCGCCGACGGGATAAAGATTGAGATAGGTGAAGTGTTTGGGATCGATGGCTCGGATTTTTTTATTCGCTTCCGCAAGGACGGGAATATGGACTTTCTGCGGTTCGTCCTGCAGATGGTAGCCGGCGAGCCCCGGATGGTTCATGACTTGCGGGACGATTTCCTCCGGCTTGCCGATTAAAGCACCGCACATGAAGAGGTTGCGGATGCCGGCCTGCTGTGCGCAGTCCAACGCCTTCTTGGCGTCTTCTAAGCCGTAGATGTGGGAGAAGTTGAGGTTGAAGCCCGCCTCCTTGAGTTCGATGAACCGTTCGACGGAGAGGTCCGACGGCGGGATGCTGTACCATGACATGATGGGAATCGTGTCTTCTCCGGGGAAGAGATCGAAGGGCTGATCTGCAGCGTTTGGCGTTGGTTTGTCGATGGTTGCGCAACTGTAGAGCAACAAGCTCGACGTGACGGCGAACAGGAGGTTTTTGATTTTCATGGCGGTCCTTTTGGTTGAAAAGATTGTAATTGAAAAAGCATGTCTTATACTTAATAGTAAATTGAAAGCCGTGAAAAGTCAAGCCAGAAGGAGCATGAAAGATGTCGAACAACGGATATGTGCCGGAACCGAAGCCGATGAAAGGGCCGATTGAAGTGTCGGCGTTCTATTATCCGGGCACGGAGCAGATGGCGGAATGGGACCAGGTGGAACAGACGTTTCCGCACATCAAGCCGCTGCTGGGCTGGTATGACGAAGGGAATCCGGAAGTCATTGACTGGCAGATCAAATGGGCGGTGGAGCACGGCATTTCGAGCTTCTGCGTCGATTGGTATTGGAACAACGGCGTCCAACGGCTGGACCATTGGGTGAAGGGTTATTACAAAGCGCGTTACAGGAAGTACTTGAAGTGGTACATCATGTGGGCCAACCACAACGAGCCGGGGGCCCATTCGACGGCGGACCAGATCCGCGTGACGCAGTTCTGGCTGGACAATTATCTGAAGACGCCTGAATACTACACAATCGACGGCAAGCCCGTGGTGGTCGTCTGGCTGCTGGCGAATCTGGACCGCGATTTCATTGCGGAGGCGGCGAAAAACGGCGAAACGCTGGCTCCGGGCGAAGGCGCGAAGAGGGCGTTGGCAATTTCGGACCGCATGGCGAAGGAGGCGGGGCTGCCGGGCATCCATTTCATCGACATGTATCACAGCTGGAAGTATGAGCAGCCGCGCATCGACGTGGCGAAGGCGGCCGGCTACAGGGGGCAGATGCTGTATGGATTTGATCGCGCCGCCTTTTCAGTGGCTCCGGAATTGGCGAAACCGGGCGATACACGGAATAAATTCTCCTATGAGCATGTCGTGGCGGCGGTTCCCAAATGGTGGGAGACGATGTGCAAGGATACGTCGTTCCCGTTCTGGCCGATCATTCCGACGGGATGGAACGACATCCCGCGTTCGTTCGAATTGTCGTATGTCATCTACGGGCGGACGCCGGAATTGTTCAAGAAGGCCTGCGCGGGATGCCGTGCGTTCTGCGAGAGGACTGGCTTCAAACGCGTAATTGTCGCTCCGATAAACGAATGGCAGGAAGGAAGTTACATCGAGCCGAACGCAGAATACGGTTTCGCCATGTACGACGCTTTGCGGGATGTTTTCTGCGAC
>JAEEGK010032986.1_pt1 | contig 10098 bp, 8 predicted proteins | sample 8958771 | NCBI WGS metagenome assembly JAEEGK01 (sample SAMN16246547, study PRJNA631951) | gut metagenome | biome: gut microbiome; feature: rumen; material: SC-attached | host: Bos | place: Iran: Karaj | collected 2018-10 | reverse complement strand
ATCACGGACTGGTTATCCTACAGACCAAGCAAAAGGAGTTGCCCGTCATCCGAGAGCTGGTACACAACGACTACACGAGGCTATACAAAGACATCATCGCCGAACGGCAGGCCTTCCACTATCCGCCCTATTACCGTCTCATCTACGTCCTGCTGCGCCATCGTCAGGAGAGCACCGTCCATCAGGCGGCTACGGAGCTGGGCGGCTGGCTGCGACAGTGGTTTGGCGGACGCGTGTTAGGTCCCGACAAACCCTCTGTAGCCAAAGTCAAACAGCAGAACATCCGTAAACTGGTGCTCAAGCTGGAGCCCTCCCTCGACATGAAGCGCGTCCGCGAATACTTGTGGCTGGCCCAGCAGCAACTGCTTGCCGACAGACGTTATTCATCGCTGCAAGTCTTCTTCGATGTCGACCCGCTGTAACTCCTCCCCCCTCAGTTTTCCAGTAAATAATTTGGTGTTTCTAAAAAATGTTGCTATCTTTGCACCCTTAGCAACAAATTATGAACGCGAATATACCACAGGAGTTTGACAACTTCTTCCTTAAAGATGTCAGCTTCGTCAACCTCATGACGAAACGCATCTTTCATGTACTCATAGTGGCTAACCCTTACGACGCCTTCATGCTCGAGGACGACGGACGCATCGACGAGAAGCTGTTCGACGAATACTCGGAGCTGGGCATGCGCTATCCGCCGACGTTCACGCAGGTGTCGACGACGGAGGAGGCCGACGAAGTACTGAAGACGACGGACGTTGATCTGGTGATTTGTATGCCGGGTAATGCCGACAACGACGCCTTTGCCGTTGCCCGCGACGTAAAACGCATGGCACCCCAAATCCCCTGCGTCGTGCTGACACCGTTCTCGCACGGTATCACCAAGCGTATCGAGAACGAGGACATGTCGATTTTCGACTATGTGTTCTGCTGGTTAGGCAACACAAACCTCATCCTCTCAATCATCAAGCTGATAGAGGACCAGATGAACATCGAGCACGACATCAAAGAGGCCGGTGTGCAGATGATACTGCTGGTGGAGGACAACATCCGCTTCTACTCCTCGGTGCTCCCCAACCTGTATAACTACATCCTCGCACAAAGCAAAAACTTTTCTACCGAGGCTCTGAACCCACACGCTGCTGCACAACGTAAGCGTGGTCGTCCAAAGGTAGTGCTGGCCACGACCTACGAGGAAGCCATACAGTGGTATGAGAAGTACCACGATAATGTGTTGGGCGTCATCTCCGACACGCGCTTCCCCATGCAGGCTGTGAGTGGCCGTTTGGCACACGTCGAGGAGGGCGATCCGGAAGCCGGTCTGAAGCTGCTGCGCGAGATTCGCCAGCGCGACGAATACGTGCCTCTCATCCTTCAGAGCTCGGAGATTCAGAACAAGGCGAAGGCCGAGGCCGAACACTTCCACTTCGTCGACAAGAACTCGAAGAAAATGAATGTCGACCTGCGCCGGCTCATCGAAGAGCACATGGGCTTCGGCGACTTCATCTTCCGCGACCCTGTTACCAAGCAGGAGGTGGCTCGTGTGTCGTCGCTGAAGGAGTTGCAGGATAGCATCTTCAAGATTCCCCACGACTCGCTGCTACGCCACATCCGACGCAACCACATGAGCCGCTGGCTCTGTGCCCGTGCCATCTTCCCCGTGTCGCAATTCCTGAAGACCGTGACGTGGCACAAGCTGCAGGATGTCGATGCCCACCGTCAGATTATCTTTGATGCCATCGTCCAGTACCGTCGCATGAAGAACATCGGTGTGGTGGCCGTCTTCGACCGTCTGAAGTTCGACCGCTATGCCCACTTCGCCCGTATTGGCGAAGGTTCGCTGGGAGGAAAAGGCCGTGGTCTGGCATTCCTGGACAACATCATCAAGCGTCATCCGGAACTGAACCAGTTTGAGAATGCCACCGTTCAGATTCCGAAGACCGTCGTGCTCTGTACCGACTTCTTCGACGAGTTCATGGACAACAACAACCTGTGGCAGATAGCCCTGAGCGACGCCCCCGACGAGGAAATCCTGCAACACTTCATGCGTGCCCAGCTGCCTGATGCCTTGATAGCCGACTTCTTCACATTCTTCGACGCCATCAACGCCCCCATTGCCGTGCGTTCGTCGTCATTGCTCGAAGACTCTCACTATCAACCGTTTGCAGGCATCTACAGTACCTATATGGTACCATACTTAGATGACAAGTACGAGATGCTGCGCATGGTGGCCTGTGCCATCAAGGGCGTCTATGCTTCCGTGTATTACAAGGACTCGAAGGCCTATATGACAGCGACGTCGAACGTCATCGACCAGGAGAAGATGGCTGTCATCCTGCAGGAAGTGGTGGGTCAGCGCTATGGCGACCGTTTCTACCCCACCTTCTCGGGAGTGCTACGCTCACTGAACTACTACCCCATCGGCGACGAGCTGGCCGAAGAGGGTATCGCATCACTGGCCTTAGGTCTGGGCAAATACATCGTCGACGGTGGACAGACGTTGCGTGTCAGTCCCTATCACCCCAAACAGGTACTGCAGACCTCGGAGATGGATACTGCCCTGAGGGAGACCCAGACACGCTTTTATGCACTAGATATGAGTCATGTTGGCGACGACTTCAAGGTGGATGACGGCTTCAACATCCTGAACTTGCGTGTGAAGGAAGCCGACAAGGACGGCTCACTGCAGGGCATTGCCTCTACCTACGACCCCGTTGACCAAATCATACGCGATGGCATCTACGAAGGTGGCCGCAAGGTCATCTCGTTTTCTGGCGTCCTGCAATACGACATGTTCCCGCTGCCCGAAATCCTGCAGCTAGCACAGAAATTTGGTGCAGAGGAGATGCGCCGGCCTGTGGAGATTGAGTTTGCGTGCAATCTCCATAGCCAAAAGCTAACAGCCAATGGCCAAAAGCCCAAAGGTGACTTCTACCTCCTCCAGATCCGTCCTATCGTCGACTCGAAGCAGGTGTTGGACGAAGACTTGGTAGCCATTCCCGACGAGCAGTGCCTGCTACGCTCGCACAACTCACTGGGTCACGGCATATCGGAGGATGTCGTCGACGTGGTGTATGTCAAGGCTGGCGACGACTTCACAGCTGCCAACAATCCGCAAATAGCCTCAGAGATAGAACAGATCAATCGCCGCTTCCTGGCTGAGGACAAGAACTACATCCTCATTGGGCCTGGCCGTTGGGGCTCCAGCGACTACTGGCTGGGCATTCCCGTCAAGTGGCCTCACATCTCTGCAGCTCGCGTCATTGTCGAGTCGGGGTTGAAGAACTACCATGTAGACCCATCACAGGGCACGCACTTCTTCCAGAACCTGACGTCGTTCGGTGTGGGTTACTTCACCATCAACACCTATACAGGCGATGGTGTGCTGCAACAAAAAATCCTCGACAGCATGCCTGCCGTCGAGGAAACTGAGTTTGTACGCCATGTGCGCTTCGAACGTCCGCTGAAAATCATGATGGACGGCAAGAAGCAGCACGGTGTGGTACTCATTCCTTCAGAACACGAGTCCATCGGGTGAGTGCCTCAATATAATAGTAGTCGGCATAGATGATACTGGCGTCAATCTCACTGCCAGCGGGATGATGACCTGTAGAGTGAAGCAGAAAGGCACAGTTCTTGTCACGGCTCTGGTATTTGTCAGAGCTGAGGTCGCGCAATATGGCTTTTGCTGCTTCGCGATACTGCTGTCCCTTCTCAGCATCTACATATTGTTGCAGCTCCAGCAGGGCACTGGCTACGACGCAGGCTGCAGAAGCATCTTTTGGAGCCTTTTGTCCACGCGGATCGTCCATATCCCAGATGGGTACCCAGTCGTCAGAGGTTTCCTTCAGTCGTTTCAGATAGATGTCTGTTACCTTCTGAGCATGATCCAGGAAACGCTGTTCCTTGGTGAAGCGATAGACTATCGTATAGCCGTAGATAGCCACGACTGGCCACGACTCCACATCGAAGAATCACTATAGCCCTGATGGGTCTGTCCGCGCAAGAAGTTGCCGGTGAGCGTGTCGTAGACAGCAACATGGTAGCATGAACCGTCAGGGCGGAAATGGTAGCGCATAGTCGTGTCGGCATGCGAGATGGCGATATCCTTCAAATGCTGTGAGCCTCCATTCTTGGCAGCCCAGAACAACAGTTCCAGATTGATCATATTGTCCATGATGGTATTGTGGCCACCATAGTCCTTGACGTGGCGGGGCCAACTGAGAATGGTTCCTACCTTCTTATTATATAGGGTAGCCAGCGTATCAGCAGCAGCTAGTGCAATGCGTTTGTATTCCTCGTTACCTGTAGCCTCATAACCCTTTAGGAACGAGTTGATAACCAGAAAGCCCAAATCATGGTCATAGGCTGGACGCTCGGCTAAAAAGTTCAACGAGGCTGTATATCCTTCCGCCACCTTCCGCAAAGAATCAATGGAAATCCCATTTCTTTCATTTCCTTCATTCCTTTCATTTCTTTCATTTTGCACAGCATAGTCCATCCATAGTACACCAGGCCAGAAGCCAGAACACCATTCTTCGGCAGCAGCCTTACGGCAGTTCCATGTGGTCTCACCTTCCAAAATGTTACGAGGCTCCATCGTGTAATCATACGAGCCGTTACCGTCTTGCAGTTCGGTGAGGGCGCGATTCACCTGATTGGCACAATACTCTATGGCCCTATCGTCCTCGGTGGTCGTTTGGCTGAGGTGGATCATCCCTTCAGCGACCCCACAAAGCATAATGACTACTACACCTTCAACTATGGTAAGCATGCTGATGTTAAGTAAGGAGAAGTGAAGCATATAGGTGGTTTTAAATGGAGCATGGAACCAACCATGAACCATGAACCATTAACCATCCAACCATTATACGACCTGCAGCACTGTCGCTACGTTGTATACTGGAAGAAGTAGCTATTTGCTCCGCTCAAGATAGCGGGGCAGGAACAAGTCCTCTACGAACTGGCGCAGGTCTTCCTGCGTCATTTTCGTTCCACCACGTTCAATAGCCAACTTGCCATTAGGTGACTTGGCACTGAAGGTAGCCTTGTATTCCTGTCCGTTGAGACGGGCCGTCAGCCGCATGGCACCATTGCCCATTTCCTCCCATTGCGCATCCTCCACATGCACGTCACCCAACATAAAGCTGAACACATAGGGCTTGTAGCCATGCAGTCCTGACAGCAGATCGGGAGACATCTCGGCAAAGTGGCGCTCAATGACATCCTGCCAATATTCGCTAACGCCATATTTAGCAGCATACGCACGGAAGTTCAGAATCGTATCTACACATTCTCTGATGATGCCATCTGGCCTGTCTATGCCAGGCATGTGTGCAAAACTCAACATGTCGTCTCGTGTGATGGCTGTACGCTTTCCATTCATGCTAAGATAGTGGTATTCGTCCAACTTATTATTGGGATTGAAGCACGAGAACGTTAGGTCGAAAGCTGGGGTGATGTGCCAGTCGCCTCCCTGTTCCATCATAAACTCAAAGTTGCGAATATGTGCATCAACATTACAGGTAAGGATGTTGAAGATAGCACGCTTATACATCTCTGCACGCTCCTTGTAGGGCAAGCCCAGTTTGATGCATACTTCCATCAACTGCTCGTATGAAGTAGCTTCCGGATTCATGCCTGCCAGCGATACTGTATGTGTCTTCTGTTGGTTCTTCCTGTCGTAGCGTTCTGTCAGGAAATGACTCTCACCGTCGATGTCTATCAACTCAGATGGCATCATCGTGATACCAGCATCTTTTGCCATGTCGGCATATGCCATTTCCACCTTGGTCAGAGGATAGTATTTGCTCTCGGCAAACTTCATGAGATAATACGTGAAACCTTCAGGAAGCATGACCTGTCCGCTGCGTATTTCACCCGTCTTCCGATTAATGGCGATAACAGCTTTGGAGTGGTTGCCACCGGCGGATGTGCCTACCTCGTAGAGCGCGTTCAACGTAAGGTCATCGCCTGCCACGGTGACAGTTTCACGACCTTGGAGTATTTCCATCGCCTTTTTGTAAAGCTCTGACAGTTCGAAGCTGCGTTCTTGGATAAACTCTTCAGCTGGTTCAAATTCCAAGGCTCCCATACCTCGTTTGCCGATAAACAGCAACTTGTCGACAGATGTGATTTCAGATGCACGGATGTGATTCTCTGCTGACCAAGCATCAAACACGGCATTACCCCACCTGCCAGGCAATGAGTCAGCGATAAAGGCAGGTAGTCCACAGAAAATATCGTCATTAGCCAATCCGTAGATAGGCAGTCGATTGCGTGCATTCTTGATGGATGCTGACAACGGGGCGATGTCAATCCCATCCTTCAAGAAGTCGGGATGGTAGGTGAAAACAGAACGTTTACGTCTGTCATCCCAATAGAGGCTTCCCACCTCTTTGTCCCAAAGCATTACTCTAACAATATTATTTTGCATGTCTTACTCTTTTACGTTTTCCTTGTTGTATTTTCTCTAGTTCATACGGAGAGACAGGAATCTCAGGCAGAACATCGTCCAGTCCTTGCATGAAGTCGACGGCGCGCAACAGTTCGATGAATGTTCCCATACTGATGTTCCGTAGCTTGCCATTTTCGAAATTCCTAATGGTGATAATGCTGATGCCAGCTTTCTCAGACACTTGCTTCTGCGTCAGATTGCTGCCGATGCGATAGTCTTTGTAGCGTTTACCAAGCATCGCTACAATTTCTATCGTATACATCTGTGATATGTTTTTTTCTTGAATCATGCTGCAAAGATAAATATATTTTCTGTTATTACCAAATTTTGGATATAAAAGTTAATATATTTATGCTTAATTTGTTGTTTGGGCCTACTGCTTTGTAGATAATAACTGAAAAGGATACCACTATAATAATCGAAAAGGTTACCACGTAGACCAGAGTTTTACGTTATATATAAGGTGACTCATAAGAGCACTGCAAGGTATAATTAGTTAAAACATGGTAGACATGGACAAGAAAGAACAAATTCTCCATTACCATCGCATTCCTAATTCTTCTTGTGATGATAATCACTAATGAGTCCTTTCTTCACCAGAATCGGCAGAATGTTGGCAGCCGACTGGCGTTCGCCCTTCTTCTGACGACCATAGTACTGCTCGAAGGTCACGGGATCGTCACGCAGCAGCTGCTCCATATACTTGTCGTTGATGCGCGTCATGATGTAACGCCCCTTCTGGTCGGGCTCCTTGTCCACCAGATACAACACGTGATGCTCCATCAGGTCGTCGTTGGTCAGCAGCAGGTCGGTGGCCAGGAAGATAGTACCCCACGTGGTATGTCCCGTAGCCAACAGTGCTACGTCGAGACCGATGTTCACCAGGTCGAGCACGTCGCCCAACGTCACCTTGTAGCTCACCACCAGCAGCTTGTCACCCTTGTAGGGCAGCGCACGCAGGAAGTTGTTCACGGGCAGGATGCCACCGTCCTCGTCGCGCAGCGGACGCTGGTTGATAAACAACTGCTTGTCAATCTGCATCATAAACACATCATGCTTGATGACCTTGTTCACCTCCTTGTCGCTGGTCTTCAGCGTAAAATCCTGACCATCGTACTTCACACGTATCGAGTCAGGTTCCTTGCCGGGAATCAAGTCCTCGTATGGTTTCCACTGGTCGGCCTTATAGTCGGCAAAGCTCGTACAATACTTCGTCTGTGCCTGCGCTGTCACAGCTGTCAGACACATCATCATCACTAATACCTTGATTGTTTTCATCTTTTTCTTTTGTTTTGTAATACGCTCAATTAGTTTCTGGGTGCAAAGATACATATTTTTTAAATATGAACCCACTTTTTAGACCGATAATTTACCGAAAAGTTTAAATTAATTAACTCAAATCAATATCCGGTGCCGTTCCAGACACCATTTTGTGCCATCCAAGATATTATCTTCATCGGCACAAGATAACATCTTCATCGCCACAAACGAGGGGCTACAAGCACAGAAAACGGGTAAAAGATGCTTACAATATGTCGTTTTGATGCAATCAGAAGCCGTTAACTTCCAATTTTCAAAGTTAACAAAAGCGTTAACTTGACGATTTTCCTCAATCTCTCACAATCCGCGTAGCCACAGGTGGTTCAAGCAAGTTAACAAGTTAACTTGTTAACTTGTTAACTTTAAGGCACTCTGAAAAATTGACATCTACGTTTGGTGAGGTCATCGATGGTCTCGCCCTCGTAGAGGAGGTCGGGGATTGGTGATTTATTTTATGGTTTCAGTATTTTCCGCACCACGCCGTCAGCAGACCTCACAATACGTAACGGGCCATATTGGTAGAGGATCTGAGGGGTGATGAATGACGAGTGTTGGATGATGCCTGAAGGCGTACCACCCATAAAGTCAAACGATGCCAGTCCGTTCTCGACTTTCATATTGGTGATGGGCTTCGACATCAGCTTCGTACCATCGCTGTTGGCATGCAATAGAGTGGCAGCAGGCTTCGACGTGTTGGTGAGCTCATTGTTGATAACAAACCCACTGGCCATATAGGGATAGGCCCATTTGGCACTAGAGCCTACACCGCTATAATTGTTGGCAGGAATGATGCTGTAGCGTTTGTAGCTGCTGGAGTTTGGCACCCCAACCTTCCATACTTTTTCATCGTAGTCAATGTGGAACACAAGGAGTCCGCTGCCTGGCAACGACTTGTCCCAACCTGTCTGCTGTCGGTTTTCTATCACGTAGTATTCGTTGTCATAGCCATCGTTGCGGATGAGGTAAGCCTGGGGCTGTTCGCCGTTGACAGCATCCATGCCGCTCACAGAGACTGGGTCTGTCAATTCAGTCATGTCGAGCCAACCCAGATACATGCGCTCGTGGGCCGAATAGCCTGGTGGGCAGTAGCCTCCCATACTATAATTGCCATAATCCATGATATCCCAAGCGCCCACCACCTGCGTCGAACTGCTGTAGTAAAAGTCGGGCAGGCCTAGGCAGTGGCCATACTCGTGGCAAAGCGTGCCGAATGTACCATACGTGCCTTTTCCCGTCAGTTCAGGAAAAACGCCATAACTGTCCACCAGCAAACCATTAGCCACTTCGTAGGGATGTCCCCACTCACGATTAAAGGGTTCCTCCGACTGCTGGCTCAATCGCCATTGGTTAGCCCAGATAGAGTTGTTGCCACCACCGTCGTTCTGACCTTTTCCTGCAAAGAGGATGATGATCTGGTCTACATAGCCATCATCATCCCAATCATACACCGACCAGTCGTCAATGGTTTCTTTGGTCTTGTCGAGCAACTCGGTTAACAGCAGTCCTGCCCCACTGTCATCAGCATCATCACCTATATATCCACTACGGTATCTGGCACGCTCATCCATCTCCATGTACATCAGGTCAAACTGCAATAGCAACTGCCCATAACTCTGATCACGGAAATAGTCATGGACAGAACCCACGTAGTCACCCTCTACGAAGTCTGGTTGATTGAACACCTTATCCCATAGCACCATAGGATCTTCTTCCTTGAATTTCTGGTCGCTAAAAGCCACTAGATATACCAGTTGTCGCTTCTCACCTTGGTAGACTGAACGGTGATGGGCGCTGGTTGACAGGTGATGGGTGATGGATGATGGGTGATGGGTGATGGCTTTGCGCGGATGACGGCTGCTGGGACACGAGGGTCGCACAAGCTGAATTGCTGCTGCCGTCAGCGTAACTAACGACAGCAACAATACCAGCAATGCAGAAAAATATTTCTTATTTCTCACTACTCATTTCTCATTTCTTGCACGGCGTCCAGGGCTTCAACTGCTTAAAGAAGTCATTGCCCTTGTCGTCGACGAGGATGAAGGCAGGGAAGTCCTCTACTTCAATCTTCCAGATGGCCTCCATACCCAGCTCGGGATATTCTACGCACTCAATGCTCTTGATGCTCGACTGAGAGAGAACAGCAGCTACGCCACCGATAGTACCCAGATAGAAGCCACCATGCTTCTTGCAAGCCTCAGTGACGACATCGCTGCGGTTGCCCTTGGCAATCATCACCAGCGAAGCACCATTGTCCTGGAACTCGTCCACGTAGGGATCCATGCGGTTGGCTGTCGTCGGACCCATCGAGCCGCAGGGATAGCCGG
>JAEEGK010032981.1_pt1 | contig 10098 bp, 7 predicted proteins | sample 8958771 | NCBI WGS metagenome assembly JAEEGK01 (sample SAMN16246547, study PRJNA631951) | gut metagenome | biome: gut microbiome; feature: rumen; material: SC-attached | host: Bos | place: Iran: Karaj | collected 2018-10 | reverse complement strand
AACCATGTCCACGACTGGGACGACATCACCGTCGCGGAATACTGCGTCGGCGACAGGGTCACTGCGACGGAACAGATGGTCGAAGGTGAAATACTTCCCGACAACATGACTTACAACCAGAAGTGCGAACTGAGGGGAAGGCCCTACGTCAGGAACAACCCTTCCGGCGACACTGAACCTTCAGACACGTGGGTCGGCGTCGAGGAATATGTCCAGGACGCCTACGGTTCCGCCGGCCCGCGCCCGGTCAATGCGCGCCGCGGCGTGGCTAGGGTGAACTCTGTGGCTGCACTTGCGCCACTCATGGACGGCTACTTCGTCTTCCTGAACGGCTACAGGGATGCCGCCGTCTACTGGTGCAGCATGAAGTACCAAAGCTGCTCGAAGTCTTCCGAAGAGGATATCCTCGAGTCGTGGAGGACGGACGGAATCGCGGAACCCGAGGCGCTGCGCATCCTGGGCGACCTGGAGTACGGCAAGGTGGCGGTAGGGACCTACCTTGACGCCGTCAAGTTCGAGAGGACCCTTGCGAAGTTTGTCGAAAACGGCCGTGTCGTCGGGAAGGACGTGAAGATCGTCGCTTCGGCTACCAGGGCGGACTGGCATGTTGAGAGTGCTGCAGATGTTTATGGCGAATGCACCGAGACGGTGATGAGCTCACAGACAGCCGCTGTGACGTTCAAAAACATCGATTACAAGTGCGACTGCGAAAAGGACGGGGACTCCTATAAATCGTGCGGATGGAGCGAAATTTCCGAAAAAGAAAATGAATTGAAGCGGCTCTGTACCGCGAACATTCTTGGAGAGGCTTCTAATGATTATGTTTGCATGAATGTTGATGTCGGCCATGACTGGCGAACGGTAACCGCCGAGGAATGGTGCCCCACGCATGGTAAAAATTTAACTGGCGGAGAAAAATACCACGGCATTTGCGATGACGCTCCGGGTGACAATACGACCTACCTCCTGATAGGTTCGGCTTCTTCCTGGGCGCAAGTTCCCGATCCGTACCGCTGGAATGAAGACAACATATCGACCGCCGACAAGGAAGCGGTAAAGAAACAGTTGATCAGTGGCAACAGCTGCGCCGATAAGGATATTGTTAGCTTGCTGTATGACTATACCATCAAGGGTACGACAGATCGTGTTCATGATTTTATCTGCAAGGACGGCAAGCTGATGGTTGCCAAGGACGTTCAGGAAGCCTGCAATAATGCACATGGAACGACGGAAGCGTGCAAGTACATGGAGGAATGGTATCTGTATGAAGGAGACTCTTGGAAAAAGGCTGTTTGCGGTAATCAGGCTTACGACCCGACGGACCACTTCTGCGATTCCCGTGAAGACGGCTGCAATACGGTTTACCGCATGGTGACTATTGGCGAGGGTGAAAATGAGCAGACCTGGATGGCCGAGAACCTGAACTACGAAACGGAAAACAGCTGGTGTGGCGGCGGAATCAATAACACATCTGAAGGAGGCGATTGTGATGTTTACGGTCGCCACTACACCTGGAATGCTGCGATGAGCGCTTGCCCTACTGGCTGGCACTTGCCGGATACGGTGGAGTTGAGAATCCTTGCATCCAACGTAGACCCGAAGTTTATCAAGTGGGGCAATGGTGACGAATCCAATACCAACATGGCCGGCAAGTCCCTGAAGGCTTCGAGTGGCTGGAATGCCTACGAAGGAATCGAAAATGAAGACACGTACTTGTTTTCGGCGTTGCCCGCTGGCATGAGAAATTTGGTTTTTAGATTCGAAAAGGTGGGTACCGGCGCGTACTTCTGGAGTAGTGTTAAAGAGAGTGATTCTGATCATCCGTTCTTCATGCGGTTGTACTACAACAACGGCAGTGTAAATCTGATCAGCAAATACAATGATGATGCCAATGGGCTTTCAGTCCGTTGCATCAAGGACTAGCGACGTAAAAAACTATCCGTCATAAATTTGAAAGACCTGGCCGTGAGCCAGGTCTTTTTGCAAAACTTCCCCTTGTTTTTCTTGAACTTGTTTGACCCATCTTGCGATGAGTCTTTTATACCTTTTGACGCGGTTGAAAAAAAAGTCCAGCTTCCGCTGAACTTTTTTATACGCTTTTATACGGTTGAAAAAAAGTCCAGCTTCCGCTGAACTTTTTTATACCCCCAAGCGGTTTCGAACCGCTGTTGCGGGAATGAAAATCCCGAGTCCTGGGCCACTAGACGATAGGGGCGATTTGTGAGGTCAAATATAGGATTTTAATGGAAAATGTCAAGGGGGCGTGAATAAAATTTTTTTTTGAGGCTTGGATTGCGGACCGTATTTATTCCCATTATTGACAATATTTTATATTTTTTGTAAGTTATTCGATAATGTTCGAGTTGTCTTATACCCCATATTCTTGCAGTGAGCCGCATTTCGAAATGTGCCTTGTTTTCGGTGCTTTGATCCGTATTCTGCATGGGGAAAAGGATTGCTCGTGTATTCGGCATCTTGCGAGGTCCAATAGCCCTTCAAGATTTTTCATAATTCCATAAAAAACAAAGGATGTCTAACATGAAAATAACGTTTCATGTATTTTCGCTGTTTACACTGCTATCGGTTTTCTCCACGATATCATGGGCGGCTTCGGATGCGAACCTTACCTACAACAAGGATGATGGTGAATGGTTTATCAACATGCAGACTTCGGGCAAGGCTACGCTTGCAATCACTGAAAGTCAAATAGCTGATGGCATTACCTCGTTCAAAATTTACGATGACGGTGGCAAGAACGGGAACTACAGCAACGGTGTTAATACCATTCTTGACATTACTGTGCCAAAAGGTTACAAAATGGAACTGACGGGGAAGGTTCTTACGGAATGTTTGTTTGAAGAGGATTGCTATGATGGCCTTTATGTTTATGAAGGTGAAAAAGTGCGTTACCAAGGCGGGGTGGAAGAAGAGTGTGACGCAGATTTAAATGAATGTGAGTTTGTTTTTACGCCTGTCGAACAAATCTACAGTTCTGAGAATACATTGATGATTAAGTTTAATTCTGATGATGCCACTGTTTATCCTGGCTTTGATTTGAATATTAAAATCTATGATCCGACCGTCAAGTACGATGTGACGTTTACCGATGCCGACGGTAAATATCCGAATGCGACACTCCAGTGCGTACCGTGCCAAGCGGTTTTCGGTGATGAAGTCGTGATTACGGCTAATGCCCGTGATGGCTATGGGTTAAAAGCCGTCAAGGTAAATGATGAATTCGAAGAGCGTGCTGTGAACAATCAGGTGTCGCTTGTGATGCCCTTCGGAGGTATCGTTGTTGAGCCGGTTATCGAACAGCTTTATTCCGTTACGTTTGCTGAAAATCCTGATGCAACGATAAAAGCCAATCTGAACAAAACGTTTGCAGGGAATACCGTTTGGTTGGACGTCTATCCGAAATTTGGCTATGCTTTATCTGATCTAATGATTACAGACGAAGACGAAACTGATGTGGATTGGGATATTGATGAAAGTGGATTTATCTATTTTGATATGCCGAGCCAGAATGTCGTAGTCACTCCTGTTGTTTCGGCGATTAAAACTGTTGAAGGCGAATTGCAAGGAACGGATGAAAAATACATCAACATGCCTAGGAAGGATGCCGTTGCAGTAACGATTCCTGCTGATGTCAAGTCGTTCAAGGTTTATGACGATGGCGGTAAGGATGGCGAATATTCTACATCCTCCAGAGGAAGGTTGTTGCTTACGGCCCCGGATGGCTACAGGATGAAGGTGACGGGCACTGTCCATACAGAATGTGAGGACCCAGAATTTGCTGATTGCTGTTGGGACTATGTCATCATTTCTGACGAAAATGGAAATAATCTTTATAAAGGCGGCGCCCATATTGATTATGATGATGAAGATGAGGTTGTCTATAATCAAGCCGATATCGGAACGCATACCAGTACCGGGAACAAGATGACATTGAGATTCTATTCGGATGAATCTCAGGAATATGCAGGTTTCGAATTCACCGTGACGCTTGAAAAGATTCCTGTCGTTAATGGTGCTATTACAATTGCCGGAAATACCGCAACAATTGATGGCGACTATGCCGGAAAAGATTATTTCCAAATTACCGAACCGATTGAAGTGGAAAAAGTTGAGTTGAAGCGTACATTCCCTGTTTTGGAAGGCGCCCGCTATTCGACGCTCTTCTTGCCGTTTAGCATTGGCTTGGACAAGGTGACTGGGCTTGAGGCTTTGTATGGGTTTAATTATATGGAAGAAGGTGAAAATTCGTTGACGGTGCACATGAAGACAGCGACAAGCATCCAGGCGAATACTCCTTACTTTGTAAAACTGAAAGATTCCAAACTTTCGTTTGAAGGCCCTGTGACGCTTGAGGTGCCTCCGGAAAAGGTGGTTGTCAATGGTCAATGGGCTTTTGTCGGTACATATGCTTATAAGAAATGGACGGCTGACGATCCGGAACTTTCTGCTTGCGGTGGCAGAAGTTGCGTCTATGGTTATGCTGCCGAAAATATCGGCAAAATTGAAATAGGGCAGTTTGTGAAAGCTGCTGCTGGAGCCTCGATTGTACCGATGCGCGCCTATCTAATCAAGATGCCGAATTTTACGAAAGTTGCTCCGTCTCCGTTTGGAACGGACAAGTCCATGGTGTCTGCCGAAAAGCCGCTTCCTGACCATATCGACATCGTCATTGACGATCCCAATGGACAAACGACGTTCGTGGGCCGCTTCAACACCCGTACGGGCGAGTTCAGCAAACAACGCTTCGACTACACCTTCGACCTCAAGGGCCGTCGCGTGAACGGCACGAACAATGCCCGCGGTTACTACGTCAGGAAACTGGGAAAAGGTATTAGGTAATAGGTATTAGGTTTTAGGGAATCGTTGATGCCTATTGCTTGACAGTTGAATAAATAACACAATTAAAAAAAGACTCGTCGCAAGATGAGTCTTTTTATATGCTTTGATACGATAAAAAAAAGTCCAGCTTCCGCTGAACTTTTTTATACCCCCAAGCGGACTCGAACCGCTGTTGCGGGAATGAAAATCCCGAGTCCTGGGCCACTAGACGATAGGGGCGAATTGTGCGCCAAATATAGATGTTTCCAGAAAAATGTCAAGGGCTTTTTTTTCTTTTTTTTATTTTTGCTCCCGTGATTCTGAAAAAAAGGCTGAAAAAGATACTTTGGCGGGGCGTTTTGCGATTCTTGCCAGTGGCGCTTTTGGCGAGTGCCGCAGATGCGGCGTTGCTTTGGGGCATCCGTTCGTTTATGGGGATTCTCCAGGGCGAGGCGGTATTTTCGCTTTTGGAGTGGCTTGTCTTGATGGTCGTCCTTACGGCGCTCCGTTTTGGATTTTTTGTTTGGAAGCTGAATATTTCCGAGAAATGGCTTTACGGTGCCGGCGCTTTTGTGATGGCCTGGTTCCTGCGGACACTCCGTTCGCTTTCGCCTCGTGTTTTCCATACGCCGGAGGGCGAAGCGAAAGTCGAGTCGGCGTACGAATCGGCGGTGGTGTTGCAGAACAACGGTGGAGTTTTTTTCCAGGCGGTCCAGGCGGTTCTCCAGCTTTTGGTGTTCTTGCCGGTGCTGTTCTACATTTCGTGGCCGCTGACGTTGTTCTTGTTCGTGGTTGTCGTGCCGTTGGTGGGGTGGATGCAGCGCCGCCTGCATAAGATGGGCCCAGCCGAAGAAGGAATCTTGACGGAACGTTCCGATTTCCGCATGTCGCTTTACCATGCGCGCAAACTTTTCCGCCGTTGGAGTTCCCGCTTTGAACGCAAGGAAGTTTCGTCGCAACTCGTGTCTCAGGTGCGCAGTCTCAGGGACGATAGTCTTGATGTTTCGCTGAGGAAGGGTGTGCTTTCGCTTATAACGGAATCCGTGTCGGTTCTCGCGATGGTTTTTGTGCTTGCGTTCTGCGCGCTTTTGATTTCAAAAGGCTGGATGGATGGCACGGGGCTTGTGCTGTATTGCTCGGCGGTTCTCCTTTGTTATAAACCCGTGAAGGAATGCGCCCGTGTGATGCCGCAGGCTAGATCGGCGATGAGTGCGCTCCGCATTTTGGAAATGTTCGGGGCGCTGCCCTCGAAAAAGTTGGACTTGAACTCGGTAGAATTTGAACGCTCGTCGGGGACCGATAACTTGGAAATTGTGCACGGCGATTTCTCTTACGAGGGGGCTTTTGCGACGCTCTTTAGCAATTTTTCGCTCTGCTGGGATACGAAAAAACCTGTGCTTGTCCGAGGGCGGAACGGCGTGGGCAAATCGACGCTGTTGCGCTTGCTTGCGGGGCTCGAAGATTGGGACCACGGTAAAATTACTTGTAAGCCGTCCTTTAAAAATAACGTGTTCTTTGTTGCGCAGGACTTGGAACTGCCGCCACTGTACTTGCTGAAAACGCTCCTTGCGCAGACAAATTCTCTGGCTGTTGTCGAGTTCGCCCGTGCGGCACGTGTCGATAAGATTATCGCCAAGAAGGGGATGTCGGGCGGAGAACGTGCCCGCGTCGCTTTGGTCTGGGCGCTCGCGTCGGACAGTTCCATGATTTTGCTGGATGAACCGTTTGCATCCGTCGCGCTTGTCGATCGCGAACCGCTTCTGACAGCGTTCCTCGATACGGCGGAGCTTTTGCACAAATGGGTCGTCCTCGTGAGTCATGACGTGCTGTCCCGGGAGTTGGAACAACGTTTTAGCATCGTGGAGATGGACCATGCCTAGCGAGGATTGCCGATTTTCAGCGTTTCTGTATCGCTATCGTGGGTATATTTTGGGGGCTATTGCTGTAGCCTTGGTGTGCGCTCCTCCGAGCCTTTTCCCAAATGACTTTTTTTCCGGTGCGTTTGACGTTTGTGAATTGGGAATGGACAATTGCTCTCTCGGAATCCTCGTTGCGGTCGTGCTTTACGGGGCAAGTGCGTTATTGCGGGTCCGGTCACGTCAATTTATCGGAGAACATACTCGTGGAAGTGTCCATGCGGCAGAAGTGCTGGTGACTTGCGGCCCCTATTCCCGCATGAGGCATCCGCTTTATGTTTCCAATACAGGCTTTGCGTTGGGGGTTGCGTTTTTCCATTTGGGCGTTTCGTTATGGATTGTCCCGTTCATGCTTGTCGTGGTTGCGTTTGAAATCGAGCTTTCGCGAATCGAGGACCTTTTTCTGGAACGCAAATTTGGCGATATGTGGCGGGCGTGGGCCTCGAAAACACCTGCTTTTCTGCCCCGTCCGTGTGCTTTGCGCAGTTCCCGTGACCTGTCTTGCGGGGCGTCTTGCAAAGCTCTTGTGCCAAGAACCTTTTGGCAGGCCTTTTTTGCGGATTCTTCTACGTGGTTGTGGCTCTTGTTTTGTAATTTATTACTTGTTTTAAGAAAGTTGATGGTTTTCTATGTTTAAGGTTTTTGACGTTGCACGTGAAGCACTCGGTTCTGTAGCTAAAGTTGCGGCCAGGGTCCCTGTTATAGAAAATAAGTTCCATGTGAACGAGCGCTTGCACGGCCCGTGGCCCAAGGGACCGTTCCTTTGGTTGCACGGGGCGAGTCTCGGCGAATGCAAGATGCTTTTGAATTTGGCGAAATTCATCCGGGAAGACTTGCCGGACTGTCCGCGTATCTTGGTGACGACGCAGAAAGTCGAGGTGCTTGCTTACATCAAGGAATCGGGCGCTGATGTGACGGCGTGCATAGCGCCTGCGGATACGCCTGCGACGATGAAGTCCTTTATGTCGTCTGTGATGCCGATTGGGCTCGTTTTGGCCGAGAACGAACTATGGCCGGGCTATCTTTCTTCGATGCTGAAAATTTCGACGAGGCCGTCCGTGGCAATCGTTTCCGGACGTTTCCACCGGACCGTCCCGGGGATGGACTATTCGGCGATTGGTTTTGCAAGCATGCAGACCGGCTCTGACCTTTCCCGTTTTTTCAGCGTTTCTGCACGGTCGAACAGCTCGCGGATGATGATTGGCGGTGACTGGAAACTTTTGCCGTGGGTGCGCTCTGGCGTGACGGTTGCGGCGCCGGAAAATCCGACAGTCGATACGGTGTTCGTGTCGATGCACATCCAGGAATGGGCGAGCCTTTGCCGCATGATTGTTTCGTCTATCAAGCGTCAGGAATCCGTGGTGCTTGTACCGCGTCGTTTGTCGGAGGTCGCTGATTTTCGCAAGGCGCTCTTGGACCAGGAAGTGATTGTTGTCGATTGGCCCTTGGTGCAGAAGGGCGCTGTGTCGATTGTTTCGCAGTTCGGCAAGACGAAGGACGTTTTTGCCGTTTCCAGGACGGCGGTTATTGGAGGCTCGTTTGCCCGAGGCCTGGGCGTCCATGACTTTTGGGAGCCTCTCCAGCGTGGCGTCGCCACTTGTGTGGGGCCTTATGCCGTTGGTCAGAAAGAAGCCGTCTCGACACTAGTCCGTGAGGGCGTCATCGCGCAGTTGCAATCGACTGCGGATTATTCACGGCGCAACATCCCGGATGTCCGTCTGGTGCAGACGTTCCTTGCGCACGAAAGTGCGAAGATTAGCGACTCGTACCAGCAGTTGATTGAATTTTTGAAAAAATTGCTCAAGTAAATTAGGTGAATTATGAAAAAAATCGTTTTGGCCACTCCCCGTGGATTCTGTGCCGGAGTCGATCGTGCCATCCATGTGGTCGAAAAAGCTATCGAAAAGTTCGGTACGCCCATCTATGTCCGCCACGAAATAGTCCATAACAAGTTTGTCGTGGATACGCTCAAGGACAAGGGAGTCGTCTTTGTCGATGAACTTTCGCAGGTGCCGGAGGGCTCCGTGGTGATTTTTTCGGCACACGGTGTTGCCGAACGCATTTATGAAGAGGCAAAGGCCCGCAATTTGCAAGTGCTCGATGCAAGTTGTCCGCTGGTGCTCAAGGTGCATTTCAGTGCCAAGCGCCATTACAATGCCGGGCGCCATATCATCTTGATTGGGCATGCGGGGCACGCTGAGGTGGAAGGAACGCTGGGGCAGCTCCCTGAGGGCGCCATTACGCTCATCCGCAACGAGACGGATGCGGAGGCGGTTGAGGTGCCCGAAAACAAGGAACTTGCCTATATCACGCAGACGACGCTTTCTGTTGCTGAAACGCGCAAGATTATCGATGCGCTCAAGCGGCGTTTCCCGAACATTATCGGACCGGAAGCCGGGGATCTCTGCTATGCGACGGGAAACCGTCAATCGGCCGTTCTCGATCTTTGTTCCATGGTCGATATGCTCTTGGTCGTCGGGGCGAAAAATTCGTCCAATTCTTCGCGCTTGATGGAACTCGGGCTTGAACAGGGGCTGCCGAGCCACCTGATTGACGATGTCGGTGACCTCGATTCGTCTTGGTTCTATGGCATCGAAACGGTCGGGATCTCGAGCGGGGCGAGCGCACCGGAAGTGCTGGTTCAGGGCGTTGTCGATTGGCTGAAAGAAAAATTTGGCCCTGTCGAAGTCAAAAATCTCATAAAACTGGTCGAAAATACCAAGTTTAACTTGCCAAAGGCACTGCAAGATTAAACTTTAGCCTTGACAGTTTTAAAATTTTTAGCTAAAATTGGTGCCTGTAAAAACAACGGAGTTTAATATGAGCCGCATTTGTGAAGTCACCGGCAAGGCCGGTCTCGTGGGCAACATGGTTTCCCACTCTAATCGTAAGAAGTTGATCAAGCAGCTTCCGAACCTCCAGAAGAAGCGCTTCTACATTCCTGAAGAAGACCGTTGGGTGACTCTCCGCGTGAGCGCCGCTGGCCTTCGTACCATCAGCAAGCTTGGCATCCAGGCTGTTGCTCAGGAACTCGGAATCTAATTTCTAGATTTTAAAGTTTGACAAAAACCGCTATGTCTGACATGGCGGTCTTTTGTGTATTTACTGGAATTGATGGTTTGGTCGTTTTGCCTTGTTCGATGGCGAAAGTTCCCTAACCTCTAATTATCCATAATTTTCATGCCTAATTTTGAATTAAAAACTTATACTTAGTCTAAGAGTATTTAGGAGGTGGGTGTGAAAATCATTCAAATGATATTGGCGTTGCTTGCTTTGGCAGTGCTGTGTTTTGCTAATCCAGCAAACAATGAAACTTTTTTCATAAAGCAACCGGACGGGAGCTCCG
>JAEEGK010032978.1_pt1 | contig 10099 bp, 7 predicted proteins | sample 8958771 | NCBI WGS metagenome assembly JAEEGK01 (sample SAMN16246547, study PRJNA631951) | gut metagenome | biome: gut microbiome; feature: rumen; material: SC-attached | host: Bos | place: Iran: Karaj | collected 2018-10 | reverse complement strand
AATCTTCAAACCTTCCGACCTGGGCTTCCAGATCGCCAAACCCGAAGAACTGGTAGGCGGTGCGACCGAAGAGGAAGCGGCTGCCATTTTCGATGCCGTTCTGGAAAATCACGCGCTTCCGGCTCAGAAAAATATCGTGCTGGCTAATGCCGCCTTCGGCATCCAGGTGCTGGAACGCGGTCAGAAAGAGATCGAGGAATGTATCGAGATCGCCCGCAAATCCATTGACAGCGGCGCGGCGCTCAAAACCTTCAGGAAATTTGTAGAATTGAATTCATAATGCCGGATATACTGGAAGAGATCGTCGCCCATAAGCGCATTGAAGTGGAGCGCTTCAAAGAACAGATGAGTCCGCATGAGATCCATCGCCGTGTGGAAGAAATGCTCGATTCCGCTGTTCCATCCATGTCACAGGCACTCCGGGATTCCGCCAGCGGCATCATTGCCGAGTTCAAACGCCGCTCCCCCTCCAAGGGCTGGATCAAAGAAGAAGGCCGCGCAGAGGAGATACCGCTGAGCTATCAGCAGAACGGCGCGGCAGCTCTCTCCATCCTCACCGATGAAAAATACTTTGGCGGCCGTGATGAATTTATCAGCACGGCACGTGAAGCCGGTGTGACGATCCCTGTCCTCTATAAAAATTTCGTCATTGATGAGTATCAGCTTTTTCAGGCTCGTCTCTGCGGCGCGAGCGCGGCTCTGCTTATCGCCGCGGATCTTCCGCTCAAGGAATGCCGGGCTCTTTTGAAAACGGCTCACGACATCGGTCTGGAAGTGCTGATGGAAATGCACAGTGAATCGGAATTGAAATACGCCGAACTGGAGCCCGATATGTGCGGCATCAACAACCGCAATCTCGGTTCATTCGTCACCGATGTGCGGAACAGCTATCGTTTGGCACGGTTCCTGCCGCCCGATACGGTCAAGGTCAGCGAAAGCGGCATCTCCGACCCTCAGACCGTTCGTGAACTTCGTCAGGCCGGTTTCCGGGGATTCCTTATCGGCGAAACTTTCATGAAAACAGATTCCCCCGGTGACGCGCTGGCGGAATTCATTTCAAAACTATGATCATCAAGGTATGCGGTATGCGCGAACCCGAAAACATACGCGCGGTCGAGCAGACAAACATCGACTGGATGGGATTCATCTTCTGGCCGCGTTCCAGCCGTTTTGTTCCCGCTCCGCCGTCATACCTTCCCCAAAAAGCAAAGCGTGTCGGTGTCTTTGTGGATGCCGGCACGGATGACATCCGGCAGCACACCAGCGATTACGGTCTGGATCTGATCCAGCTCCACGGGCACGAAAGCCCCGGCGATCTGCGCTCACTCCGCTCCGTATTCCGCAGCGATCCTCCTCTGATCATTAAGGCTTTCAGCATCGCGGAGCCTGCCGATCTCGACCGCACCGCCTTATACGAAGGCATCGCGGACTACTTTCTTTTTGATACAAAAACTCCCTTGCCCGGCGGCAGCGGCATGAAGTTCGACTGGACCGTACTGACCGGATACCGGGGGCAGACCCCTTTCATTCTCAGCGGCGGCATCGCACCCGATGACGCTCAGCGGATCCATTCTTTTAAGCATGAAAAACTGGCAGGCATCGACCTCAACTCCCGCTTTGAAACCGCCCCTGCCCTCAAGGATACGGAACTCCTTGCCCGGTTCCTTTCACAGTTATGAATCCTTTTTAAATCAAATCAACATGAACAAGATCAATAAACTATTCTCAGAAAGCCAGGACAAAAAACTCCTGTCACTTTATTTCTGCGCCGGAACTCCTGCGCTCGACAGCACCGGGGACGTCATCCTGACCCTCCAGCGCCGCGGCATCTCGATGATCGAGGTCGGCATCCCGTTCAGCGATCCCATGGCCGATGGTCCCGTCATCCAGAACGCCGCCACCCGGGCGCTCAAGAACGGCATGACGCTCCGCAAACTTTTTGAACAACTGCGCGCCATCAAAGATCAGGTGCGGATCCCGCTCGTGCTGATGGGCTATCTGAACCCCGTCATGCAGTACGGCATCGAAGCGTTCTGCCGCAGCTGTGTCGAGAGCGGTGTGAGCGGCGCTATCATCCCCGATCTGCCTTTCAAGGACTATCTGGAAGTCGTCAAACCCATTGCCGACCGCTATGACCTGCGTATCATCATGCTCATCACCCCGGAAACCTCGGATGAACGCATCCGCTTCATTGACGAACACACCGATGGCTTCATCTACATGGTCTCCTCAGCCGCCATCACCGGTGCCCAGCGTTCCTTTGACGATGCCAAACAGGCTTACTTCCGCCGCATCAATGCCATGAACCTCCGCAATCCGCGCATGATCGGCTTCGGCATTTCCAATAAGCAGACCCTCAAAGCCGCTCAGCAAAACGCCGCCGGTGCCATTATCGGCTCCAAGTTCGTCACCCTGCTCAGCGAAAGCAAAAACGCGGATGAAGCCCTGGACAAGCTCTTTGCCGCGTTGGAAAAATAGCAGGATCCGCAGTTCCAAAAAAATCCCCGGCGGGGTGAACCGTCGGGGGTTTTGTTTTTGGCTCGCCCTCCTTGCAGGCACCCGGCTCCGCGCGGGTGCCGGGCCGGAGGGCTTCGCTTTTTCTTTTTTTAGCTCAAGAAAACGATGGATTTCGGCTCATTGAACTGGAGAGAGGGCCACGCGAAACCCGTAGCAGTCGTAGTAGTAGTCCGGGCCGTTGCTGAACCGGTGCGCTGAACGGCAGTCGTAAGCGTAGTAGACCCAGCTGCCGCCGCGTACCACGCGGTACGAGCCTGTAGCAGGACCTTTAGGATCTGTTACCGCTGAAATCGGATAATCTCCATACCAGTCTAAACACCATTCATCCACATTCCCGTGCATGTCATACAATCCCCAGGCGTTCGGCTGTTTCTGTCCCACGGGGAAGGTCTTGCCATTACCTGTATAATTTCCGGCACTATCATACTGTCCGCTGTTGTACCCATACCATGCCAACGGATCCAAATTGGGACAAGGTCTATCTGTGCGTTGCAGCATTGTCGGGATATTGGTTCCATTGTTAAAAGCGGTCGTTGTCCCGGCACGGCAAGCGTATTCCCACTGCGCCTCGGTCGGCAGAGTATATTCATACCCTTCCGGCAGACGACCTGCGGCACGCTCGATATCTGTCAGCTTGGCGCAGAAATCCATCGCGTTATACCAGCTGACCTTTTCCACCGGAAAATCGGCTCCTTTGAAATAAGAAGGATTCGTCCCCATAACGGCTTCATACTGTGCCTGTGTCACTTCATACTTGCCCAGCCAGTAACCGCGTGTCAGGGTCACCTGATGCTGCGTTTCATCACTATCTCTGCCCAGTTCGTCTGTCGGACTGCCCATCATGAACGTACCCGGCTCGATCCAGATCATGTCCAGGCTGACAGTGTCCGACAGCGGGATAGTCATGTTTTCAAAGCTCTCCCCTTTAGCGCAGAAGAAGAGCTTTTTATCGTTGAGCGCGACTACATAAGGATTGGACGCAGACGCGACTTCCTTCCAGTTGACAGCGTCGGTGCTCTGATAAAGCGTTCCGGTATAGGTCACTATCAGATTTGTTCCATCTGTTTCACAAGAAATAGACGGTTCGGCTGCCAAAGCTGTCGCCGAAACCAATGCCAGAGATAAAAAACCAGTTAATACTTTTTTATTCATAACCTTAATGATCCATTACCAAATGGATTGCTGTGGAATAGTGTAGCACATATTTTTCATAAACACAAGTATATATGAACGGTTCTACCACCCCTTCAGGGTGGGATGTTAGTGTTTGCGCTACCGGGGGTTACGCTTCGCTCACCCCCGGCTATTATCTGTGACCCGTTCCGGGTCAATAGAATGGAGACGCGCGGATCGCTGAGACGCGAGAATCTCGGAGACTCGCAGGTCACGTGTATCTACATAATCTATTGTTATTAAATAATTTATCTGTGTCCTCCATGGTTCTTTTAATATCTATCTATGGTTCTTCAATACCATCCGGGGTTCTTTGAACGCCCCCTCAGAAGTTAGTCTCGACTTTGGGATGGATGTTCTTTTATAATACCGGGCTGTTTATGAGAACACGATCTGATAAGAGCGTTTTTTCCAAAGGGTTGGCCCTGGCGGCAGCCGGTCTTCTGTGTGTTTCCTCGGCGCTGGCTGTGGAAATGAAAGGCGAGCTGAAGACACAGGATGAATTGTTCCCCCTGGAAGCGGGCAAAGTCCAGCTTTCCGGTTTTCTGGAAAAGGATATCCAAAACTCGATCGCGCACTGGAACAAAGGAGTGGTGCCGTATCCGAAGCTGGTGGAATTCTTCCGGACAGGCCGTCCGCAGTTTGCCCTGGGCGAGATGTGGGGCAAGGCGGTGCGTTCCGGCTGTATGTTCTACCGCTACACCCAGGATCCTGAGCTGAAAAGACTGATGACCGCAACGGTGAAAGATCTGCTCTCAACGGAACGCTCCAATGGCAGCATCAGCTGTGTGCCCGTGGAACAGCAGCCCGACAGCGGCGGCGGTGATCTGTGGGAACGGAAGTATGTGCTGCTGGCGCTGGATGAGTATTATGAACAGGTGGAAGCGGATCCCGAAGTGCTGGCCAGCATGATCCGCCAAGCGGATTGTCTGATCGGACAGATCGGCGACCCGCCCAAAACACCAATCACGGAGCTGGGCTGGAGTCCGAACCATATCGAGTCCTCGACCCTGCTGGAGCCGATCATGCGGCTGTACAAGCTGACGGGGTATCAGCGCTATCTGGATTTCGCGCAGTATATCGTGAGATCCGGCGGCAGCAAAGGCTACAACCTGTTCGATCAGGCTTTTGAAAACGTGCCTCCGCATCAAATGGGCGGACCTTATCCCAAGGCTTACGAAATGACCTCGCTCTTTGAGGGACTGGTGGAATACTATCGCGCGACAGGCGATCTCCGCTGGAAACAGACAGCGATGAATCTTTACAACAATGTCCGTCTGCAGGAGATCACCATCATCGGCAACGGCGGGGGCGATCAGCCTTATCATCCGGGCGTTTACGGCGAAGCCTGGGACAATACCGCCGTGGAACAGACCAACACCGATATCACCCGCATGATGGAGACCTGCGTGGGGGTCACCTGGATGAAGTTCTGCAGCCAGCTTCTGCGGCTGGAGGGCGATTCCACACCCGTGGATGACATCGAGAAATATATTTATAACGGTCTGCTGGGTGCCATGAAACCGAGCGGTGACGGATTCAGTTATGTGAATCTGCTCAATGGCCAGAAGGTGACCAACCAGGGATGGGGCTGGAATTTTGATAATCTGCCCGTGACCTGCTGCAATCTGAACGGCCCCATGGGGCTGGCCTATATCCCCTATATCGCTGTGATGCGATCCGCGAAGGGTGCCGCCGTGAATCTTTACAACGCGGGCAAATTCGAGACGCAAACACCCTCCGGCCGCAAGCTCGAACTGGAGATCGTGGGCGATTATCCGCTTTCGGACAAGGTCATCATCAAGGTGCTCCCGCAGGAAACCGAAAAATTTGAACTGGCTCTGCGCATCCCCGGATGGAGCAGTCACACGGTGATCACCGGCGGAGGCCGCAAACACATCGCGGCACCGGGAAATTATTTCCGCGTCAACCGCAAATGGAAACCGGGCGAACAGGTAGAGATCCAATTCCAGATGAGCTGCTGTCTGCTGAACGCGCCCATGGGAAGCCATCCGGGATCGGAAAACTTCCAGGCTGTCGTCTGGGGGCCGATCGTTCTGGCTCGGGACGAAAACACGGACGCGAATTATGATCAGCCCGTCACGGTTCTGGCGAATAAGTACGGTTATGTGAAAGCCGTCCGCGAAACTCCTACTCTGCCCGGCACACGGTTTGAATTCACCATCCCCACCGCGCAAGGGAATATCCGCATGATCGACTACGCCTCAGTGAACGGATGGGAAGGCAAGAAAGTCTGCACCTGGCTGCCCAAGGCCAGATAAGAGAAACTGAAAACAAGTGAAACGCAGGATTATGATCAAAAGGGAAAGAGAGAGCTGCAGATGATCCAGGACATCTCATTTTCCCGTTCATCCTGCGCTCCTCCCTTAACACAGGGTATCAAATACGCCGGATCGAAATTGAAGCTGCTGCCGCATATCCTGAGACTGGCACGGAAGGTTCCCGCGCGAACCGAGTGGGACGCTTTTTCGGGAACGACACGTGTTTCCCAGGCATTCGCACAAGAAGGTTATCAGGTCATATCCAGTGACATTTCGATCTGGTCTGAAGTTTTCGGACAATGCTACCTGCTGAACACAAAAGAGACATCCGCGTATCAAAAACTCATTGATCACCTGAATGCCGTTCCCGGCGTGGACGGATGGTTCACAGAGAACTACGGCGGCATGGCCAATGGAGGATGCTCAGTGCAGAAAGACGGTTTGAAAAAACCGTGGCAGATCCATAATACCCGGAAACTGGACGGCATCCGCGAGGAGATCGACCGTCTTTCTCTCTCGCCTGTGGAACGCGCGGTCGCGCTGACCAGTCTGATCCTGGCGCTGGACGAAGTGGACAATACGCTGGGGCATTTCGTTTCCTATCTTCAGCAATGGTCCGAGCGTTCTTTCAAAGAAATCTGTCTAAGAGTGCCAAGACTGTTCATCAATACTCAGCAGAACCAGGTCCGGCGCGGGAATGTTTTTGACCTGACCCGTTCCATCAGCGCGGATCTGGCCTACTTTGATCCGCCTTATGGCTCGAACAATGAGAAAATGCCGCCGTCCCGAGTGCGCTACGCCTCCTACTATCATTTGTGGACGACTATTTGCCTGAATGATAAACCGGAACTCTTCGGAAAAGCCAGGCGGCGTGCGGATACCTCCGATATTGTGGCGGGCTCTCTGTTTGAAGAATACCGGAAAGACGAGAACTCAGGACGATTCATCGCTGTGGACGCGATAGAGCGTCTTATCCGTGAAGCACAAGTGAAATGGATACTGCTCTCCTACAGCTCCGGCGGAAGAGCAACTGCCGATGAATTGAGAGAAGTCCTTTCCCGAAACGGAAAAATACTGGAAACCCTTTCAATCAATTATAAGAAAAACGTAATGGCCGAGATGAAATGGACTCACGAATGGATCCGTGAAACAGACGATCCTAATCAGGAGTTTCTCTTTCTGATCGAGAAAACATGATCAATCCTTTTATGAAAAAAAATCTATTATCACTCCTTCTGGGAATCGGAACGACATTTTTATTCAGTGCACAGCAGACAGATGCCTGTTCTTCCCTGCTGGTGACCAAAGGCGCTTCCGCTGACGGTTCCTGCATGATCACATACGCCGCGGACTCCGCCGGGTTCTTTGCCTGGCTGGATGTGCTGCCGGCTTCGGACGGTTCCATCTACCAGGATGGACGCAGTGCTTGTCTGCCGGCATCCCTGCCCACATACAAGGTGCTGGGCTTTTACGCACTCAGCCGGGTAAAAGGATTCCAGGGCATCATGAATGAACATCAGCTGGCCATTACCGAAACCACTTTTGAAGGCCCGGAGGAATTGCAGAACACGGTCGGTTCACTGGAATACACGGAGCTGATCACCATTACCCTGCAGCAGGCCAGGACCGCCCGCGAAGCCGTACAGGTCATGGCACGCGAGATCGAGGAACACGGCTATATCGACTTGGGCGAGTCCTTTTCCATCTGCGACCCGAACGAAGTCTGGGTCATGGAAGTGATCGGGACCGGATCCAGAGATCCGAAAAACAACAAAGGTGCGGTCTGGGTCGCCATGCGTGTCCCGGACGGACAGATCACTGCCCACGCCAATCAGGCGCGCATCCGTGAGTTTCCTAAAAACGATCCGGAAAATTGTCTCTACTCCTCCAATATCGAATCCTTTGCCATTGAGACCGGCCGCTATGATCCTAAGAGCGGAAAGCCTTTTTCCTTTACGGACGTTTATTCCCCTGCCGATATCGAGGCCAAAAAGTTCTGCGAAAAACGCGTCTGGAGTTTCTTCCGCCGTATCGCGCCTTCTCTGAATCTTTCCGAGGATTACGCCCAGGGTGTGGAAGGCACTGAGCCTTATCCTTGGTCCATCAAACCGGATAAAAAACTCACCGTGCAGGACGTGATGGCACTCACACGCGACCGCTATGACGGCACCCCTTACGATATGCGCAAAGGACTTGATGCCGGTCCTTACGGCAACCCGGTGAGAAATCGTCCGCTGACCTGGGAACTGGATGGCGAAAAGTACGGCTGGGAACGCCCCATCGCCACACAACAGACCTGCTGCACGATGGTCACACAATCCCGCGCCGGAATGCCTGATCCCGTCGGAGGACTGGTCTGGTTCGGCTGGGATGACGCGGGCACCAGCTGCTATTTTCCGCTATACACAGCCATCAGCGAAGTTCCCGAATGCGCACACACCGGCGGTCCGGCATACTTTGACCGCAACTCCAGCTGGTGGATCTTCAACTTTGTGGCCAACTATACCTACGGCCGCTACAATGAAGTTTTCCCCGATGTGCAGAAACTGCAGCAGAAACTGGAAAATCAATTCATCCAATTGCAGCCAGTTGTCGAAAAGGCTGCCCTCGATCTCCATCAAACCGATCCAGAACTGATGCAGACTTATCTGAATGATTACAGCAATGCCGCGATCAACAAGGTCCACATCCAATGGTCTAAGCTGGCCACGGATATCATCACCAAATTCAATGACGCTTATGTTCGCTCGCCTTACGGTAAATTTCCCAAGACCGGTTACCCGGAAGACTGGCTGCGCAGCGTAGTCAAAGAAAAAGGTGATCAACTCCATCTGCCAAAAGAAGAGAAAAAAGAAAATTAGATTCACGAAAAAACAGAAATCGAAAAACATCGTATTCTATGGCACTTTTGAAAAACAAATATACAAAGCGGGTTTTAAACCTGGCTCTGATCCTTTTTTTATTTATAGGCGTGATCGCCTCCGTTCTGGATGTCCGGGCTTCCTGGATGGGACCGGAATACATGATCAAGCTGGACGATAAAGGTGATCAGACACGGCTTGCCATCACCTTCCGCAACAGCCGCGAAGTGGGATTTTACAGCACGGATGGATTCCGTTTGCTGGGCAAAGTACAACTGGACGGCACACCGACCGGGATCACTTCCACCACAGGCGGACAGTTTGTCATCGTCACTCAAAATGCGCCTGACAAGATCCTCGTTATCGATCCAACCCAGTTCAAGATCGTCCGCCAGACTGAAGCACAGTCCGGTGTGTGTGCTCCCGTATTCGACGCGGAACGAGATATGATCTATGTCTGCAACCGCTGGCCCCACAGTGTGAGCGCATACAAAATGGACACACTGGACTCCGTCTGGACGACTCAAGTGCTGCGCGAACCGTCTTCCGCCGTGCTGGATGCCAAACGTGGGATACTTTATGTTCCCAACCGCCAAACCGTTGAACCCGCCAATCAGGAACAAGTCCACACAAAGATCAGTCTGCTGGATGTATCCAAGAACGGCAAAAAGGTCAAAGACATCCGCATGGAAAGCGGCATCAATGATTATCACGGCTTGGCGGTAAGCCCCGATGGAAATACGATCGCCGTCCTGCACAATTATTCTAAGTTTTTCCAGGCGACTTTTCAGATCGAATGGGCCTGGATGAATTCTTCTTATGTCACGTTCATTGACGCTGAAAAACAAGCCGTCCAGTATATCATCCCGCTGGATGATGTCATTCGCGGCGCGGCCAGTCCCTGGGCGGTGGAATGGACTTCCGACGGCAAAACATTACTGGTCAGCCACTCCGGTGTCCACGAGCTGAGCGTGATCAATCTGGAAGAGGTCATCAGACTCATGAATTTCCAGGGTGACCGCATCAACTATATTGATCAGCAGGATGTGATGGGTGTTTACCGGCATCGTGTCCTCACCGGCGGCAACGGCCCCCGTTCTTTCGTGCAGCTGGGCACCAAGGTCATCGTGGTCAATTTCTTCACAGATGATCTGGGCGTGATAGACCGCAGTACTTTGCGCGAACTGTCTGTCTCTCCGAATCCCGCGAAAACCGATGTCAAGACTTACCCGCTCAATCCGGACTATTCGCTGACTCTTGAAAACC
>JAEEGK010032974.1_pt1 | contig 10099 bp, 8 predicted proteins | sample 8958771 | NCBI WGS metagenome assembly JAEEGK01 (sample SAMN16246547, study PRJNA631951) | gut metagenome | biome: gut microbiome; feature: rumen; material: SC-attached | host: Bos | place: Iran: Karaj | collected 2018-10 | reverse complement strand
ACTGGATCTCGTCGCAGATCAGAATCGTACCGTATTGCTTGCAGGCAGCAGCCAGTCCCTGTGCAAACTCTGGTGTCGCGAGTTTGATGCCGCCCACACCCTGGATGCACTCGAGGATTACAGCACACACATCGCCCTTTGCCAGTTCAGCCTCCCAGGCGGGCAGGTCGTTCATCGGCAGATAGGTCACGTGACTGTTGGCGTTGATAGGTGCGATGATCTTCGGATTGTTTGTCACCTCCGCAGCCAACGATGTACGACCGTGAAAAGCCTTCTCACAAGAGAGCACGCGGGTACGTCCGTTGGTGAACGAGGCGAGTTTCAAGGCATTCTCGTTGGCCTCGGCACCGCTGTTGATGAGAAAAAGCTGGTAGTCGTCGTAGCCGCTGATCTTACCTAAGCGCTCTGCCAACTGCTGCTGGAGCTTGTTAATCACGGAATTGGAGTAGAATCCTATCTTCTGCAACTGTTCAGTCACCTTCTCAATGTAGTGGGGGTGTGAGTGGCCGATGCTGATCACAGCGTGTCCGCCATAGAGGTCGAGATACTCCTGTCCGTTCTCGTCCCAAACCTTACAACCCTTGCCCTTCACGATGTTCACGTCGAAGAGCGGATATACGTCGAATAGCTTCATATGCGTTCCTTAATAAAAAAATCGGTTGCAAAGATACGGCAAAATATTGAATAATCGCCACTTTCTCCCATCTTTTTGCATAAAAACAGCCTTTCCTGCTTATTTCCTGCAAGTTTATACATAGTCCTCATGTTTTTAGAAAATCAACCTGCCAATATCCCATTTAAGGAAGTCTTCTATGGGAATACCACCAGACCCAACAACAAGCGAATGAACAGGATGGAATTGTTCGCCAAACAGCTGAAGACCGTTATTGGTAGTTCGTCGTCCACTCTTAACCTCTATGGCAATGAGTTGTTTATCGTAGTCTATGACAAAATCCACCTCGTCGTCTTTCTCTCGCCAGAAATAGAGTTTGTAGTCATACTCGTCTGCCTGATTCAGCAGATGCGCTCCTACAGCACTCTCCACCCAACGCCCCCATAGATGAGGCGTTGTAAATGCTTTATTAAAAGTTACACCACTCTGTACTGAGAAGAGTGCTGTATTGTAAACCATTAGCTTGGGTACGGAATTATACTTGCGTGCATTGTCTGTCGCATATTTCTGCAGACCACATAGAAGTCGAGACTCATCGAGAGTGGTAAGATAACTCGCTAAAGTCGTCACATTGCCTGCATCCTGTAGTTGTCCCAACATCTTGTTAAGTGACAGCTCTTTGCTGGAATAAGCACATCCCAGTTCAAACAATTGCTTCATCAAGGCTGGTTTATAGATAATTTTCGTCCTCAGCACGTCTTTCTCTATTGCAGGAGCAACAATGCTGTCCTTGATATATCTGCGCCATCTGCGTTCGTCGTTAATATATGTGGCTCCTCCAGGATATCCACCAAAAAAGATATATTGGTCAATATCCATATCGAATGCCTCATGCATTTCTGAATAGCTCCAATGTGGCATTCTGATTAGTTCGTACCTACCAGCTAGCGATTCTGTAAGACCATCTTTCAATAGTAGCCTGGATGAGCCAAGGATAACTACTTTCATATTGAGGTCCTTGAACGTATCTTCATCCCATTCTTTCTTCACGGCCTCACTCCAGTTGTCTATTTTGTGCACCTCATCAATCACAAGCAAGAATTCCTTTGCTTGCGCCACCTTCATACGAGCACGTGCCGTAGCCCACATCTCACCAATCCAAGCCTTGTTAGTGTGGCCAATATTGTCAGCACTAACCAGCAGATAGGGAATGTCTGTTTCCTGAAGCACCTGCTTCACCATAGTGGATTTGCCTACCTGACGAGGACCAGAGATAACCTGTATCTTGTTTCTCTGCTCTGAGATTCTTGACTTTAATTCTTGAAATTGTGACCTTTTAAACATAACTATTTGATTTCCTGCTGCAAAGATAAGCAAAATTCTCAAATCTTCCAAATAAAATTCTCAAATCTTCCAAATAAAATTCTCAAATCTTTCAAACAAAATTCTCAAATCTTATAATCAAAATTCTCAAATTTGACAGAAATGCTAGCTCTTTTAGGGACAAAGTACAAACAAAAAGCACTCCAGTAGTAGGTAAACTGGAGTGCTGCCGATGTGCATTAGCACGATATAGCTAAGGCGTTAGGTTGTTAGTTGGGGTTAGTAACAGTAACAGGTATTGGAGTCTTCACAACACCTGCAGTAAAATCATCTGCATCACCACTGGATAATTGGTAATTGGAATTGGGCTCAACCTTATACCATACGTAATAATTATGAGTGCCTTCTGTAGTTGGAGCTGTAGGTACTTCTGAACTCCAAGTTGAACCATAAGAAGTATTACTAGTGGTAAGTTGATATGTTATCGAACCTACATTCTCGACTCCGTCCTTAAAAGTACCAGGATCTATTAATTCTTCGTTTGGTCCTAAGGTAACCCTAGCTACTGGACGGATGAGTGTACCATCTTTCTTATTGATGATCCAATCAAAATTGGAGGTGTTGTTAGTGCTATACTGACCTTTACCCTTTACGGTTACTGTATAAGTGCCTGCATTTGTGGCGCTGGTGGCGCCTGTAATTTCATAATCGGTATCAAGCGTAAGATATTTCCCATTACAAGTAACGGATGAGATTGATTTATAACTTGTAAAATCCTGTGAAGAGCCGTTATAGGTTAAAGTATTTGGCTCTGTGGTAGTAACTGTGAATGTACTATCTGCAGCAGTGTTAAAATTGACATTGTAGGTATATGTCTTGCCAGCAACAAGTGTCAACTCTGAGGTTTGTGGGTATTTAAATACTTGAGTTCGCGTTGTCTGACTATTGGTGTAACTCAGTTTAAAGATGTTAGTACCTGCTGTAATAGTCTGAGGTGCAACGAGCACTTCAAACTGGCGTCCATTTCTGAAGGCTGTGATTTCATTCTCCCCAGAACAGAGGTTTATGGCTTTTGCAGTTGTTTTCGCCACCTCAGTTTCAATGAGTTGGGATGAGTTGTTACCATTTGCATCTTGATAATGGTAAGGCACAATGATCAGCTTCGCCATGCGGTGGGTGAAGGTAAGGTGGAATGGGTTTGTTGGTGTTTCTGCATTATAGGCACGAATGACATCTGCTGCTTCCATCAGGTTGGCTGCTTCGTATTTTTCAGCAGTGCTTTGGTCTGTAATAGCTGTATTCGAAGTTGAGGCTTCTGGTCTGGTGGCAGAGTAGGGATACCAGGCAGAAACGGTAACGCTGGTGCTACCACTATGCGGCCAGTAGAAAGGCTCTACACCAACATCTGGTACCAGTTTGATGGGTGAAGCTGAATTATCTATCTTATATTTCTTCACAACAGTGCTAGTCCCACTGGTGATTTGTATTGCCACAGGATCGCCATTTGTCCAAGTGTCGTTGACTGTGTTTGAACGGGTTGTTGCCCTGATGTCATCTATACTGACAGTAAACTGCATGGGAGTGCGAGAGCTTTCTGCGTATTTGTCATCTACACAGGCGCTCAATATGAGAGTGATGGCAGTGAGCCAGAGTATCAGTTGCTTCTTCATTTGTTCCTAATTTGTAGGCTGTACCAGACCTGCATTACCTGAAGTGGGGTCGCCACTAGAAATCCATGCTGTGATGTTATTTGCCGTCACTGTGACTTGAGGTTTCGTGAGGGTGATGTTATAGGTATATACATTCTTGGCAGCAAGGGGGAGAGCTGAAGTCAAAGCATAGGTAAAGCTCTCATTGATAGTCTCTTCTTCTCCTGACTTTGTAATTAGATCTATCGTGATAAACGTACCCGTTGGAATAGTTTGTGGTGGAACGATAAAAGCTATATCAGAACCTCGACTGACATCTGTTGTTGGACCCTCATCAGCTGCAGAAGCTGATCCTAAGTCTGAGCTCGCATCATACACCTTAAACGAGACCTTGCGTTTAATGTTGGAGAGTGTAACTCGAGCGTACTTGGTGTCTTCAGAACCAGCATATGCAAGATCGTCTGCTGTTACTCGGCCGATACTACCTTCTTCTGCTACATTAGAGGCAGGTGCCAGCTTCACCACGATCTTCGACAGGCGATGCACGAAGTTGAGGTTTACAGTGCCCTCGTCTCCATCTTGGTAAAGGGTGCAAGGGGCCACATTAGGACTCGGTGATGAGGGGAAACCAACCATCAGGTCGCTGGCTTTATAGGCAGCTTCCGTTGTCTGGTCTGCTGCAACAGTAAAGGAGTAATCGGTGGTGTATGTGAAAGGGTCGAAATCTCCTGCTGTTATTTTCGTTACAGAAGACACTGAGCCAGCAGGATAGACGCCATAGATTTCTAAAGCGTGCAATAACTTGGGCCAATATAGCCTATTTGCGGAGTCATCATAAGTGAGTCTGCCGCTACCATCAGCAGTATAGGTGATAGGTAATGGGTATGAGATGCAGCCATCTGTTTTATCTCTCATAAAGACATCTACTTGCTCGCCGTTGGCGAACTGCGTGGCTTGAATGTCACTGCCAGCACGGGTTGTTGCAGTGCTGTGAGCATAAGTCAAGTGCAGTTCTGGTGGCATGTTAGTGGGCACGACTTCCTGGCTCGTGTTGACAATCATCTCGCCATCACGGGCACAGGCAGCAAGAATTACCACCACAAACAATGCAAGTAGAATATCCGCTTTCTTCATCGTTTATTGAAGGGTGCCTATTTCGTCGATGGTTCCACCATCTCCCCAGTTAGTGATAGAAGTAGTCACGTCAATGTGTGGCTTGTTGATACGGATATTATAAGTGTGAACTTTTGATGCCACGAGTGTTAGACCACCACCTGGTATTTTGTAGAAAAATGTATCAGTAATACGATTTTCTGGTGTTTTATCTTCATCTATAAGATCCACTTTTATAAAAGGTGTATCTGCCGCAATATCTTGTGGAGGTACAATTGCAGACAAAGTAACTGCAGTGTAGCCGCCTACAGTAATAGTTGTTGCTCCTCTTCCTACAACAACTATGTCAGTATAAGGCAATGTAGCATGGCAGGCATCGCCATTATCTAGCACATCTGTACTAGGAACTTGGAAAGTTGTCTTTCGTTTGGTGTTTATAAGAGTAACACGAGCATACTTTTTGTCAGTCGTGCCAGTATATTTTATATCATCCAATGGAATATCTGTATCTTGAGTGCCGGTTGTTTTCGTTACGTTAACAATAATTTTTGTCAAGCGGTGAGTAAATGTCAGAGGGACAGTTCCAGGATTTTCGTATTGTGTTAGTTTGAAAGGGGCAGTATAAGCAGTACCTCCCGCATGCGTATATCCAGAAGGTAAACCCGTCATCAAATCACTGGCTTTGTAATTAGCTTCGCTAGTCTGGTCTTCCTGTACAGTGAAGTAGTAATTTTGTGTGTCTGAGAAAGGATTATAATTCGCATGAGTTGGGTTCGTGTTGTCTACAACATTATTCCAGCTCACAGAACCTACAGGATAAACTCCGAAAATGTAGAGATCATGCATCAATTTAGGCCAAAAAAGTCGGTTTTCGTTATCACCTGTATAGGTTTTGATAGCACCTGTAGAAGTATTGATAACCTTATATATTTTGGGGTTAGGAGCATATCTGGAGGTGTCATCCGCATTAGTTGCATCTCTGAGGAAAACATCAATTTGTTCATTTGAATCAAACATTGTTCCTTGTATGTTTGATTCAGCACGGGTGATACCCATCTCACTGTGGCGGGTGCTGATGATGAGCTCGTTGCTGACAGGAGCAGACTCTGTGGAAGAGCTGTCATCGTGGGTGCAAGCGGTTAGCATCAGCATGGATGCTGCAGCTGCGGTCAGAAATAAATAATTTGTTCTCATGTTCTTTTATTTTTTAGTTTCTAATTTCTGTTTAAGCGGCTATACCATCAGTCGTAGGTCCCTCATTCCAAGGGGTGATAGACACGGAGATGTTGATGAGTCGTACTTCAAGGCGCTGACCTTGTGAGTCGTAGCCAGAGCCGAAGGTGAGCGTATAGGTATATCTGGTGCCTGGTTCCCATGCGTTGGTTGGTGTACCAGGATCAGCCAAGAAGGGTACATAGATGGTGTCGAAAGTGCTGTCATCACCTATGCTATATGTATTGGTTTGGGTGTCTAAGATCTTGCAGTCGATAGCCAGATAACTGCCTGTGGTGGCTGTTTTGGTGGAAACACCAGAGACCGTATAGATGCATTCTGTTTCAGGATCCCATGCTGTCAAGACCTGTGGCATTACCATGGGGATCTCTGATGTCGAGGTGAGTGCTTGGACCGTATTTGTGAGGATGATACCTTCATTTGAGGTCATTGTAAGGGGATAGTTCGTTGGCGTATTTGTTGAGGATGCCCAGAGGCCAGCTGCTGTTGTGGCAGCAAGGTTAAGCGTTCCTGTGCTGTTGACATTGCAAACCCTGATACCACCAACAGTGACCCTCATGCCACCTGTCTGGAAATCGTTTGAGAGTTTTCCTTGGAAAGCCAGCTGTGTGAGGGCATGATGGAATCGCAGAGGTACTGCTGGACTGGTGGAAGAGAGCACAGTGGTCAGGCTTGTCTGGAGATTGGTGTAGAGCACATCAGTACTGCCGTCAACAGGTTGGGTGGTGTCGAAAGTAACCGTTTTGTCTGAGACGATATTGGTGGTGGTTGGCGCTGAGGCTGGATATAGGGCATAGAACGCTACGATATAGTTCGTACCTGGTTCATCAGGCCAGTAATAGGTGGCACCTGTGGTGCGCCAATAATGGGTTAGGGCATCATAGACCACCACATTACTTGTGTTGTCATTGATGAAGGCCGCTTCTGTCGTGGTGCCAACGGCTGTCTTGGTAGCCCAGACGCGGAAGGATAGATCTGTGCTGAGATTGCCTGCAGGCACTGGGCCTCGAGTGGCAGCAGCCTCTGGATTAAAGGTCACAGCCACATTCTGAGGAACGATAGGTGTTGTCGTCTCAGGTGTGATGTCGGCCTTACAGGCTGTCAGCAACCACAGGGTTGTGAGGAGATATATCCAAGACTTCATCATGACAGCGTCTTTTACATGTTCAAATTCTGATTGTTGTTTGCCCAATTATCTACTTCTACAGTGAAATAGATGGGACGATCAGAGTTTACAATCTCAGCTCCAGGCAGGAGATTATCCGTGGGTGCCACGTTTGTTGTGCCATCGTAATAGGTTGGATTCGTTGCGTTGTAGGCTTGATTACTGGTTGGATTGTATGCCTGCGTGGGATCTGTTGGATTCCTAACGCCTGGGTTCAGATCGACATCAGGATCGGATGCGCTGCTAAGATGCTGCACATCAGGATTTGATGGCATGGGGTCCACCCATCCGCAGCCGCCACCACTGGGCGCAAAGAAATTGATGGTATAGGTGTATTTGTTGCCTGGCTTCAATGCTGTGTTTATGGGCACAGCTGCAAAGCCAAAACTGCCTACTGCAGCTGCTGAGGCTGCAGGATCTGCAAGATATGCCATACTGGCAGCAGTCTTTGGACGAGGATAGATAACCTCGTTGGCCTGGAAGCGGATAGTGGTATGATCTGCCTCATAAATTGTCTGTTTTGTCTTGATCTGTACGAGTACAGCAAGATAGGCTCCAGTGGTATTCACATTGGTTAAGTCTGCGGCTGTGAGCGTTTGGGGTAGTACCAACATCGGACCGTTGCCAAAGGTGATATCTATGGCTGTACCATTAAGTGTGATGGCCTGTGATACTCTGCTGGTAGTAATTGATGTAGCAGTGGGTGCACCACCAGCTTTGTTCATATAACTGTTAAGCGTGTTAAGACTAGACCAAGGGGTGTAATTATCCCATGAGAAACTGCTTCCTGTGGAGGCGGCAGGGTGAGCAAGCGTGCCCTTGCCGTTCAGGTTGACGAGTTTTACTCCCAAGACCTTCACTTCATAGTTCTCTGTGTCCATATTGGTGGCTAATACAGAGATCTGTGACATGACATGACGGAAGTAAAGAGGTACGCCTGTTACAAGATTTGCAGCTTTCGAGCCCGTCTCGTAAGCCACCATCACATCTTCCTGATTGGCAGGAAAGTCCTTGACGGTGTATGCATCAACCAGGTTTGATGGGGCGAATGCATCGAAATTCAGGGTTCCTGTTTCTGGCCACAGACGTCGATCGGCTGTGGTACCTGCGGCATCGGCATAGGTGTTCCATACTGTGCCGTCGGTGGACTTTACATAGTCCTGAAAAGTCTGGTAAGTCGATGGTACGGCAGTGCCTGCTGTCACATTGACTTTGAACTCACGGAAGTTGGTGGCTGTGGTGACGACACCACGGGTGGTTCCTGTTGTCATCGGACGCAGCATGATATAGTCCTGACTCATGGGCTCCTGATTCTCTGTGAGGTCCTCATTACTGCTACACGCTGTTAGAAGCAGTGCGGCGATGGGTAACATATAGCATCTCTTTCTCATAACGCTGAATATTTCGTTTATAATTTTCTTTCCTTTATAATTCTAATCCGATCGTGATCTCTTCCCATCCATCTACCTCTGGATTCATACCAGTGCTGCTGCCCTCTTCAATCGGCTCAGGCAGTGGTAGTCCGTCAATCTTCAAGTCCATATCGATGGCCCCTCCTGGTTCACTACCGCCAGGCGTATTGGGTTCATGTAGGTTTTCGGTCACATCGAAGTTGTAGTAGTATTTCTTGCCATCGTCCATCTGCACATATACCACCAGCTTGTGCTCCTCAGAGTGTTCTGGACAGTGGCCGAAACAGCGGAGGTGACCTACAATCGATGAGCTACCATTAGGTTCCAATGTGAATGGAATGATGGCAGTGGTTTGGGTGGGCAGATCTTTGGCAGGGCAATAGGAGAAGGCCATACCAGAGAGGGTGGCTGCCATACTGTTGACATGCGACAGATTATCCACGTTGTCTATGGTGAATGTATAGTCGTGAGTGGCAGTTTTCATCTTCAACGTCAGATCATCAGCAGTCGTCTTGAATTCGTGGTTGCCATCGGCGGCCGTATAGAGTATCTCGGGCTCATGCACAACCGTCTGATTATCAGTGCCAGAGGCTTTTGGTATACTTCCACGGGTGCTGGCAAACATGCGGGCTTCAAGGGTGGTGGGGAGGATGCTGATGGTGAAGTCTTCCCATGAGGATCCGCTGCCTTTCATCGTTTCTGTATCGCTGTTGTAAGCCAATGCCTGATATTTACCTTTCAATAGCTGGACTTTTCCGCCTGTGGCATTGGGGAAACTAACAGGGATGGACTGATTCTCCTCATTGAAAAGATATAGGCTCATCGAAGCAGGCTTTTCCCCATCACACAGACTCCAATCGAAGGTGACAGTCATATCACCATAGATTTCATCAGGGATAGGCTGAGGCTGCGGCTCCTCTTTCTCATGCCCACAAGAGCAGAGAGATAGAATTGCTAAGCTGAGTGTAAACCAATACTGTTTAGTAATCATTCCTATTTCATCTTTTCAACTGCAAAGATAGGAATTAAAAAAGGATAGAGGCTTGAAAAAGGCAACAAATGACTAACGTTTTGCAAATTGTTAGTCGATTACTATTCTTCTGTTTTTGTCTGGGAAGATTGCTGTTTCTTCCAATCACCTGGCGTCTGACCTGTTAAAGCCCTGAATGTACGGAAGAAAGAGGTGTCATTCGCAAAGCCGGAATCGATACCAATGGCGTTTGCTTTTTGATCAGGGTATTTCAGCATCAGTTGCTTGGCGTATTCGATGCGATAGCCATTAACATACTGTGTGAAGTTGCAGCCTTTGATGAGGTTTACGCATGCAGAGATGTTGTTTCGATGCGTACCTATTTGTTTGGCTAAGGCTGATACCGTGAGATCGCTGTTGAGGAACTGCTTTTCTTCAACTACCAGATGGTGGATGCGCTGCATGAGTTCTGCATTGGCAGCTTCCTTGGGGTCAGGTGTCTTAGGCGCTTCGTCCTCTTTCTCAACCGTCTGCTCCTGCTTGGGCTGTCTGTAAAAGAGGTAGATACAGATAATGGCAACTGCCAACAAGAGGATGCTGCCTAACAACCAGGGGACTGGA
>JAEEGK010032971.1_pt1 | contig 10100 bp, 13 predicted proteins | sample 8958771 | NCBI WGS metagenome assembly JAEEGK01 (sample SAMN16246547, study PRJNA631951) | gut metagenome | biome: gut microbiome; feature: rumen; material: SC-attached | host: Bos | place: Iran: Karaj | collected 2018-10 | reverse complement strand
GATATCGCTCTCAACGCCACTTTCAAAGGACTTCTTTCGTAAGAATTGCTTGTCTTCAGTTATCTTCTCTGCACCATTATGAATAGTTTTTTCCTCATGGGCATCTTCGTATATGTAATAGCAATTTCGTAAAGTTCCCCTTATAGAATATTCATTAGCTGTCTCCAATTCGAACCCAAGCTCAGTATTTGACTTGTTGTATACAAAATGATTTTCTGCAGAGTTACCATTTTGAGTATCGAAACCCTCACCTCTGCACCCCGCTAACAGAGCAACCATAGTAAGGGCTAAAACGATTCGAATAATTTTCATATTCTCTAGTTACACCTCTCTACTGTTATTTAACTATCACTTATACATAACATAGTCATTATCAACAGAATTGTACCCTTTCTTTTTCATCTCTACATATAATCCTGCCTTTGTAATATTTAATCATATTACTCACTAAATTTGTACTAAGTAAACGGAAACCTTTCTTAATTTTATCCCAAAAAACCTGCATAGTAAAAAACCGCTGCAAGCCCACGCCTGCAACGGTCTTCCATATATTTATATCTCCACTTTTTTGCGAGCCTCTCTTTTGCGGGATCTGCTCTTCTTCATGGCGCTATCGATGGCTGTCCCCACAGCCACGCCAAAGCAGATGCCAAGGCTCACTCCAATCCCCATGTTCCGGTAAGCACCGCCCAAAGCACAGCCGATTGCCATACCAAAACACATATAAACTGCTACCCACGGCTCCGATTTTTCCTTGACGTATCTGGTGGCCATAGTGCCGACCCCGTCAGGCTTAAATTCAAGTTTCTCCAAAACTTTCTTGGCCGCGTGGCAATGATCGGTGGCTTCGGCTTCCACGTAGAAAACCTCCGGGCAGGTAAACGCCCATCTCACCAATCTTCCCAGCGCTTCGCTGGTATAACCGTTTCCTTGAAAAGCGGGAAGTGTGTCGAATAACACTTCTACGGCATTGTGCTCCTGAGGTCCTGAGAAAGCTACCAGTCCCACAACGGTTCCGTCGCTTCTTAAACAGACTTTCCAGGGCACATACCAGATACGCTCTTCTGAGTCGTTCCCGCAATATTGCTCCCGCGAAAGAAGCTCACCCTTTAACCACTGATTGTCAGTGGTATCTTGCAAGGAACTCATTTCTTCAGCACTCATAGGCTGAATGAAAAGACGCTTGGTCTTTAGCTTTGGTACCCTTTGTTTCATCAATTTCTCCCCCGGTTCTCCCATTATAACCCCGAGTTTTTACCCTTCTTTTTCATCTTGATAGTACCAAATTTTGTACAGTTCTTCCACAAACCTAACAATTACGTTACACTTTTTCGGTTAAGGAAAATGCTGTATAATCATATATATAACAATCTTCCCGAGGTCATCATGGAACAGTCCAAAGAAAAGCCCATCTTAATACAGAAGCCTGAAGGCCTCACCCTTGTGTCCGGTGATTTAAGCCTTCTCGGAGACTTTTCTTCCATGAAGAGCAGGCTTAAGCCGGGTAACCTTAACGGTGAAATGCTGGTGCGTGCCGCCCGTATCAAGGCGCCTCTTAACGGCTCAATTCCCGTGGCAATAGATGCCACCGCAGGTCTCGGAGAGGATTCTTTTTTGCTGGCCGCTTCAGGCTTTAAGGTTTATTTGTTTGAAAAGAATGAGACCATAGCCGCCCTCTTAAAGGACGCGCTTGAAAGAGCACTGAAGGACCCTGATATTGCCGAGACAGCCTCTCGCATGATTTTTGTGGAGGGAGACAGCATCGAAGGCATGAAGTCTCTGCCGGAGCATCCCGATGTGGTCTATCTCGACCCCATGTTTCCGGAGCGCCGCAAGTCGGGCCTTATTAAAAAGAAGTTCCAGCTTCTTCAGCTCTTAGAGCGCCCCTGTGACGACGAAGACGGTCTGATTAACGCAGCCGTGTCCGTCTCGCCTGCCAAAATAGTAATAAAGCGCCCCGCCAAGGCGCCCGTTCTCGGAGGCATTAAGCCATCCTACACCATAAACGGCAATTCCATCCGCTACGACTGCATCGTCCGCTGATGCTGATTTTAAAGTAAAAGGGTATCGACATGAAATATCTCACAAAAGAATGGTACACTGCCATGCAGTTAGTACGCCGGGAAGGAATGTATCGGGAGATTCCCGATGCAGACTACTCCGATGAGGAAATAAACGGATTTATACAGAAGCGCCTGAGTGAAGACGCGTCTTTTAAAGATACTTACAACACATTCATGCAGAATATCGCAGATTTCAGTCCCAAGTGGCTCAAGGAAACTGTGGACTTACGTCTGATTGCCTTGGGCATGCTTCCTTCTTTTGCCTACAAAAGACTGTCTGCGGAAATAGAAGGAGCCAGAAAGGATGTCACGGCCGGCGAGAATCAGTTCAACGAAGCCACCAGTCTTCAAAGACTTCCCGCAATCTTCATGAAGTCCTTCACTATCCACGATGCGAAGCTCTTTTTCCTGGGTAAATCCGGCAATAAGATTGTCATGACCTTTGACTTAAGTTACGGCTCACGCACCATCCAGTTTCTTGATGCAACCGTGATAACCGACGAACTTCCCGCATCCATGGATGTCCGCTTTCTTTATAACGAAATATACCGCGTTGGCTTAAACTTTGAAATACACATGCTGTTTGAAGGCAAAGAAGGCGAGCTGTATTACTACACCCTTCAATGCAACGATATTGCTACGGAATAAAAACATCCGGTATATTCAACCATAGAACTCTTCAATCATGGCCGATGCCTCCTTAACGGGGTCACCGGTCATATCTATCCAGTGGATGTCTTTTCTTTTGCGAAACCAGGTCATCTGCTCTTTGGCAAGGTGCCGGATTTCTTTGAACAGAGTCTCGTAGAACTCATCAAAATCTTTAAATTCACCGCGAAGGTACATGAGAATATATCTGTACTCAAGTCCCAGCTTATAAAGAAACTCATCGGTGGCGCCCTCTTCTCTTAATCGCACCACCTCGTCTATCATACCTTCGTCGAGACGCCTGTCCAGACGGACACGGATTCGCTCGTACAAAACGTCACGGGGCCAGGTGACACCTATTACAAAGGTTTCATAGCGCTTCTCGGAAGGGTTCTCTCCTTTGTCCCCGCTTAAGGCTTTCTCAACCGCTCTTTCCACGCGGCGCTTGTTCTTTAGGTCTACGCGGGTGAGTGCGTCGGGGTTGTGTTCCTTAAGCATCTCAATCAGTTCTTCGAGGGATTTCTCTTCCACCTGTTTGCGGATAACCGGGTCCGGTGCGGACTTGGAAAGATTGTAGCCGTCTACCACGGAATTCACGTAAAGACCCGTTCCGCCTACGAGAAAGGCTTTCTTTTGACGTGCGAGAATATCATCTATTGCAGCATAGGCAAGCCTCTGGTAATCGGACAAAGAAAAAAAGTCGTTGGGTCTTGCCACATCCAAAAGGTGATGGGGAACGCCCTTCATCTCCTCGGGAGTAACCTTGCCGGAGCCGAGGTCCAGGCCTTTAAACACCTGCCTTGAGTCAGCGGATATTATTTCAGCCCCGTAACGCGCGGCAAGTTCGATTCCGAGACCGCTTTTTCCCGATGCATTTGTGCCCGTAATTACCAAAAGTTTTTCCATAAATACATTTCCTTTAATCAATACTAACAAGATTTTATACTTTCACGCCTTTTAAGTAAAGTAATTGTGGAAATTGTGAGAATCGATGATATAATTAACGTTGTCGGTCAGGGGAGTAAGGAAGAAGGTCAGACGCCTTCGCGGGCCCGCCGCCGTAGATATGTTGCCTTAAGGTTATCGTAATCGCCGCAGATTTCGATACTGATTTCAGATCCATTGGCTTATGCTGAGAAGGATTCCCGCAGGCATACACATATGAGCCGGAAGACTTAGCCCCGCCCGTTTTGATACGTCAGTATTTGCGCGAGCGCCACAATCCGAAAGGACATTACGGAACCGTCATTTGGAATTCACATTTACTTAATTATTCGGAGGATTTTTAACATGAAGAATTTAAAGAAAATCTTATCCATGTTCCTTATTGCGGCTATGGTCATGGTAATGGCAGTCGGATGCGGCAAGTCAAATGTCAAGGGCTCCGGCGCTCATCAGTTCAAGTTTGTTGTGGTTGATGCCGAAGGCAAAGAAACCAATTTCGAGATCAAGACCGACAAGGCTACCGTTGGTGAAGCTTTGTTAGACGAGAAGCTCATCGAGGGTACCGACAGCCAGTACGGCCTCTACGTTACCAAGGTTAACGGTATCGAAGCCAACTACGATGTTGACGGAACCTACTGGGCATTCTACATCAACGACGAATACGCTATGACCGGTGTAGACTCCACTAATGTTGAAGACGGTGCCACCTATTCATTCAAAGTAGAGAAATAATAGTTGAACAGTAAAATAAATGTTCGCGAAATGGTGCTGTTTGCTTTCTTTGGCGCCCTGATGTTTACCTCCAAACAGCTTCTGGAATTTCTTCCAAACGTCCACATGATTGGAATGTTCACCATGCTGTTTGCGGTAGTGTACAGGAAAAAGGGCATTATCCCCGTGATAGTGTTCATTCTTTTGGAAGGAGCCTATACGGGCTTCGGAGTATGGTGGATACCTTACTGGTATTTGTGGCCTATACTTTGGGCAGTTACTCTCCTACTCCCGCGTAAGATGCGTCCTCAGATTGCAGTTCCCGTATATATGGTGGTCTGTGCTTTGCACGGATTATGTTACGGGACACTTTATGCGCCTTTCCAGGCCATCGCCTTCGGGCTTTCTTTTAAGGGCACCCTCGCTTGGATAGCCGCAGGCTTCCCCTGGGATTGCGTTCACGCAGCCGGCAACTTCTGTATGGGAGCACTTATCTACCCCTTAAGCCGCCTGCTTATAAAGCTCGAACACAGCACTACCAATTCATATTGATTTAAAGATTAAAGTCGCTCTTTAGTGAGCGGCTTTTTCTTTTGCGCTAAAATACGCCTTTTGAGCACTTACAAAAAAAGTTTAAAAAAAATATAAAATACCCCTTGACACATTATACTATGTGTCGTATAGTATGACGTGTAGAGAGGTATTACACAACACGATGTATTATCTCACACAAAGTATTAACAGCAGCTGTGTAAAAGGAAAATTTACAATTACAACTTAAAACGGAGGTATCTAATGGATTCTCAATTCAGACGCGGTATTTTGGAAGCCTGCGTGCTGGCGGTTTTGGAACGTGGCGAATCATACGGTTACCAGTTGGTCAAAGATATAAGCGAGTTTATAGAAATATCCGAATCTACACTGTACCCGATTTTAAAGCGACTCGAGCAGACCGAACAGCTTGAAGTTTTCAGCCAGGAGCACAACGGACGGTTAAGAAAATACTACCGCATCACAGACGCCGGACGGCGTAAGATCTCAGAGCTTCTTGACGAATGGGCAGAGATCATTAAAGTTTATCAGTTTATTGTGAAGGAGAGGAACGAAGGTAATGACTAAAGAAGAATTTTTAAAAACATTAAAGTCAGAGCTTGAGAAACAGAGCATTTCAAATATCGAAAGCATGATTGAATATTATGACGAAATGATATGCGACCGCATGGAAGACGGCATGAGCGAAGAAGACGCCGTCAGTTCCATGGACAGTATCGCCGAAATCGTACACGAAGCGGTTTTAGACAAATCCGTCCCCGCTTTGGTCAAAGAAAGAGTTAAGAAGAGCCGTGAAAGAGCCGAGCAGAACGGTCATGGCTGGCTTTGGATCACAATCGCGGTCCTCGGCTTCCCCGTATGGTTCCCTCTTCTGCTTACAGCCTTCATACTGGCCCTCACATTCTTTATTGTGTTCTGGGTATTGGTGGCTACACTCTTTATCGTTATTATTTCCCTCGGTATTGCAGCCGTTGCCTGCTTCGTAGCCACACCCTTCGTATTCTTGGGCTACTTATCTTACCAGTCGGCTCTTGTAAGCCTCGGCAGTGCTTTCCTGCTGGCAGGCATCGTAGTTTTACTTTGGAAGCCTTGCATCAATTTGTTCAAGAAGACAGGCGTTCTTTTCGGAAGATTTGTAATGTCCTGCAAAAGAAAAATTTTCGGTTAATATAAAGGAGACATACAATGAATAAATCATCACGTATTGCATTACTTGCCATTGGGGCAGGAATCATTCTTATAGGCCTCGGTTTTATCCTCACAAGGGGCAACATGAAGGCGTTCGCAAGCAAAAAGACCAACGCCGCCCGCACCAAATACGATTATGAATGCACCGGAAAAATTACCGCAGTGGATTTGGAAGAATTGTACGAAGGCGCTATTATTACCACCGGTGATGTTAAGAACGCCACAGTAACCTATTATGTATACGAAGATCAGGACGTAGTTAATGTAGATGAATCAAACGGTACCCTTTCTTTTACCAGAAAAGAAATCGATAAAGGATTTTTTAAGATTCATTTCTTCGACTTCGACTTTGAAAGCACCAAGACCGTAATCACCCTCCCCAAGGATTTCGAAGGTCCCGTTAAGGCTCATGCCACCAGCGGCAGCATCGATATTAATGATTTAAAGAACAGCTCCCTTGATGTTAAAACTTCTTCGGGAAGCTCTCGCGTAGAGAATATCGAAAAATCAGACGAAGTAAGCATTATTTCATCCAGCGGCTCCATAAAGGTTAACGGCATCACTTCAACCGGCGACGTTACAATTATCAGCAGTTCAGGCAGCAACAAAGCAAGCTCCGTTAAGTGCAAAGACTTTTCCTCTACCGCAACTTCCGGCAGTGTTACAGCAGAAGATATTGAATGTGACAACTTAAGCACAAAAAGCAGCTCCGGCAGTGTCAAAGTAGCAAACGCCACCGTCAAGAACAACCTTGAAACAACCGCAACTTCGGGTTCTGTCCGCGTTACCGAGTCCTCCGCTCAAGACCTTAAGAGCAGAACCGCTTCAGGCTCAATCAACCTTGGCAATACAAGTGCTGACACCGCATATGCCGAATGTACCTCAGGCGGTATCCGCTTAGAAGGACTTGATGTGGCTAAGTCTGCAGAGTTTAAGTCCAATTCCGGCAGCGTCGGCGGCTCCTTAAAGGGCAAAGAAAGCGACTTCTCCATCGTTACTTCCGCAACCTCCGGTTCCTGCAATCTCAAAGGCAGCCGCGAAGGTGACAAGAAGCTTGATGTTTCCACCACTTCCGGTTCCATTCATATAAAGTTTGAATAACCCCCTCCTCAACACTATGCTAAAGGGTGCTGCCCCATCGGACAGCACCCTTTTTCTACTCTTCTATATACTCTGTTATGGCTTCGCAAAACTCTGGATAAGCTTTGGTCATCTTAACTATCTTGCCTGCCTCGTCCAGGAAACAGTGCTCGGAATGACCGTTAAAGACCACTTCATCTGCGGAATTACGCATCTCGTATCCGACTCTTAAACGTATACCGTTAAAATCCACTATGAATACCCGTATGGACACTACATCCGAATATGTGGTAGTCCTTCTGTATTTACAGTCAAGGGCAGTAACGGGAGAAACAATGCCTTCTTTTTCAAAGCGCTCGTAGCCCCAGCCGATTTCTCTTAAGAAAGCGCTTCTGGCCTCTTCCATCCAGCGGATATAATTGGAATGATGAGCGATACCCATCATGTCTGTTTCATAATATTGCACCGTGTGCTTGTAAGGTTCCATAGCATCCCCCTTGTCCTTTTGTCAACAAAGTTAACTATATCAGACTTTCGGGGACATATAAAGTGCAAAATCTAATTTTCCAAAACCGCATCCCTTAAAGTACAGTACAATAAATCGTCTTCCATGTATGTATCAAAGCGGCCCGAAACGGTTACAAACGCGCCTTCCTCAGGATAATCCTCGGGAAATTTGTAATCATCCGTAAGTACAAATTCAATGCCCTGCGCGCAGCAGGCTGTGGCGTCCCTGATAATACAGTAAAAATACTGCTGCCCCGTGGTGTCGTCCGTGTAAATGTAGTAGTCGCCGTTCATCCGTATCGTCTTACCGACATAACTCTCCGGCTCCACCATAATGTTGTATACTTCCGCATAAACCATGGTCTTGGATAATTGGGTAAGGTCAAGGTCCACATCTGAAATCTCGGGCGTGCTTTCCTCTACGGGCTCACTTTCCGGTGTTTCTTCCACGGAAACGGATACTTCAGGCTCTTCTTTAACCACCTCGGTCTCCTCTGCCTGAGCTTCCTCAATCAGCGTGCTGACGGTTAAGTTCTGTGATACGGGAGCCGTTCTTTTTGCATCGTCGGTGCCTCCGCAGGCTGTAGCGACTACCAGAGCCATCGCCATAATTAGTATTATCTGTGTTTTCTTTTTCATCCTAACATCGCTCCTATAAAACTGCATATTATAAAGGCCAGCACATCAGCCGCCACTATTGTGGAACCTACAGGTGTGCCCGCCAGAATCGAAACAACAAGTCCCGCAAGGGCGCATATTACCGAAAGCACCACCGAACAGACGGTTACTGCCTTGAAGCTTTTGTATATCCTCATGGCCGAAAGTGCGGGGAATATTACCAGTGCGGAAATAAGCAGGGAACCCACAAGGTTCATGGCCAGCACTATTATCACCGCTATAACTACAGCCAAAAGAAGATTATACGCATCAGCTTTCACTCCCGTAGCCTTTGAAAAGTTCTCGTCAAACGTCACCGCAAAAATCTTATTGTAGAAGGTTACAAATATTATCACCACCAAAACCGACAGAATCGCGCACAGGGTCACCTCGCCCTTTGTAAGAGTGAGTATGGACATGGAGCCAAACAAAGTGCTGCACACATCACCCGTAAGGTTGGAACTTGTGGGGAAAATATTCATAATCAGGTAACCGAAAGCCAGAGCTCCCACGGAAATCATAGCCACTGCGGCATCACCCTTAATCTTGGCATTCTGCCCGGTCCTAAGCAAAAGAATGGCCGATATAATCGTTATGGGCAGTATCAGAATCATCTTGTCCGTAAGATTAACCACCGTTGCTATGGCCATGGCGCCGAAAGCCACATGGGAAAGTCCGTCACCGATGAAAGAATAACGCTTAAGCACCAATGTCACTCCCAGCAGGGATGAGCAAAGAGCAATCAAAACTCCCACTATAATCGCGTATCTTACAAGGGGATAGCTTAAATAATTCATGAACTTATCAAACACTTACATGACCCCCTTTCATAAAACCGCTTTCTTCCTTCAAATATTCTTCTTTTGTCCCAAAGAAAACCTTATCGCCTATGTGAAGTACATGGGTTGCGTAGCTTACAGCCGCATGTATGTCATGTGAAATCATGATAATGGCCGTGCCGCTTCGATTGATGCTTGCAATCAGCCGATACATATCTTCCGTCACCTTCGGGTCAAGTCCCGACACCGGTTCATCCAAAAGAAGAAGTCTTGAAGTAGCGCAAAGCGCCCTTGCCAAAAGAACGCGCTGCTGCTGTCCGCCGGATAATTCCCTGTAGCAAGAATGCTTTAAATCTTCTATGCCCATTCGCATCATGTTTTTGAGGGCAGTTTCTTTTTCCGCCCGGGTATAAAAGGGGCGAAGGCCCATGACCCCCGCAAACCCTGACATAACCACCTCAGTGACGGAGGCGGGAAAATCCCTTTGAACCTCCGTCTGCTGGGGAAGATAACCTATTTCGTTACTTTTAAGGCCGTCCCCCGGCTTTATCGCACCGGAAATCGGCTTAAGGAGACCCAAAAGCGTCTTCATGAGGGTGGACTTGCCGGCACCGTTCTCGCCCACTATGCACAGGTAGTCCCCTTTATTCACACTGAAATTCAAGTCCTGCACCAGGGCCGCGGATTCGTAGCCTATGGTCAGACCGCTTACTGTTAACAATGACATTTCGTCCTCCTTGAGCCGGGTAACGGCTTCTTACTTAAGAGCTTCTTTTAAAACCGAAAGGTTCTGCTCCATAACCGATAAATATGTTACTCCGTCCTTCACATCCTTTGATGTGGTGGACTGCATTGAATCAAGTGCAAGAATCGTATGATTCTTGTCCGTTGTATTTTCCGAAATGGTCTTGGCTATCTTTTGGTCGCTGTTCTCGATGGTGAGGATGCATTTTAAAGAAAGCTCGTCCAC
>JAEEGK010032970.1_pt1 | contig 10100 bp, 10 predicted proteins | sample 8958771 | NCBI WGS metagenome assembly JAEEGK01 (sample SAMN16246547, study PRJNA631951) | gut metagenome | biome: gut microbiome; feature: rumen; material: SC-attached | host: Bos | place: Iran: Karaj | collected 2018-10 | reverse complement strand
TCTTTTTTTTGACAACATTCAACAAATTATTTTACTAACTCAACAACCCTTTTACGTTCTTTGATTACTCCAACATATATATATACGATTGCGTCGCTAGGTATATTTAGTTCTTTTCTAATTTTGCCTCTAATCGTATCTTTGTCTTTGGGGATAATCATATCGGCACCATTGTTTATATAATTAATATTTTTAAATTTATTTTTTAATACTTCATATGAACTTTTTGAACAACATATGATTTGATTAAATTTTTTTATTCTATTCATATGAATAAATGCAATTATTTTCCCTTTAATTTTGCCATATGTATATGCATAATCATTGTAAACATCGTTATGTATTGTAGTAATTTTTGCTGATTTTATTTTTTTAGATGCTACGATTATAGAGGTTACTATACCATGTGTATGAATTATGTCTGGATGTAATTCAATTATTGTGTGTTCAATTAATTTATAATTGCTAATTAATCCGCTCAAACTTTTATTTATTTTAATTTCAACTATTTTAATTCCATTTTTTCTCAATTCATCAACAATTGTTTTGTTATTCTTATCTATAATTGTTAAAACTGTTATATTATATTTTTCGCGATTTAAATTTTTTATAGTATTTAATAGTACCCTAGAAGGCCCACCATTAGTTATATAATTTATGGTATATAAAATATTGATTTTTTTCATATATTATCCCCTTCTTAATACTTTTTTATATATAAACTCACGAATTCTATTTGGTAATAGGCATACTACTATATGTGCTGAACTACTTATAATATAATCTTTAAAAGAATAAAAACCGCTGTTGTATAATCTTTTTTTAAATTTTAATATTGATTTTAAATATTTTATTCCGCCACGTCTCCCATAGAAATCTGGTGAAACGCGAACATATAACAAATCTTCTTGAATATTGTAACCTTTAGCGCCTTTCATTTCCATTCTAGCATATAAATCATAGTCTTCACATAGATAACATTCTTGATAATTACCAGCCTCTAAAATTTTGCTTCTTCTGTAGATTATTCCAGAATGTCTATAGGGACATCTGCGTTTAGAAAACTTAACAATTTCCTCATTTGTTTCTGGCAATACAACTTTTGCTACAACATTATCTATATTATCATAAAATTCTGCAGCGTTTGATCCAACAATATCGATATCAGGATATTTTTCTATAATTTTAAATTGTTTCTCTATTCGGTCTATCGGTGAATAGTCATCGGCATCCATTCTAGCTATCCATTCGTTTTTGCAGTTTTCAACACCTAATTTTAATGCTGGACCAAGTCCACCATTTTTCTTTATTTTAATTATGTTGAATACATGTGGATATTGTTTTATGTATTCGTCGATTATGGCGTTAAGTTCATCTGTCAAAGGGCCATCTTCAACTAATACAAATTCATCACATTTTTTCGTTTGATTTAGCATGCAATCTATGCTATATTTTAGCCAATCAGGTCTATCTTTTTTATATACTGACATCAATATACTATATTTCATATTTTCACCCCTTTATATGACAATAGACCATATCAGGAGATATAGTCTAAATCTATTGTTCTTAATTATTTAATTATTTAGCCCCATTTTTTCCTAATACAGTCTCAAAAGTTTTAATAAATAACTTAATGTCAAATATTAAACCTCGGTTGTTATAATAAATTTCATCCATTTTAAGTCTTGTCTTAAAATCCGTTTCACTTCTACCATTTACTTGCCAATAACCAGTAATACCAGGTTTACAAGCAATAATAGTGTTATAATGTTTACCCATATCCTTTAATTCTCTATGTAAATATGGTCTTGGTCCTACTATAGACATATCACCTATTAACACGTTATAGAATTGAGGGAATTCATCGATTGAAGTACGTCTAATAAATTTACCAATCTTTGTAATTCTTGGGTCATTTTCTAGTTTTTTATACTTTTTATATTCTTTTGCTAATTCATCATTACTTTTTAAAAGCTTAAATAAGACCTCATCGGCATTAGGCACCATTGATCTATATTTGTATATGTATATTGTTTTACCATTTTTACCAATTCTAGCTTGTTTAAAGAAAATTGGTTCATAATCACCGGTAATCATATAAGCAATTTTAATGATAACTGTTAATGGTATTAAAAATAACACACCAATTAAGCCTACAAATATGTCAAATACTCTTTTTATCAAGAAATATAAGCTTTTATGAATAGTTACATGATCTAATGAATTAACGCTTTCTAATGTAGTTTCATTCATAAATCACTTCTCCCCCCTCTTAATTGGTTGTTATTATATCATAAAATATAAATAATGCAAATTAAGACGAGGTTGCCTATTCTTTTATTTTTATATTACAAATTTATTATATCAAAGATATAATAAAAAGTAAATTTAAATAATGGCTTATATTAGTATAAAAAATAATGGTTTTAGCCATTATTTTCTTATATTTTTTTCTTCAATTATTGTATTTATAACATCATATGTATCTAATTTATATTCTTCATCTGATACAAATATAATAGATAAATTATATTCAACTAAATGTGTGTATTCTGTTATATCTAACATATCTCTATATTTAAAGTATGTCTTAACTTTAAATAGTCTATCTCCTTCTTGATAAGCTTTATCAAAATTAGATATCATAAATTTAGTTTGCATTAATATTTTATCATTGTTTTTCAACATATATTTAACGTCTGTTGATGTATATATATTATATAAATCAAATATATCATTTTCATTATACATTAATTCATATTTACCTGTTTCATTATTTAATATATATGTTTCTTCACTAAATAATCTTAGATCTTTTAATGAGTTAGCACTTATGTTTTCTACTTCTAATGTAATTGGATACATTACATATGATTCTTTATCTATTGATTCAGTAAAACTTTCATCAAATAAAGGATTACATAGTATAAATGGTTTTATTGCGGTTCCTTTATTTTCTTTACCAATACTACTTAATAGTATATTTAATATCGCGAATAATAATAAACCAACTAATATAATTATTATTAAGGCGATAAAGAAATTAGTATTAAATTCTAAATCATGTGTTTGAAAGTATAAATCAACATAATGTAAAAATAAACATATAAATGGTAATGATAATATAATAATTATTAATTCCATTATAAAGTTTCTAGTAGTTTTTCTCATTTGACTGCCCCCTACTATTATCATTATAATATATTTCAACATAAAAAATAAAGTGTTTTCACTTTATTTTTCAAAATTATTTTCAAATATATCTAACCATTTATTATATACTCTATCATCAGTATAATTTAATGATGTTTTATATGCTTTTTTGCCCATTTCCTTTAATGTTTTTCTATCATTTAGTAGTTCTAAAACTTTATCTGCCATTTTATTTATATCTCTGTTATCTATAAGTATACCATTTTCTCCATCTATTAATTCAGTAACTCCTTCAGCTGATGAAAAAGCGATTGTTGGTACTCCTGCAGACATAGCTTCTACTACTACTAATCCAAATGATTCAGAATGAGATGTTAGTAAAAATAATGATGATGTTTCTAATGCATTATTGATATATTCTCTATCTTTAAATCCAGATAGTTTTACTACTTCATTTAACTTATATGAATTAACTTTATCTTGTAATTCATTATATAAATCACCATCACCTATTATTTCTAATGTAACATCTTTATTTTTATCATTAATGCATTTCATTACATCAATCATATCATCGAAACCTTTAACTGTTACTAATCTACCTACTGATATTAATTTATTATTATCTAGTTTTGACTTTTTATCACATGGTGTATTTATTACGTTAGGTACATATGCGATTTTGGCTTTTGATACTTCGTTAGTATATAGCTTATATAATTCTTTGGATACAACTACTAGAGTATCTATATTATAACAACTATCAACTACATCTTTAATGTATTTTGAATCTCCATGATTATGTTCCCATGCAACTTTATAACAATTAGATGCATATTTAGATACTAATATATTATGTTCCATTCTTGTAGATAATACTATATCTGTATCCATATTCTTAATATAATCTATTAATAATGATTCTTTCTTTTTAACTGTTTTATAACTATCTATAGTATCTTTAGTTAGTTTAAATATATTTAATTTGTAATCGTTATGTAATTGTTTAACTAACTTACCATATTTATGTGAATGTATTAATTTTTTATATTTATCTACTCTTAAGGCAATATCTGTATCCATTAAGTATGTTACTTTTATTCTATCATCTAATTTATATGCGGGTTCATCATATAGCTTATAGACAGATACTATTTCTATATCATAATCTCTACACATTGAATTAGCAAGTGAAGTAATTGCTGATTCAACACCACCATATCCTAGATGTAACGCTAAAATAGTTAACTTTGTCATATAACCACCTAATATAATTATATAATAAAACATAAAATAAAACTAGATTAATATATATAAAAAAGTTATCTATAAAAGATAACTAATTTACATATTTCTTATGATTCTTAATTTATTAATTACTTTCTTTTCTATTCTTGATATATATGACTGTGATATACCTAAATAACTAGCTACTTCTTTTTGAGTCATTACTTTTTTACCTAATAATCCGTATCTTAAACATATTATTTCTGAATCTCTATCATTTAATTTAGATAGTTCTTCATATAATAGTTTTTTATCTGTTTCTTCTTCTATTCTTTTTGACACTATATTCGCATCTGTACCTAATACATCTTCTAAATGTAGCTCATTTCCTTCTGAATCATATGATAAACTATCTTCTAATGATATTTCACCTTTCCTTTTTTTACCTTTTCTTAAAAGCATTAGTATTTCATTATCTATACATCTTGATACATAAGTAGCTAATTTTATATTTTTATCATTTTTATATGTGTTGACTCCTTTAATTAGTCCAATGGTTCCTATACTAACTAAATCTTCTAAATCTGTACCAGTATTATCATATTTCTTAGCTAAGAACACTACTAATCTAAGATTGTGTTCAATTAACTTATTTCTTGCTTCTTCATTACCATTTAAGGATAATTCTATATATTTAGCTTCTTCATCTTTATCTAAAGGACCTGGTAATTTATCTATACTGCCTACATAAAATATATCTTTAACAAATATTCTTAATATTAATTTTAATAATTTCATATTCCCTCCAATAAATTTATATTTATAATTGAATCTACTCCATCTATATTTATCCTATTATCTATAATACCTATTAATGCTTTTCTATTACCTATACTTTCTATATATACTTTATCTGGTTTATAACACTTTATAAAACCATTATCTTTTATCGTATTATATGGTATTAATGTATAAGGCAAATCATTGAATATAGGATCTTTATTATTTAATAATATAATTGGTTTATTGGATATAGGTGATACTAATTTATTGCCTGTATCTAAATATGATGTTGATTTAATTACCCTGTTATTAATATATATTTCTAATTTATAGTAATTATTATAATTAGTTTTATATTCTTTTAAATTCTTTATATAAATGTATAATAATATTGGTGTAATTAGTACAATAAGTATTATATTTATTGATAAACCTTTATGATAAAATACTAATCCATTATGATAATCAAAACTATTATTTATAAAGTATAAGATACCTCCTAAAAATATACTTATAATATATAAATAAATTATATTTTTAATAGTATATTTTAATGATATATAATTAAATGTTGTTATAGTCATTAATATACTTATTATTAATTTATATAAAAATAGTTCTATATTATTTAAATCCATAAATAGAAATATTATAGATAAACTACCTATAAATGAACCTAAAAATATATTTCTTAGTTTTATATTTCTTTTTAATAATATGGATACACTTAATAGTAAGATAAAATCAAAGAAATAGTTTAAAAAGAATACAACATCTAGATATATAGTCATATAATCACCATTATCATTATAAAAAACTGACATTAAAAATAATGTCAGTTTAATTGATACTCTTGATATAACTCGTTATTAATTCACTTTTTATATATTTAAACCAATTTTATCTTTTATAACTTCCATTTTTTTAGAAGCGTATACTCTTGCTTTATCAGCACCACTTTTTAATATCTTTTTTAAATTATCTTCATCATTTCTATATCTATAGAATTTATCTTGAACATTTTTAATAAAACTACATACAGCATCAGCTACTTCTATTTTAAATTCTTTATATGAATAATTCTTATATTTTTCATTTGCTTCTTCTATTGTCATATTATTAATAACACATATTAAGGATATCAAATTAGATATTCCTTTTTTATTTTCCTCGTCAAAATATACTTTACCTTCACTATCAGTGCAGGCGGACATAATTTTCTTTCTAGTTATTTCTACGTCATCTAACATAAATATTGTACCTTTGTCATCCTTTGGAGCGGACTTACTCATTTTTTCTTCTGGGTTTTGTAAATTCATTATTCTAGAACCTATTTTAGGTATATGGTATTCGGGTAATATAAATGTTTTACCATAAATATTATTAAATCTTTCGCCGAAATCTCTAGTTTTTTCGATATGTTGTCTCTGGTCTGCGCCTACTGGTACTATTGCTGCATCATATAGTAATATATCTGCCGCCATTAATGTTGGGTATATAAATAAGCCCATATCTTTTTCACTATTTCCTAAATGTTTCTTTTTTGATTTAAATTGTGTCATTCTTGATAATTCCCCTACACTGCATTGAAATGACATTAGATATCCTAAATTACAATGTTCTAATACATCGCTTTGCATAAATAAGGCTGTATGGGTAATGTCTATTCCGCATGCTAGATAAATTGCAGTTATATCTAATATATTATTCCTTATTTCTTTTGGATTAATATAAGTTGTCATTCCATGAATGTCTGCAATAAATATTAAAGAATTATAATCATATTGGTTTTCTACGAATGCTTTAATACCTCCTATATAGTTTGCTAAAGTAATACTTCCTGTTGGTCTTACACCTGTAATCATTGTTTTCATAAAATCATCCTTTCTTGTATTTTAAATCAATGATTAACTTAATATACGCCATCGTTTCATAATATCACTCCCTTTAACTAAAAAAAGATTCTGGTCCTAAAAATAGGACAAGAATCTTGCGCCACCTAATAAATAGTTATTTCATATACCATCATATATGTTCACTTGATAACGGGTTGAAAATCCCGATTTTTCATACTTTAATAATTTCTGAAAAACTCTCTTTGGTCCATTCACTATTCATCAATTACAACTTTCCATCAACCAGTTGCTTTCTATAAATATCATAAATACCTACTTCTCCAAATCACTGATTTAAAATACAATTTAATTATAACATATATTTTTAATAACGCAAAATAAAAGAAGTACTATTGTACTTCTAGAATCCTCTTCTTCTTAAGATACTTGGAATAATTGTATCTCCATCTTCATCGTCATCATCATTTGCTTCAATATCAAATGCATCAGTTTCTTTAATTGGTTCTTTCTTTTCATTGAATCCAGTAGCGATTACTGTAACAATTAATTCATCATTTAAGTTTTCGTTGATTACTGCACCGAAGATTGTATTGATATCTGTATTAGCGTTAGATCTGATAACTTCTACTGCTTCTTCTACTTCGAATAATGTTAAGTTATTACCACCTGTTACATTGATGATTGCATCTGTAGCACCTTCAATTGAAGTTTCAAGTAATGGACTTGATACAGCTTGCATAGCAGCTTCTGTAGCTCTACCTTCACCTGTACCCATACCAATACCAATTAATGCATCTCCTCTATCTGCCATTACTGTTTTAACATCTGCGAAGTCTAGGTTGATTAAACCTGCAACTGCGATTAAGTCTGAGATTGATTGAACACCTCTTCTTAATACATTATCAACTTCTCTGAATGATTCTAATAATGGTGTTGATTTATCTATTAATTCTCTTAATCTATCATTTGGTATAACTATTAAAGTATCAACATGTTGCTTTAATTCGGCTAAACCTTCAGTAGCTTGTTGCATTCTTCTTTTTCCTTCGAATGAGAAAGGTTTTGTTACGATACCTACTGTTAAAGCTCCTATTTCTTGTGCGATTGATGCGATTACTGGTGCAGCTCCTGTACCAGTTCCACCACCCATACCACAAGTAATGAATACCATGTCTGATCCTTCTAATGCGGCTTTAATTTCATCTTTTGATTCTAATGCAGCTTCTTTACCTATTTGTGGGTTAGCTCCTGCTCCTAAACCATTAGTTAATGAAGTACCAATTTGAATTTTAACTGGTGCTTGTGACTTTTGTAATACTTGTAAATCTGTATTTGCAACTATAAAGTCTACTCCTTTAACTCCTGACTCTATCATTCTGTTAACAGCGTTGTTACCACCGCCACCAACGCCTATTACTTTAATTTTAGCTAATTGATCCATTTCTAATCCAAACATAAATTGCCTCCTCTATTCACCGAAAAAGTATCCTGCTACTTTTCCAAGTACTGATTCGTTTGAAATATTTAATAAATTCTTTTTCATTGATGAAAGATTACCTTCGTCTTCATCATCAATCATACTAACCATTTCACCTTTTAATTTTTGTTTACCTATATAATAAACTATATTACCTAAACAAGTAGAATATTTGTTGTTTCTTAATCCAATAATATTTGTTCTAGCTATTTTAGCCATATCACCAAATACATCATTAATGAAATATTCTAAGTAAGGTAAATTTGAAGTACCACCTGTGAATAGTACATATTCAATTCCTCTATTAGCAAGTAAACCTAATTCTTTTTTAATACTTGCAAATAAATCTTCTAATCTTGCATTCACTATTTCAGATATTTCTTGTTGTGTTACTTTTACTACTTTGCCATCTTCTGCAATTAAATCATATATGTCACTAGGACTTGCATATTTTTTAGATGCAATTGCAAATTTCTCTTTTAATTTTTTTGCTTCTACCATGCTAGTTTTATATATGTATGCAATATCATTATCAATAGCTTTACCACCTAATTCAATAATCTTATTTCTAACAATAATACCTTTATTGTATATTGAAATAGTTGTTGTTTCACTACCAATATTAACAATGGCACCTATCTTACCATCTAACGCACTAGTTTTAAGTGCTTGCATATCACATATACCACCTATTGATATATCTACTGCTTCTAAACCACATTTTTCTAATAATTTCATTACAGCATATATATTTTTACTCGGTGTTGTAACTAATACTGATTTTGATTCTAATATTTTTCCTGCTTTACCTTTTGGATCTCTTACTATTTCTTTACCATCTATTGTAAAACTAATTGGTATTATAGTAACCATTTCAAGGTTTACTTCATCAATTTTCATACCTTGTTGTAGTACTCTTTCGATATCTGTACCTCTTATAATACCATCTTCACTGAAAATATCAACGACACCACTTATTACACTAAATGATACATTGTATGATGGAATTGTTGTTATGACATCATGAATTCTAATACCAATTTTTGTTTCAATTTCATCAATACCCATTTTTAGCGCAGCGCTGGCTTCATCTAAATCAGTTATTAACCCTTTTTTTATTCCTCTAGATTTAATAGAAGATGAAGCAAGTAAATTAATTTTACCACGTAATAATTCGCATACTAAGATTTTGATTGTATCTGTACCTATATCTATACTTGTATAAATATTTCGCAAATCTATCATCCCCTATAATCTATATACAATTATACTATAAAATTATATAAATGTAAAATAAAAAAGAGCATAAAACTACTCTTTTATTTCAAAATATCCACCTGAATCTAAGTATAAGATGCCTTTTCTACCATTGAATTGTTTTATCATATCTAGATACCCATTTATCTTATTAAAATAATTCAAAGTTAGATAAACATAATTACCATCTGTCATTGATAGATAAAATCTTTTAGAATCAACTGTATTAGGATTATATTCAATATCAGATATTCTTTCTAATATATCTGGATTTATATCAGTCATTTTTTTAACAAATTCATCATATATTGTATCTGGTATATAGTTTAATAAATAAGGTGTTG
>JAEEGK010032969.1_pt1 | contig 10100 bp, 6 predicted proteins | sample 8958771 | NCBI WGS metagenome assembly JAEEGK01 (sample SAMN16246547, study PRJNA631951) | gut metagenome | biome: gut microbiome; feature: rumen; material: SC-attached | host: Bos | place: Iran: Karaj | collected 2018-10 | reverse complement strand
ATATTGTTTAAAATATTTAATTGTTTTTTCTTTCATTTTTTGTTTCAACAATGTATTTGGGTATCTATAATAATCTGTTTTTTGTATTATTGGTTCATTAATTGCTACAGGAATTAAACAATTATTTTCATCATATTTAAAAAGTAAGTTAGTAGGTATTATTTCTTCTTGTGGAATTCTTAATATTTTTGAAGTGAAAGGAAATTTCACAGGAAAAAAATTCCAATATAATGTATTACAAATCATATCTTGATTTTTTGATGTTGGACATTCATTTTCAATAACTGAACATTGATCATAAATATAAGTAGTAAAATTATTTATTTCTTCTTTCATAATAGCATATTTATAATAAGGTAATTGATTTGATTTGTTTAATTGAACTAATATCAATAGAAGTAATAAAATTTTCATTGTTTTAATTATAATAATTTATTCAGATATTTTAATAATTAAATACTAAAATAAAATGAAATTCAATCTTTTGATTCTTATATTATTATCAATTGAATAATTTAAAATAACAGAGGATAAATTAGAATACGCAAAGAATATATAATAAAAAAAGAAATTAATGATTTTTCAGAATCAATATATGATATTTGTGTGTATTATGAATAATTCTTCAGACAAAAATGAGTATATGTAATTTGATGTATCAGTTTTTTTTTCTTTAAAAATACTTTTCACTAGAAAGATTTTGTCAATCAATCAATTTGATTATAATTCGGAAATTTATCCATTGAAATTTTATTATAATAGAAGTTATATAACCTCAAATTATGCAAATAATCAAATAGTATTTTTCTGTAAAAGAAATTTTTTGAGAAAAACAAAAATTGGCGTCTTATCACAGGTCAACAAAAAAATAATCGAATTTTTGATACAATATGGATATAATGAATTCAAAGATGATTTAACAGATGATTCTCAAAAAGCTATAGAATTATTTAAAGTAGGAATTAAAATTGTTCGACATTGTTTAAAAAATGATAATTGAATAGATAATTTATTAGCCAAAATTTTAGAATATAATTCATTGTTTTTAAATGATGTTAATTTACAAAAATGGCATAATTCAGGCGCAGATAACACTTGGTGTAGATATATTTTAATTTGGTTGGGACTTAGTGAATATTCTTATTATAATTAAAATATTAGATTAAAAAAAAAATTCTTTATAAAAAATAAAAATACATTATTTCATTTTTAATATAAAAAAAAAACTGATATAATATTTGAGAAAAAAATATTAAATTATTTTAAATAAAGTAAATGTTTTTATCAAAAATCAATAATTTAAATTTAAGAAAATTTTTTTTCATTAAATTTTTAGCAATACTTAGTCCAAAAAAGAAAAGAAAAAATAAATTCACACCAATCATCATTGTACCAAAAAAATGCATTCTTCTAGTACGACTTATACCCCTAAAAATTAATTGATGAAGATCTCAATCTCTTTGATTTGAATATATGGATTTACATTATTTGTTATTCTCTAATTTCTGATAATTGCCTTTTGAGTTTCTTTTTTATCATTAGGAGAGATATTATAAGAAAAATAATTATCTAATTCATTTTTAATACATTCATCATCTGTTCTACACAAAAGTTTAATATTCAATAATTTTTTAAATAAAAATTTAATGCTTTAATATCTTCTTTTGTTTTTGGTGAAACTTCACTTTCATCATTTGGATATCCATATTTTTTAAAATATTCAATTGTTTTGCCTGAAATTTTTTTTTGTTTCAAAATTATATTTGGGTATCTATAATAATCTGTTTTTTGTATTATTTTTTCATTAATCGCTAGAGGCTTTAAACAATTATTTTCATCATATTGAAAAAATAAGGTAGTAGGTATTATCTGTTCTTCTGGAATACTTAATATTTTTGAAGTGAAAGGAAATTTCACAGGAAAAAAATTCCAATAACATGTATTACAAATTATATCTTGATTTTTTGATGATGTTGAATATTCATTTTCAATAACTGAACATTGATTGATGGGCAATGGGAGGTTTGGGGGCGGTCATAAATGTAAGTTATAATATTATTTATTTCTTCATTCATAATAGCATTTATATAATAAGGTAGTTTCTTTTCTTTTTTTTAATTGAAATAATATCAATAGAAATAATAAAATTTTCATTTTTTTATTATTATATATTAATTCAGATATTTTAAAATTTAAATTTTAAAATAAAATGAAATTCAATCTTTTGCTTCTTATATTAGTGTCAATTGAATCATTTCAAACAAGAAAGGATGGATTAGGATACGCAAAAAAGTATATAATAAACAAAGAAATGAATGATTTTTCAGAATCAATATATGATATTTGTTTGTATTATGAATCAATTTTTCAGACAAAAATGAGTGTATGCAATGTGATGTATCAGTTTTTTTTTCCTTTAAAAATGCTTTTTACTAAAAATATTTTGTCAATCAATGAATTTAATTATAATTCGGGAATTCAGCCATTAAATTTTAATTATAATGGAAAGTCTATAACCTCAAATTATGTGAATGTTCAAATATCATTTGTAACCAAACAAGATGTTTTGAGAAAAAAAAAAAATGACGTATTATCACAGGTCAAAAATAAAATAATCGAATTTTTGATTCCATATGGATATAATGAAATCAATGATGATTTAACAGATGATTCTCGAAAAGCCATACAATTATTTGAAGTAGGAATTAAAATTGTTCGACATTGTTTAAAAGATGATAAGTGTATAGATAATCTATTAAAGGATTATTTGGATCCAATGATAGACAAAGAAGCATATAAGACTCAACTTATGAGTTTAACAGATAATATTCCATCTCAACCACTAAATAATGAAAACTCTTCAGATTTAGAAATGTTCAATCAAATAATTAATAATGAATTAGCCACAATTTTAGAATATAATTCATTATTTTTAAATGAAGTTAATTTACAAAATTCGTATAATTCAGGGGCTAATGAATCTTGGTGTGTAACTATTTTAAGTTGGTTTGGACTTAGTAGATATGCTCATTATTGTTAAAATATTAGATTAAAAAAACAATTCTTTTAAAACCATAAAAATAAAAATACATTATTCATTTTTAATATTAAAAAATAAAAAACTGAAATAATTATTTGAGAAAAAAATATTAAATTAATTTTTAATAAAATAAATGTTTTTACCAAAAATCAGTAATTTAAATTTAAGAAAAACTTTTTTCAACAATTTTATTCAAACACCATTAACATCAAATAATATAAATATAAATTCTTTTTCATTTAATAATAATTGGAATCAAAAAATAATATCAAACTTTAACAACAAACCAAATATATATAAATTATATTCAGAAGAAAAAGAAAATAATTTATCAGGTCCAAAATTTCCATATAAACAACCTTCAAAAATTAAAGATACAAGATTAATTAAAACTAAATTTAATACAAGAAATTTAAAATCTGATTTTATAAATATTACTACTAATGATTATTATAATAGTAAATTTTCAACTCAAATAGAAAAAGAATTGGATAGTTTACTTTTAAAAAAATCAAATAAATTGAAAAATGAGAATGAAAATAAAAAAATGAAAAATCAAAAATTTAATTTAGATTATTTTGAAGATTTTAGAAATTTTATAATTAAAAAAAATAATAAAGAAGAAATGAGAATTTTATCTTCTAAAATAATAGAAAAAATAGAAAATATGAATAAATTAGAAAATATAAATTTAAAAATAACAAATAATTATTATTTTGATAAAATAATAAATCAAATAATAAGGAAAGTAATTTATTATTCAAGTAAAAATGAAAAAATAAAAAATGATAAAGTAATAAATATGTTATATGAAGAAATAAATAATTTAGAAAATGAAACAAATAGAAATATGGAATTACATTGTAAAATAAAAAATTTTTCAACAGTAATTTTAAAAAAAGATTATAAAATAACTTTAATTCCTTTAATTAATTCAGTTCATCCTTTAAGTAAAAATGAAATAAATAAATTAAATAAATCTTTTTATAAAACAGAAATGAATGAAAAGAAAAATATATTAGCACAAAGTTTATATAATAACACTAAAATAAATAATATAAGTATAAATGAAAAGAATGAAATTGAAAGTGAAAATAATAGTAAATTTAATTTAAATGAAAATAATAATATTGGAATTTGGGATTTATATAATAAAGAACAAAATAAAAAAAGTCATAGAAAATCAATAAAAAATTTTGGTATAAAAATTAACATTGATGGTAAAAGACATTATAATTTTTTTATTAAAGATGAAAAAGGAAATTTAACTAAAGTTAATGAAATTCAATCTGATAAAATTTATTATGATGAAAATGGAAAAATTGTAGAAAATATTCAAGAAAAAATATTTAAAATTGCTAATAATAATAATAATAATTTAAATGATGATAATTATGAAAATAGTGATTATGAAAATGGAATTGAAAATAAAAAAAGTGAAAATATTAATTATGAAAATTATAAGAAAGAAAATATTAATAGTGAAAATCATAATGAAAGTTTCTTTGAAAATAAAAATAATGATTTAAAAATAAGAAATAATAATTTAAAAGATTATTCTAATTTTTCAATTAATAAAACAAAAGAAAGTTTAAATGAAAATTCCCTTTCAAATATTCAAAAAAATTTGAATTCAGATATAAATCATATTTTAGGAGGTAATCAATTACAAGATATGAATAATCCTAATTATAAAAAAATATTTAAAGAGAGAAAAGGAAAAAAAGAAAAAAGCCTAAAAAGTGAAAAAAGCGAAAAAAGTGAAAAAAGTGAAAAAAATGAAAAAAGTGAAAAAAAAGAAAAAAAAGAAAAAAGCGCAAACAAAAAAGATAAAAGTAATTCAAAAGAAAAAAAAAATAAAAACAAATCAAAAAAGAAAAAATTAAATTTAGATGAAAAAATAGAAATAGAAGAAGATAATAAAGAAGAAAAAGAAGAAGAAGAAAAAGAAGAAAAGGAAGAAAAGGAAAAAAGAAAAATTGAAGAAAAAAAAATGAAATCTCCAAAAAAAAGAAAATCTCAAATAAAATTAAAAAAAATAATAAAAAATAAAAAAATAAAAGAAGAAGAAAATGAATCTTTAAGTTCAGATTCATATATTGAAGAATTAGAAAGAAAAAGATTAAATTTAAATAAAAATTCATTTTCAATTGAAGAAGAAGAAGAAGAAGAAAAAAAAGAAGAAGAAATTATTAAAAAAAAAAATACTTGGGGATTAGTAGGAATAAAAACATATGAGAAAAAAAAAGAAAATAAAATATTAGAAAATAAAGAAAATAATTTTATTAATAATAATTATGATAATAATATTAATATTAAAGATAAAAATATTAATATTAAAGTTAATGATAAAAAAAAGATAATTGAAAATAATAAGAATTTAAATAAAGAATATAACTTTTATGAAAAAGAAAATTCAAAAAAAAAGGATTTAGAAGAAAATATTATAGAAGGAAGAAATACAGAAAAACAAAAATCAAATTTTTCAAATTATTCTTCTACATCATTATATTCTTTAGATAGTAATAATTCAAGTTTAGATAATAATGAAAATAACACGAATAAAATGATAAATACTAGTAATTATAAAATATTAAAAAATAAAAATTTACTGAATGAAATAGATGAAATAAATGAAAAAAAAAAGAAATTTAATACAAAGAAAAAAAGAAGAAGAACATTAAATTTTGATTATAATAATCCAAAGAGTAAATTTTATAAAAAGAAAAAATTAGAAACTAAAATAGTAGAAATTCCAAAAACAAAAATAGAAAAAAATATAAAAAAAATAGAAGAAGCAGATTTAAATACTCAAATAAAAGATTTACAAATAATAGAAGAAATAAAATTTAAAATGAATAAAGAATTATCATTAGAAGGAAAAAAATTATATCAAGAATTATTAAATAATATTCAAAAATTAAAAGAAACTGATGTTAATTCTTATGTTCATTCTCTTGAAAGTGGTTTTGATATTTTTAAAGGAGAAATTTATAATATTGAAAAAAGTAGAGAAATTCAAAATAGAATTAATTTATTTATTGATGATTTAAATAAAGATAGAGAAGGAATTAAAAATAGAAGAAAGTTCTATGAAAGTAAAGCTGTTGTCAAAGATTATAAAGTCATCACTGAATTAGATTATAGAAAAGGATTAATTTTTAAGAAAGTTAATGATGATTTTATTTTTTAATATTCTTTTTAAAAATTAATGAAATAATTTTATTTTATTATTTAAAATTACTAATTAATTTTTTTTTTAGTTTATATTATATTTATTGATTTATATTATTTGGATTTTCATTTAAATTTTCTTGTTTTATTCCATTATTATTATTATTTGATTCAATAATTATTGGATTAGTGTTTTCTTGATTTATTTCTTCTTTTTTTTCTTCAATTTCAGCATTTTCTATATTTTCTATTTTTTCATTTACTATATTTTCTTTATTTTCTATTATTTTATTAATTATATTTTCTTTATTTTCTATATTTTCATTTACTATATTTTCTTTATTTTCTATATTTTCATTTACTATATATTCTTTATTTTCTATATTTTCATTTATTATATTTTCTTTATTTTCTATCTTTTCATTTACTATATTTTCTTTATTTTCTATATTTTCATTTATTATATTTTCTTTATTTTCTATTTTTTCATTTATTATATTTTCTATCTTTTCATTTACTGAATTTTCTTTATTTTCTATTTTTTCATTTTCTTTATTTTCTATTTTTTCATTTACTAGATTTTCTTTATTATCATTTCTAATGTTTTCATTTTTATTTTCTTCTTTTATATTTTCAATTAAATTATTATCTTCTTTGATAATATTATTATTATCTTTTTCATTCATAATTTTTATTTCATTTTTTTGAATATCATTATCTTCATTCTCAATAAAATTTAACATATTAGATACTAAATTTGGTGTTATGTTTTTTATTTCATTTTTTTCTTCTATTAAAATATCACCTAGATTGTCTTTCATTTCTTTATTTTTTGACTCTTCATTTGTATTATCGTTATTGTTTAACTTGTCTTCTTTTTTATTTTCTACAATTTCATTTTTTATTGATTCTTCAAATCTTGTCTCTTGTGTTTGATTATTATAATTTTCTAAAGAACTTTCTATTTTTTCTTCCTTAATTTCTTGATTTATATTTTCTTTTATTATTATTTGTTCTTCTATTTGAGTATTTTCTTTTAATTCTTGATTTTCTTTTTTATTTTTTTCTTCCAATTTTGTTTCTTCTTTTATTAAATTGTTTTGATTTATTTCTTCTTTTTTTTCTTCTAAGTTTGAGTTATTATTGTCTTCCTTTTTGTCTTCTAAATTTAAATCCTTTTTTTCTTCTAAATTTAATTCATTTTTTTCTTCTTTATTTTTATCTAAATTTAAATCAATTATTTCTTCTTTTTTTTCTTCTAAATGTAAATCATTTTTTTCTTCTGAATTGAAATTATTATTTTCTTCTTTTTTTTCTGTTATATTTGAATCACTTTTTTCTTCTAATTTTAAATCATTTATTTCTTCTTTTTTTTCTTCTAATTTTAAATCACTTTTTTCTTCTTTATTTTCTTCTAAATTTAAATCAATTTTTTCTTCCTTTTTTTCTTCTAAATTTAAATTATTATTTTCTCCTTTTTTTTCTTCTAAGTTTAGATCATTTGTTTCTTCTTTTTTTTCTTCTAAATTTAAATTATTATTTTCATCATTTTTTTCAATTAACTTTTCTTCATGCTGAGAATTAGTATTATCATTTCCTTCATACTTTGGAATTTCAGAGTTAATATTTTCCTTTTCTTCTTTATTTAAATCATTTATATTTTCTTCTGATTTAAATACTATATTCACTTCATTTTTTTCAACTTCATTATTATTTTCTGAATCTTTATTTATTACTTCTTCATTTTCCATTTCCAAATTTACTTCTTTATTTTTCATTTCTAAATCATTTATTTCATCATTTTTTATTTCCAAATTATTTAATTCTTTATTTTTATTTTCATAATCCAATAAATTATCATTATTATTTTGTTCTTCTACATTATTAAAATTACTATCTTCTTTTTTTACTTCATTTAACTTTATTTTATCATCTTCATCAATTTCATTTAGTAATTTTTCACTACCAAATTTATTTCTAATAATATTATTTTGATTTTGAACAATTTGCCAACTTCCATAAGGATAATTAAATATAGTATTATTTTCTTTTGATTTAAAATATTCATAAGCAAAATCATAAATATCTTTTGGTTGTCTCATTACCATTTCTCTTGTTAAATCATGAATAATTTCAGGAAAATTTTCTGGAATTGGATATTTATCATATAAATCACTCATTTAAGTAAATAAATTAATTTAAATAATTTTAATATTTATTAAGGATAAATAATAAATATATAAATAAATATTCCTCAAAAGAAAAATTTATTATTATTGTTTAAAATTTTCTTGAAAAGCCTATTTATAAAATAATAATTGATAAATTAATTAATAAAAACTAAAAATAAACCAATTAATTTGCAATAAAAAAATGTCTCTACATAAAACAGGATTATTAAAGACATCAAAAAGTTTTAAACAAAAAACAAATGATGAAAAATCAGTAGAATTTAATCCAAAAGTTTCTACATTAAATCCTAAAGGTGAAGAAAAAATAGAAGTCAAACCAGAAAAAACCAAAAAAAATTCATTTACAATATCTGAAACTTTTTCTCCGATTAATAAAAAAGCAAATTTATCTTCTTTTAAAACTTTAAATTCAAACAGAATTAATAATAAATTAAATGAAGAAGAAAAAAGTAATGAAAGTGAAAATTCCGAAAAAGAAAATGAAAATGTTTTTGTGAATCAAGAATATTTTAAAAATTTAAAGAAAAGTCCTAATGAAAATTGGGCTAAAAAATTCAAAAATTTAAAAATATTTTCTTTTTTTTTAGGTCAAATAAATTATCATAATAATAATTTTTCTCATTATTGTTCAATTTGTTCTTTAAAAAAACCAATAAAGAAAAAAACAATAATATGTGAAGATTGTTTTAATTCATTAATATTATTTGAATTAACTTTAAGAAAAATGGATGATGAATGTATTGATTTTTTTATTTCTAATAAAAAGATATTTAAATTAGAATCAATAAATAAAGATAAAATTAATTTATTTAGAGATTTTGTTTATAAAGAGTTTAGTTTTTTATTAAAAGATATTGATGTTGATAATCTTGGATTTGAAGATGAAAATGAAAATGAAAATGAAAGTGAAAGTGATGATGATTTTTTAAATGAACAAAATGAAGAAAATGTAGATAGTCCAAGAAGTAATAAATTATTAATTAATTATAAGAAAATTGATTTATTTAATGATGAAGAAGAAAAAATTTCTATTCATGAAAGTGAAAGTGAACTTCAATCTTATAAAATAACAAATAGTAATTTAATGAATAATAATAATTCGAAAGAAGAAAAAAATGAAATTAAAGAAAGTAGTGAAGATAATTTATGTATTGCTATTAGATTTATTAAAAGATGTTCTTTGTGTAAAAGAGTTAGAGAAAATGCTTTTTTTAAATTTAATAGAGAAAAAAATACATTTGAATGTATTTATTGTTTTATTAAAAAAAGTAAAGAATATTTCGTTGAAGGAAAAATGTATGAAACTATTACGAGAAGTATTTTAACTGGATTAACTTTTCATAAAGAAAAAGATTTATTTTAATTATATCTGTTTTTTCTTTACTTTTATTACTTATTAAGTCCTTTTTTGATTATTTAAAAAAATAGATTAAAAATTCTTAATTACTTTTAATTAATATAAATAATTCAATTGAGAGAAAAAATAAACTGTTAAAAAAACAAATACTTATTTTCTTCCTTTTTTATAATTATTTTTTTTTTTTTTATAATTTTGACTGTTTTTCTTTGTTTGTTGTTCTTTTGCTTTATTTTCATCTTCCTTTTTTTTTTTTTCTTCTTCTTTTTTTTTTTCTTTTTTTTCTTTTTTTTTTTTTTGTTTTTTTTTTTTTTTTTTCTTTTCTTTTCTTTTTTTT